>Ga0315321_10003002_pt1 | contig 13154 bp, 11 predicted proteins | sample M180m21515metaG_FD_203464 | JGI IMG/M metagenome (GOLD analysis project Ga0315321, IMG submission 203464) | Ammonia-oxidizing marine archaeal communities from Monterey Bay, California, United States - M1 80m 21515 | ecosystem: Environmental > Aquatic > Marine > Intertidal zone | place: USA... | reverse complement strand
GTAGGGATCGAGAGCCGTGATGACTTCGAAGTCTTTTTCAAGCTCATACCAGTTGTTGTTCTCAAAGTGATCAAATGCTCCAATACTCATGAAAGAAGCCATCACAGAACGCAAACCACCAAAGGTTCCCGCCAAACTGGTCTGTCCCATCTTACTCCATATTTCTGAATCAATTTGAGGATGGGCAATTTTTCGCTCACGGAGATCCTCCATGAATTTCTGCTCCTTGGGCATTCGCAAATACCCTGTCCCCGCCAAAACTATGGCAATCACGATCAGGTTCCGAGTGGTCTTAAATCTCCTCATTCCTACGCCTCTTAAAATTCCTTATCCGAGAAGACAAACCACGAGAGCACCACGTAGATCCCAACGTAAATCGCCGCAAGTCCTCCAAGCTGCGTCATATCGGCCTGTAAAACATTTTCCGCCCGCACTGCCCCGTCGGTTATCGACTCGAAAAGTTTGAAGTCCGGAAAGACTAGTGAAACAAAAGTATTCATAATTCGTTCCGCCATATTCGGATCCCCTCCAGAGATAGTATCATTGAAAAGTGCCTCCCGCGCCACTGACTGAAAAGACCCTATGATCCAAATCATCGAACTGGTCGCGATCGTGAAAATTGTCGACGTCGAGAAAGTCGAAATTAAGAGTGCCACCGCTGCGATCACGGATGCCTTCAAAAAGTGAGCCATCACACCATATTGTAAGATTAAGGTTGGACCATGCGCTGCAATTTCAGCACGACCTGCTGCAATTTCAACTTCCGTCCAACCCCTTTTCCCCCAAACTTGGGTAGCTTCAGCCAATTTCTCTTCAGTTCGAAAATGTAAGGTCGCCACCAGCAACACATCCATCACAACCATTGCGATAAAGATCACCGCCATAACACCAAGAAGTTTACCCACCAGATAATCGAGCCGAGGCACCGGTTTACAAAGAATCGTGTAAAGGGTGCGATCCTCAATATCACCTGGAATGAGTAAGGCAGTGGCAACAATACCAAACATTGAGCTAAAAACCATCATTGTCCCAAGGCAGATATTCTTATGCATTCTCAATTCCTGCTCCGGTTGGAGGGTCTCCGCACCTTGATACCAGATCAGGTCAAAAAATTGGATCCCTACAAAAAGAAGTGCAATAGGTGCTAAAAAATAAAACACCTTCATTCGCACCAATTGAGTCACGGTGCTGCGAGCAAGGATGAAAATACGACGCAAAGAAAAAAAGGAAATGGAGGCTCGGTGGCTCATAATATCATAAAATGGTTCAGGTCCCTGGGTTCTTACTTGCTGACTGCTTTTCGCTTTGCATCCGACATTGTTTCACGAAGAAACAAATCCTCGAGCGTGGTCCGAGCATTTCCCTCCGAAACCACCTCAGCCTGATGAGTGACATCGACCAAAGAGCGAATTTGATCCAACAAATTCTCGCTGGCATTTTCCAAAATGATCTCAGTCCGGTTCTCCACCGAAATCAACTCATCTAAACGCCCTTCGTTCACCAAAACACCCTGATGAATGATTCCCACCCGGTCACAAACCTGCTGAACCTGCTCAAGCAAATGGGAGCAGAGAAAAACCGTAATCCCACGATTCTTCAGCTCCAAAATAAGATCCCGAATTTGGCGGGATCCCGTGGGATCAACCCCTGCCGTCGGTTCATCAAGAACCAACAACCGCGGATCCTGAACCATCGCCTGTGCCAGCCCTATTCTTTGCAGCATTCCTTTAGAAAACCCCTTCAGTCGCCGATCACGGGCATCCTGCAGCCCCACCAGCTCAAGTAACTCCCCAATTCGCTCCTTTAGCTTGCGTCCCCGCATGCCACAAAGTTTTCCGTAGAATCGAACCGTTTCCGCCGCAGTAAGATGCTTATAAAAATAGGGATTCTCCGGAAGAAAACCAACTTCATTGCGAGAATCCACCTTCAAGGAATTCCGCCCGAAAATTGAAGTCGACCCCGAAGTCGGCGCCACCAGCCCTAGCACGGCCTTCATCGTCGTAGATTTCCCCGAACCATTCGGACCAATCAGTCCATAAACCTCTCCGGGAGCAATCTGGAGCGAGACATCCTTCACGGCGCGCACGTCCTTTACCCCCAAAGCCCCTTTGAAGTCTTTTACCAAATTCTTGACCTCTACCGCTGGAACTTCGCTCATCGTCCTCAAGTTCTACTTCATTCACTGAACGCGTGCAAGTAAGCGGATGGGTCAGCGAAACAAAAATTCTTCCCTTTAAAAAAGAAGGCCGACTGCAAAAGCTCGCAGCCCTCTAAGCTGAGAACAAAAACACGTCACCGCTAAAATCAAACAAGCACTTGTTTTCTGCTTTTGAAACCTGCCCAGACCCATCCGCCCCGGGCTTTTTTATTTCCCCATCCCAAATTCTCCCGCCACCATCCAAGCTATGAAAAACTACCTCATTGAGCAACTCGACGATCTCGCCGGCACCCCCTGCCCCTGCGGCACTTCACGGCGCGCGTTCTGTATTCCCGAAAACCCCATCGCCAGTATCCACATCGTTGAAATTTCCAAAGAGGCTCGCACCCATTATCACAAGAGGATGACCGAGATCTATCTCGTCCTCGAAGGCGAAGGGCAAATCGAGCTCGACGGTGAAGTCATCCCCGTAAAGCCGATGACCACCATCCTGATCAAGCCAGGTTGCCGCCACCGCGCTATCGGGGAGATGAAGATCATCAACATCCCGGTCCCCACCTTCGATCCTGCCGACGAATACTTCGACGACAACCCCGAATAAATCCCCTAAAGCCCTCTATTCTTACCGTCACAACGTCGAATTCGTGAAATTCGTTTTTGAATTATGCGAGCTCCGGTTAGATTCCCATCAATATGAAGGGACAACTCCTCAACGATCCCGTTTTTGGGATGGCCGCGGGCCAATTCGACCGAGTGGCCGATTTTCTCAACCTCGACCAATCAGTCAGGGAACGCTGCAAGTGGCCTAAACGAATTCTGACTTTCAGCCTACCCGTCCACATGGACGATGGCCGCACCGAGGTTTTTTTTGGCTATCGCGTGCAACACCACCTTTCTCGCGGCCCCGTGAAAGGTGGGCTGAGATTTCATCCCAAGGTCAACGTGGGGGAAGTCGCCGCTCTCGCAATGTGGATGAACTGGAAATGCTCTCTGATGGGACTCCCCTACGGCGGGGGCAAAGGCGGTATCACTTGTGACCCAAACAAACTTAGCATGACCGAGCAAGAGAGATTGACCCGGCGCTTCGCGCAGGAAATCACTCCTTTCATCGGACCAGAAATCGATGTTATGGCACCGGATGTTGGCACCAACGCCCAGCATATGGCGTGGATTCTCGATACCTATTCGACTCACACAGGCCGTTTTGTTCCTGAAATCGTCACCGGAAAACCAATCGAGCTGCAAGGCAGTGAGGGCCGTATCCAGGCCACTGGTCATGGTGTTTCTTTCCTCGCCACTCGAGCCCTCAACAAGCTTGGCCTCCCTGTTCAGGGAGCAACCGTCATCGTACAAGGTTACGGCAACGTCGGTTCATATGCTGTGGAAACCATGTCAGCATACGGCATGAAAGTGCAGGGGATTTCCGACATTACCGGAGCGATCTGGAATGAAAACGGGCTCGACGCTGAGAAACTTCGCGCACACGTCGCCCAAACCGGTGGCGTTGCCGGATTCGAAAGTGCCGAATCAATCGACCCCGATGAGATGCTCCTGCGGGAATGCGACGTTTTGGTTCCCGCTGCGCTTGAGCGTGTCATCACCGAGAGCAACGCTCCCAATCTCCGCTGTAAGATTCTCGCCGAAGCCGCAAATGGGCCCACCACCCAACCAGCCGATGCCATCATTGAAGAACGTGGGGATATCTTTCTTATCCCCGACATCCTCTGCAACGCTGGCGGTGTGACCGTGAGTTACTTCGAGTGGGTTCAAAACCTCCAGCGGTTCCACTGGACCAAGACCGAAGTCCTCACCAAGCTCGAAACCAAGCTCGAAAAGGCCTTCGAAAACCTCCTCGGATTCTGCGATCGCCACAAATGCGGAACCCGTCTCGGAGCACTCGCCACCGGCATCAAAAACGTCGCTCGCGTCAAAAAAACCCGCGGACTTTTTCCTTAAAGCAATTAAGGCGATCAACAGAATTTTCCCAAAACTCCGGAAAAGGAACCAAGCCTTAAATCAAATAAATCTGAATATCGTTAGAATTACGTCCGTCAGACATTTGTCGACAAACCCAAAACACTTTTTACACTGATACTAGCATGAAAACGATTGCTTCCCTTATCCTCCTCCTTGCATTTCCCGCAATGGCTCTCCCCGATAAGCCTGAGAAAGGCGTGGTTTATGTTGAAGAATTTACTCCGAAAGGAATCAAACTTAAGGTCGAGAAACCAGGTTGGGTTTACTCAACAAAACAGGGTGGCCGCAAACGCGGCTCGCTCAAGGTCGGTATCGACGTCGAACTCGTCTCATTTACCGAGAAGGCCTACTTTGTGAGGGGTAAACGTGATAATGGTATCGGAGTCTCCGGCTGGGTCACACCAGCTTCCTTTTCTTCTAAAGACCCCAAGTTTGTAGAAAAACTCAAGCAGGTCCACGCCCGACAACTTCTTGTCCGGGCGCTTATCGAAAAGAAAGAAGTTGCGATCGGAATGACTCCCGAGGAAGTCAGCCAAATCCACACCCGCCCGACCAAAACCAAAGTAAAGCGAACCGCAAAGGGGCAGACCACGATTTGGGAGTTCATCAAGTATCATACCGTTAGCCACTTTAATACCGTTCGTGATCCCTCCACCGGCCAGATTTATCGCCAATTGACTCACACCACGAACGAAGAAAAATCCAAGATCGTCGTAGAATTTGAAAATGGCTTCGCATCATCGATCGAGATCAGCAAAAACAACGGACCTGGTAACCCAACCACCGTGGGCGCCCCCATCATTTTCGCTTGGTGATACCCAAATCACGCTTCTGGCGAGATGATTAGCGCAACCTCCACACGAGACCAAACAAATCTCTACCATCATGGCTGAGGAATTTGTTGAATTAAAGGAGCTGCCTTGATCCGCTGAAAAGTTCACTCGCCATGGCCTCCGGAGGCCTCGGCATGACAATCATTCCGAAAGCCGCCATTCAAAATAGGCTGCCTGACAAGGCTAGAACGGAGAGCTTGTCTTCGTCTGACCTTATCCATAAAAGCCACCGTGCGCTTACTCCTGCTACTTCTCTTGCTGCCTCTGGCCACCTTCGCCAGAAAGCCGAATATCGTCTTCGTCATGGTCGACGACGCCGGGACTGGCGATTTTTCACCATACGGTGGTCGCTTTATCAAAACTCCAGTGATGGCCAAATTGGCCACAGAGGGAATGCAATTCACGCGCGCGTATTCCGGCTCGGCTGTCTGTGGACCGACCCGCTGCGTTCTCATGACCGGCCTCCATCCCGGACACTGCCACCGCCGGGCCAACCGATCCCGAAACGGGCTCATTCCCCTTCCTGCCAAAACCCAAACCGTCGCCTCGATGCTGAAAAAAGCAGGCTACGCCACCGGAGGCTTCGGTAAGTGGGGCCTTGGGAACCCCGAAACCGCAGGCGTTCCCGAGAAGCTGGGTTTCGACCTCTGGTATGGATACTACGATCAAGTCCACGCGCACGATTACTATCCGGAATACCTCGTCCGAAACAGTAAACGTGAAGAGTTGCCAGCAAACAAGAATGGCAAAAAAGGAAGCTACACCCACTACCTCATCGAAAACGAAACGCTCAAATTCATCGAAGCCCATAAAGACCAACCTTTCTTCTGCTACGCCGCCTGGACCCCGCCTCACGGCGACTACGTCATCCCACATGACGACCCAAACTACCTCCAATACGAGAACAAATCCTGGAGCCAAAAAGATAAAAACTACGCCGGAATGGTCAGCCTCCTGGATCAAGGAGTCGGTCGCATCGCGGACAAGCTCAAGAAGCTCGGCATCGCAGAAAACACTCTCCTTATTTACACCTCCGACAACGGAGCAAATGCCTCTTTTGCTAAAACCCTAAAAAGCAACGGCATCTTGCGCGGGGTTAAACGATCGCTTTATGAAGGCGGAATTCGAGCTCCCTTTATCGCCCACTGGCCCGGAAAAATTGCCTCCGGAACTCAATCGGATCTTCTCACCACACACGTCGATCTCATGGCAACGGCCGCCGAGATTGCCAAGACCGAAGTCCCGATCAAGTCCGATGGAATCTCCATCCTCCCCACCCTTCTTGGCAAACCACAAAAAATAAAACACGAGTTTATTTACTTTGAAATCTACGAAGGTCCCTTTCAGCAATCCGTTCGCGTCGGCGATTGGAAAGGCTACCGTCGCGGCTTGAAAGACCCGGTCGAACTCTACGATCTCTCCAAGGATCCGTCAGAGGAAAACAACATCGCCAATAGCCATCCGGACGTTGCTCAAAATCTTGCAAAGATTCTCATCAAACAACACGGGCCAAGTCCTCACTTCACCGCGCCCAACCACTTCACGAAGAAGACTAGAAAGCGCAAACGAAAAGAGAGCGGTATGTGACCTTGAAAAAATTGACGTAGAGAAGAGCCGTCACTGAGAGACGACTCAAAGTCGCCACCCTTTTCGGTTGGCTTCAACCACAGAGTCGGTCAGCCTTTTGTGCCTTCTGATGCAGCCTGACTACCACATTGAGGATCTCGTTCACCAAACCGGGAACCTCGTAGTTTACCGCGTGACCACACGTGATCAGATACCCCTTGCACTTGTGCGTCTCAGATACGATGACGAAATCCTTACAAAGCTTAGGGGTGGAGTTTTCGAGGGTGCGCTTGCGCAGCTCATGCAGCTCAACCACAATTGCCTCCGTTCTGTCGTGAACGGGGGGCTCGATCCTGTTGACGGCTACCCATGGGTCGCCGCCCGATGGTGGGATGGAGTTATCCTGACCGATCGCGTGCGCGACCACGATCTGACCGAAGAGGAGTGCCTCCGGATTCAGGCCTATTCCAAATCGCTCATCGATGCCCTTGGCCCGATCGCAGGGACCGTCGCCTTCACCCCGGCATCAATTGTGACCTGCGGCGAGGGAGAACAAACCGTCGACACATTTTCCATCGACTACCATTCGTGGTTCGCCGCCTTTGCACACGGAATTCATCCGGCTGATCTCGTCGACATTCAGGCGAAATACAAAGCGCTCACCACCTACCTTAGACGCCAGGCCGGACTCATCTCCACCCCTTTGCTCACTTCGCTCGAAGCGCCTCCATCACAATCCGGGCAATCGGTTGCTCTTCCTTCGGCTGCCAGCTCTTCTTCACTCAAAGTCCTTCCGATTCTTATTCTCATGCTCGGCGCGATTGGCTACTTCGGATGGAAGCTTGCTTATCGCAAACCCGCGACCGAGGAAAAGCCAATCACCTTCGAAAGCACTCCGGAAACAAATACGCCTGGCAGTGAGAAACCTCCTGCCCAGCCCGTTGCTCCAGTCAAACTTGTCAAAGAAGAAGTCCCAGAGCTTAAGATAACTACCCGGCCCAAGAACTCTGCCGGTTTTGCCAGTGTCGATCCAACAAGCCCCTATTCGCTCGATAACAAAATTGGCAAATGGATCACTTTTGAAACGACGCCCAAAAAGGTCGACGAGAAAGGACGTCTAATCATTCCCGATTCTGAAATTCGCGCCGTAGCACCAGCAGCGTCTGGTAAATTGGTCAAGTCAGCTCTCCGAAACAAGGTCACCTTACGGGGCTTCCTAGCGTCCCCGACTGTTCTTCGAATCGTTAATCCTGATGACCTCATAGTCACCTACCTCCTGCAGGACTACTACACCATCGATGATGAACCCCAGATTAGGAAACAGTTCACCAAAGCCGGCCAGATCATCCCGGTTCGTGCGGTGGTTCAGGAAGTGACCAAATCACAGTCAGGAAAAACCCTTTATCTCCAATTCAAACCAGCGCCCCCCGAGTTCACCGGTCAGGTCGAAAAAAGCAAAGCGGAGGCAGACCTAAACGAAGCCTACCTCAAATCACTGATCGGCAAAATGATCGAAGTCAAAGGGCGGGCGCGAAAAAGCACCAACGGCAGCCGGCTTTCCATTGTTTTAACGAAACAGTCGCAAATCAAAGTCATCGAATAAACCCACCATGCCCGCCCCCAAAGTCCTCGTCATTGGCACCGGAGAATATGTCACCGGACTCGTGCACGGATCCAAATCCACATCAGACAAAGGCGCGGGAATTGTTGCGCTCACTCTTTTTGACCTCCGTGAACGCGGCCTAGTGTCCGAGATCATCCTCGCTGGATCTAATGGTTTCAAGATCCCCCTCGTTCGCTCGCATTTCAATCAACTCATCGCGAAACGCTACGGCATGGATGTTTCCTTCCGGAGCCTTCCAGACGACGATCAAAATGACTCCGACGTCTGGAAATCCGCCTTGCAAGAGCTTGAACCAGGTGATGCCGTCCTCGTCTTCACGCCGGACGACCTCCATTACGAAATGGCACATGCCGCAGCCAGTAAGGGACTTAATGTTCTGGTTGCCAAACCCATCGTTAAAACTGTCAAGGAGCACGACTCCCTCATCGAAATCTCTCGTGAAAAGGGAGTCGATATTGCCATGGAAGTTCACAAGCGGTGGGATCCCATTTACTCCGATGCCCGAGAAAAATTACGGGGCCTCGGAGATTTTTCGTACTTTTCCAGCTACATGTCGCAACCCAAATCTCAGCTCGATTCTTTCCGCGAGTGGGCAGGGAAATCGTCTGATATTTCCTACTACCTCAACACCCACCACATCGACTTTCATTGCTGGGCTCTCGAAGGGCTTGCCCGTCCTGTCTCCGTCATTGCCTCCGCCTCTACCGGCGTTGCCACAGGTCAGGGCCTACCCGCCGAAGACTCCATCACCCTGATGGTCGATTGGTTGAACAACTCTGGGACCGAAGCCACCGCGGTTTACACCTCCTCCTGGATTGCGGCAAAGGCTGAGGTCCATTCACAGCAACGATTCTTCGCCCTCCATCACGATGGCGAAGTGCGGGTCGATCAAGCCCACCGCGGATATGACTTCGCTTCGGACACCAGTGGGTATCAATCACCCAACCCTCTCTTTTTCCGATACACTCCGGATGCCAATGGTCGCTTTGCGGGACAATCCAGTTACGGCTACCAAAGCATCGCCGACTTCATCCTAGGCAAGCGCGAAAACCTCGCCACCATTGAAACCACTCGGAACACCACCGCCATTCTAGAAGGTGGCCGCAAAAGCCTCGATACCGGCAAGAGAGTGGAACTTTAAAACGCTTGCCGTATTGCCTCGGACAATCAGCGAACGGGAGAGTCATCAGCACCCCCAACTCAAGAAAAATCCGAGGCCCTTTTGTTCCCTAGAGTTTCTCTAATCTGGAATTTAGCTCAGATGCTATCTTCCGCGACCGCCGCGACCATAATCACGGCGAGTCGTAATCGATTCTACCGCTTCCTCGGAAAGACCGCTCGATGCAATCCACTCTTCGGCAGCCGTCTTATCATTGCGATACCAATCACGAGCTACATCGACCATTGTCTCCTCCCGGATTCCTTCATCGTTAATCGTTTTGGCCCACTCCATTGCACTCCCTGGATCCTCTCGGGAAACACGAGTGGCATATCCTCCCACCGCAGCATCACGTTCAGGTGACTCCTTCAGACTCGATAAATACTCTCCTGCTGCGGCCGGATCCTGGCGCGCCCAACTTTGCATCGCCTCCTCATAAGCTTCGGCTTTTGACTTGCCTGAAAGATTCTCGGCCCAATCCATGACGGCCTTCGGATCTTCATCAGCCCAATCATCAGCCAAGCGATTCACGGCCGGAGCAGCTGCATCCTCATCACCAAATTGTGCAATCCACTCCGCCGCTTCGGCGCGATCTTCATTCATGATTTCCATCGTCACCTGGTGAAGAGCACCAGTTCTAAGTTCGGGCTCTTTCACGGTATCAACCCAAGTCTTCGCCTGATCTAGGCCTTGCTCGAGCATCTCGTCAGTCACCATCGCCATATAAAACCCTTTCGTCCGAGCGCTATCTTCACTGTCAGGAAGATTGCGAACAAATCCCATGGCTTCATCTACTCCATTCACCAACATTCCTTGGAGCACTCCGAATGCTGCCGCGCGCTGCTCGCGCTCGTCCTCGATACCATTCAGGTAAGCCGAAGCTTCCGCACCATTCACAGTCGCCCAGCCGGCCAGCACTCCAGAAAGCGCGCCAGAACCACGCCCTCCACGGCCACGCCAATCATCCCGATCATTTTCACCTTCCTCAGACGCTATTTCTTTCAAGGCCGCAACTGCTCCCGCTCCATCAATCCGGCCCCAGGCATTTGCCAAAAGTCTGACCTGATCTTCACCACTACGACCAAATGGCCCTCCCCGGCGCCCCTCGCGGAGAGCTAAGAATGCGCTCCTTGCATTCTCAGATGTAAGATTTTCGAGTAACGCTGCGAACATCTTCTGGCGTAGAAGAGGATCATTAGTGTCTGAAATCTCTTTGATAGCGCTGGTCATTTTTTCGCCAGAAATGGAACCGTTCACCAGATATTTGGAGATGAATTCTGATTCCGGGCCAGCAGAACGGACTCCACCTCCAGACGGTCTCGATCCTGTCATGAAGCGACTTTTGCGATCCGCAGACTCTGGACCAGAAGAGTTTTTCTGATCACTTCCCGAATCTGGACGGACAAACCAACCCAAGCCGAAAGCTGCTGCCGCCGTCAGAGAAAATAGAGGAATAAGTGTCGAATTCTTCATAGGTAAGGTTTTTCTAACAACTTAGTAACCATTCTGTCTCTCAAAAGTTGTGCCTAATTTTCGCTTCACCCCATCATTCTCTAATGAATCAAATCCGGCCAGCGAGACTCTCTCTTGCAATCGCGAAGCTTTCCCATCACCTAATCCGTGTTATCAAGCGCTCCGCAAGCCCAATGGACACTTGCATCCAAGCCGGATTTGAGATCATTCCCTCTCTCTTGCAAACTACTTCTCCATGACTCTGAACGAATTACTCTCTGGGCTCCCACCTGAAATCTCCGATGATCTCACTCCGGAAATTCACAACTTCCTAATTGAATCTAAAAAAACCATTGTGGTTCTTGATGATGATCCCTCGGGGACCCAAACCCTCTTCGATGTTCCGGTTATCACCGACCTGACACCAACCACCATCAAGGACGCAATTGATGAAGCTCCTCCCGTTCTTTTTCTCCTCACCAATTCAAGATCACTTAACGAGGAACAAACCACCGAACTTCATCAAAATCTCGGAGAGACACTCAAGGAATTCCAAAACGACGTCATTATCATCTCGCGTTCCGACTCGAACCTCCGAGGCCACTTCCCACTCGAGACTAACACCCTTCGCAAAGCCCTCGAGATCCCGGAAGCCCCAATCCTTTTCATCCCCTTCTTCGCGGATGGTGGATGTCTCACCCTAAACGATACCCATTATATCGTCGAAGGGGATAGCGCCACTCCAGTCCATCTCACCCCCTTCGCCAACGACAACACTTTCCCGTTTTCACACTCCTATCTACCCGACTACCTTGCCGAAAAATCACAAGGCCCGCTCGACGTCCAATCTCTCTCTCTTGCCGATCTTCGCTCCGGAGACATCACCACCAAACTCGCCAACCTGCCAGATGGCTCAACCTGCATCGTCAACGCAACCTCGCTGAAAGATCTCAACGTTCTCTCTCTTGCACTTCTGAAAAGCGATCGCCGCTTCATTATTCGCTCGGCCTCTTCCTTCGTGCAATCGCTCGCCGGAATTCCCTCCCGCCCACCCCTTGAGCCATGGCAATTACAGGACCTCGAGCCCAACTCAAACGGCGGCCTGATTATCATCGGCTCCAACACTCCAAAGACCACCGACCAACTCAACCATCTCCTAAAAAACGCGCCTGCCCTCACCGCGATCAAACTCAGTACCCCTGACATCATTAACTCTACCTTCAACCTCAAGAGCACGATTGCTGATGTCCAGACCGCCATGACCTCTGGTCAAAATGTCGTCCTCTTCACCTCGCGCAGAAATTTCGATAGCGAAGATGGCCTCAAAATCACCCATCGCATTTCCCAAGCACTGATCGATATCGTCCAAGGAATCAGAGAACGTCCTTCGTTTCTTGTCGCCGAAGGCGCCATCACCTCGTTCGCAATTGCAACCGATGCACTCGGAGTCAAACAAGCTCAAGTTCTTGGCCAAATTATTCCCGGCGTCCCAGTGTGGACGATCGGGAATGAAACCCTTCACCCTGGTCTCGCTTATGTCATTTTTCCTAGCAATCTTGGCGGGGCAGACGCCCTCACCCTCGCAGTAGAAAAATTCGCGCCTGTCCTCTAGTGAGACCACTCTCAAACCCATCTGTATCACCGAACGTAAAGAGGACCTTTAGATGAATCCTCACCTGAGATTCTTTAAGTATTCTTTATGCTCTCGTGACACCCGAATCGTCCCTCCGCACTAGCGGTCAGCGATCGATCCCTTCTTCATCGAAGCGAAAAGGATTTCAATTGATCCCTGAACGACCTTCCAAATTCCAAAAGCTAACAAAATTGCCGCGAAGAAGCCCAGCAACCAAGGAAGGAGAGGCAGGGCAATAAATCCATCTCCAAAACGGCTAACTTCAAGTTCATCTAATCGGAACCCAAAGTAACAAGCGACCGCGATCGACAGGCAAGCTAACCCAAGCCCCAAACCTTTAAGCCCATCAATTCGAAGGCTCTTCACGCGCTCCGCCCGAGCTGCTTGGTAGATCAATTCAGCTCGTTCACCCGTCACCTTATTAACTTTAAGCCTCCGGAAAATCGCTTCCCGGTCTTCATCCCAAAGAACCATTTTTAGGACCACCTCAAACTGGGGCTCTTCTTTCACCATATCTGAAAACTAACCTAGGATTCCGAGTGAGTCACCTCAAGCCTTACGAAGTTTGAAACCCATCAACAAAACACTTCTAAGACTTTAGGTCACTCGCTCTCCCAATCATTCTTAAAAAGCGTTACCAACCCTGAAACCCTGCTTTCGTTCAATCAGATTTTCGACTACCTTAATCACCCGAGCCCCAATCTGACTCTCTGATATGCCCCCTTTATTTTTCAAGCCACCATTTTGCGCTT
>Ga0315321_10002998_pt1 | contig 13155 bp, 13 predicted proteins | sample M180m21515metaG_FD_203464 | JGI IMG/M metagenome (GOLD analysis project Ga0315321, IMG submission 203464) | Ammonia-oxidizing marine archaeal communities from Monterey Bay, California, United States - M1 80m 21515 | ecosystem: Environmental > Aquatic > Marine > Intertidal zone | place: USA... | reverse complement strand
TTGAATTCGGTGGTTACTGCTATCCAGAATGTGCACTCGATCTCGCGAATCGACCACCACACCCCACGGCTGGTTCAGGCGGCCTGGTTCAAACCCGGAACCACCCCAACTGGCAATCCAATTGCCATCAGGATCGAAACGTTGCACACGATCATTTTTGTATTCAATGACGAGCAAACTTCCATCACTGGCGAAGGCAAGGTCATAGGGATAGAAAAATTGCCCCTGCTGATCACCGGGCTGGCCCCAGATGTCGATCAATTCCGGTATCTCGGGGGTAAGATCAAATCTTTGAATGCGGTGGTTGCAGGAATCAGCAACCCAAAGCACATTTTCGCGAACAACCAAACTTTGTGGCCGAACAAATTTCCCCGGTTCGGTACCGTTCCCACCCCACTGCATCAAGAAATTTCCATCAGGATCAAATTTCTGGATACGATCGGAGGCGTTGTACTCACCGATGTAAAAACACCCGCTGGCATCACAGACCGCATCAGTGACGAATGCAAAATCACCTGGAAGGTGACCTGCAGTGCCACCAATCTGTTCCTCCGGATGCAACGTTCCATCCAACGAATAGGAGAGCATTCGGTAGTAATGGGTGTCAGCAACTAAAAGTCTTCGGTTATCTACGACTGCCTCCGAATCATCCGATTTGGACTCGGGCTTCGCAGCATCACCCCTGATTGTCTGTATCGCCAACCCCGTAGGCCTGCCGTTGCTCGTTTCCGGGGTGCTCCAGAAACATATAAAGTTTCCATCCGTATCAAATACTTGAATGCGGCCGGTCGTATCGACGATATAAAGCCGATCCTCATCATCAATCGTAATCGCTCTGGGTTTCAAGAAGCGTCCTTCGCTCATTCCGCGTCTACCCCACACAAGGTCGGGCAGCGGCCCTTGTCCGGTCGGGACACAACCAACCGAGGCAAAGCTGCTCAATGCGGCAACGCTTGCCAAATCACACAAGACTTTTCGGCGATTTGGCTGGTTCATAAATTGAAGCGTCGGGCGACTTGTGAAGACATTTCCAGAACTCCTACAATGGTCGCACATGGGCAGTGACCACCGCTGCCTAGTATATCCGGTAATTACATATTTCGCGTGGTGATAGAACGGTAATTCGAGCCGTGACCGGACAGTCGAACTGCCAAAAGCATCAAACAACAACTTCAATGAGTCCCTAAACTCAGTGCTTCACAAGTGTTGAGGCATCTGCCCAACTTGGCACCAAACCATCACAATGTCGGCTTTGCAGAACGTTACCCACGTGCCAATCGTCATCCAAAGTCACGAAGCTCCGCAAGAAAACGCGGGCAATATATCCACCGCAAGAGTGACTTCCCAATCCAACAATGCCTCCTAAGCTTCTGTTTTCAAAAGCCAATTCCTCCGTGATGCCATCATGCTGAAAACACTCAACCTTCGCGCGACAGATGACCCACGGGACATCATTCATCGCACGGTTCAGGCATTGGTGGAGGGGAAAGTGGTCGGCGTTCCTACGGACACAGTCTACGGACTTGCTGTGGACGCTTTGTCAGACACGGCGATCGAGGAACTGTTCCGGATTAAAGGCCGTCAAGCCGACATACCGCTGGCAATCTCGGTTGGGAGTCGCGAAGCAGCGGAAGATTTCCTCTGCGAGCCTTCACCTTTGGTCAGACGTTTAAGCTATCGATGCTGGCCAGGCCCCTTGACGCTTGTTGCACCTTGTGAATCTCCGACATCGGCGGTGACGCAACTGCCGGAATCGGTACGAAAGCGAATTACAGGAGATTTTGGCTGCGTTGGTTTTCGGGTGGTGGATCACCGTGTACTCGCACACATTCATCGATTTTTATCGGGTCCACTGGTTTTGACGAGCGCCAATGTTAGCGGCAAAACCCCTCCCACGACTGCAAAAGGGGTCTCCGATCAGTTAACCGATTCTTTACCACTGCTGCTCGATGACGGGCCAACCCGTTATGGTGGAGCCTCGACGGTTGCCCGAGTTCAGGGGAACCGCTTAGAAATTCTTCGCGAAGGTGCCATTGAACGTGCTGCCATGAATCAATTTGTAAAACCTGTGATCGTCATCGTTTGCACTGGCAATACATGTCGCAGTCCGATGGCAGAAACCCTCCTCCGCGAGCAACTACGCCAGAAGTTGGGCAGCGAGGATGCTGTCCGTGTGCTGTCTGCGGGCGTTGCGGCAGGCGCTGGCAGTGGAGCAAGCCCACAAGCCGTTGAGGTGATGGGCACACGTGATTTGGACCTGACTGGCCACAGCAGTCGCCCTTTGGACGACGCAGTGATGAATGTCGCCGACTTGATTCTGACGATGACACGCGGCCATCGCGCCGCGATTCTTGCTGCATGGCCGAATATGCAAGACCGCGTTCACACGCTCAGACGTGATGGTGGTGACATCACGGATCCTGTCGGTATGCCAGTCGAAGTTTACCAATCGTGCTCAGAGCAGATTGATCAAGAACTTACAGCGTGGCTGGAAGCTTTGGGTGATGATTTTTTCCCAGACAATGCCTCAAGCAACGAATGAGGTCAGAGATGCTCAAAGTAACAATTGCCAGTGACCATCGTGGTGTGCACATCAAAGACCGGCTCATCCAGGCACTGCAAGCTCATGAATTCACGGTAAGCGACGAAGGGACGGACTCAGAGAAATCCGTTGACTACCCGGATTACGCCCAAGAGGTCGCCAAGAAAGTCAGCAGCGGCGAAGCCGATCGCGGTATTCTGATTTGCGGAACGGGCATCGGGATGGCCATCACTGCCAACAAGTTCCCGCACGTTCGCGCCGCATCATGCTACGACGAAGTCATGGTCGAAATGAGTCGTCGACATAATGACGTCAACGTGCTGTGCCTGCCTGGTGACATGATCGGCGATCGGCCCATCGATGAACTGATACTGATGTGGCTAAACACCGATTTCGACGGTGGCCGCCATGCAGATCGGGTTAAAAAAATCTCCCAGATTGAAGCCCACTCGCACAACGAATCTGCCGAAGATGAAACCTCACTTGATCCCTCCGCATCGTCGCTTGATCCGTGATGAGCCCAACGAATACAGAAGAAGCGTCTGCACAGCCCGAGCGGCCCGCAACCGAACGATGGTGTGACTTGATTGGCCACCAGAAACTCAGTGACTGGTTTGCTGCAGCAATCGAACAAGGACGATTTGGGGGTAGTATGTTGTTTGTCGGACCACCGGGATCTGGCAAACGAACCGTCGCAAAACTCGTCGCTAAAACACTCTTATGCGAGAACGTTCCATCTACCAAGATGGCACCCTGCGGAACCTGCAACTCGTGTATCCAAGTTGAAGCAGACACTCACATTGATTTGATAAGAGTTTCGAAACCAGACAACAAGTCGTTTATCCCACTGAGCCATCTGATCGGTGAGCGTGATACAAGAATGCAGGAAGGATTCTGCCACGACATCCAACTCAAACCTCTCATTGGTAAACGAAAGATCGCCATCCTTGAGGATGCCGATTTTTTGAACGAGGAGGGGGCAAACTGCCTACTTAAGACACTCGAAGAACCTCCCGCAAATGCCATCATCTTGGTCATTGGTACGGTCGAGCAGCAGCAACTTCCGACGATTCGATCACGATGTCAAATCATCCGGTTTTCCCTCAACAACGAAAACGCCAAACGCTTGTTGCGTGAAGTACATCAGATTGAAGCCAGTGACGAACGATTGGACGAAGCAATCGAAATCGCAGGCGGCAACATGCACACCGCTCAACGACTACTCGACTCAGAAGCCAACGAGTTTCGCGACACGCTACTCAACCTGCTGCTCGCCCAACACCCAGACCCAGTAAAGATCAGTCGAGTGCTGACCCAACAGATGGACGTGGTCGGAAAAGACCCCCGAAAAAGGCGTCATGCATTGCGAGATGCGCTCGCCATCGCAGTGCAACATTTCCGTCGCAAAATGCGGGCAACAGCCTACGCGGAAAAGTTTGATGCAGGGATAATGGGACGACTCGACCGCTCAGTAAGAGCGATACAGGAACTTGATCGCAATGCGAATCAGGCAACGCTAATCGAATGTTATGCAGCCGACATCGCAGCTGGGGTCACCGGTGAGCGCGGCGGAATCGGATAAAAGAAGCTTGTCGCGTCCAAAGTAACATTCCTACACGCAGCTATCAAAGCGGAAAGTCATCCACTTTTTCATACAGCGGCATATAGCGGTAATAGACCTCTAGAGTCATTGCACACATTGCAGTCGTGTAGAGCCGGCCACCAATGTCACCCCACGGGTCATCAAAATGCCAGCTCCCCGCTTCGTGCCCTTTTTTTTCCTGCGTGCGAATCAGATGGTTTCGCAGTTTACTATTCCACTCATCCCACGCATGATGCCGACTGTGATGCAACGCGAGAGTGGCATAGTAATCATGGTAAACGTTACTAAGCTTGGGACCACGATCTGCCAAGTCGGTCAGCGCGTTGTAGAACGGTGTGTATTCGGCCGACTGCCCTAGATACAACATTAGCGCCAAGCCAATCGCGGTCGTTGTTTCCTCACCAGGTGGCCCTTTGTACCCAAACCAAAAATCACGATCCTTGCAGGTGGAAAGCACAAAAGATTTTGCACTCGAGAGAGCATTGGTGTGAATATCTACCCGATTTTTCTTGGCGGCGATCAGAGACAGCACCTGCCAAGCACTGACTGTCATGTCACCTGGACTGCCTGGCACGTAACCCCATGAACCATTCTCGTGCTGAGCGTTACATGTAAAAGAAGCTCCTCGCGAAACAAGACGGTGCAGATCAGCGTCCCCTGCCTGTTCTCGGGAGGTCATCGCAAGTGCTTCGCTCATAGCCAGGACAGCAATACCATGGCCGTACATACTCCCCTGCTGCCAATCGAGCCCCGCTCCCGCTTCACCGGCTATATCTCGCAGAAAATAGATTCCCCGTCGAACGGTTTCTTGATACGGCCCATCGTGATGGTGTGTATGCCCAGCTCCCAGGAATGCCAACAATGCGAGCCCTGTGGCGCCCGTGGAGGGCGTCGGTGACTCAGTACCTAGCTTCTTTGTGTGCCGACATGCACCATTGCAAGGATCAAGTTCAAGATTGAAAGACCAACTGCCGTTATCGCGTTGGTGAGCTGCCAACCAAGCGAGGGCAGCCTCTACCGCCTGTTCACTTTCTCGAGTTGCTCCATACTTTTCGCCATATTCAAGACGTCCCTCGGGTGTGCGTCTGGCAAGACCGCCACCACTTGGCAACCGCACCAGCGATTCCACCCCCATGCTTTCACCACCCGAAACAAGTGATTGCATTTCGCTGGAGACTTCATCAGCCTTTTCTTCCTTCACCTCGGACGAATTCGCTACCAAAGCAACCGACATTTCGATGGACACCGCAACTGGTTGATCCAAAGCGGCGTTACTGTCAAATCGCTGTTCATCCAGCGCATCCAGCGATTGCAGAACCAAGACCGACTGGCTCTGCCCCTGCCTGGCAGTCAGTTGATCAGCCAACCCACTGCCTGCCGGCAACGTAAAGAAAGCCAACAGCAACAGAAGTGTCGTGTGCACAATGGTACTAATCAAAACAGCAGGTAAGCGGTCATCCTCACTGAGTCGCGGACTTGCTGTCGACAAGTCAGGCTCACCTACTCCCACCATTAAAGTCGACACGACGCGAACACCCGCCGACATTCTCGGCGGAGCATTCGAGCGTGTAGACGCTGGTTCTGGGATGATGATTCCGGTCATAGGAATTGTGCGATGGGAGGGTCAGCCTAACTACTTAACTATACCTCCCGCCTTCCAGTGGGGACGAAAAAGCACGGTTTGCGTAGACTGTAACCCCAGATGGGCAACGATCGACTGCGGCAAAATACAATTTCACCATGCGATAAATCGAATCATGCCGCAACGAGAATCAGGCAGGAGGATCGTCGATCGTCAATTTCTGCGTCGTTGACAAAAAACCACGCGTGGCCTCGATGATCAATCCAAAACAGATCGCCAAGGCCAGCAACTCAAGCATGTGCCGCGGCAGGCATATCGGCTACTTGATAAGCTCTGGAGCGGTACAGAAAGTCGATCAGGTTACCTTCATGAGGCTGCAACCAGTTGAGACGATTCGTTGGAATCGGACCGATGTTCACTCGATCGATGTCGATCGATGAACCAGCAGCCTGAATAAGTTTGGGATCCTGAGTAAGAAGCGTACCGACCAGCGTTGATCCGATTCGTTTTAGCATTTGGTCTTGGGGACACTCCACAACGCTCACAAAAGGGAACATGTACTCTTTGGATGCCACTTGACGGTCAGGTGAGTCTGCGTGAACGACCATTGGACGCAAGTAAGCACAATGCTCCCGTTCGATTAATTTCTCGCCGAATTCTGCGGTCAAGTCCTGAACCCCTGCCTCAGCCAAATCCTGTTGAACCATGGCGTGAGTCCCAGTTGCCATGGCCGGAACCGTGAACGCCGCTAATTGCGAGTTGGGGTCGGTGGGAGGCAACACATCCACGGGTCCAATCTTCTCCGCGATTGCTGCTGCAATTTCGCGGGTGTGGCGACTCGCCCAAATGCCACTGCAATTGATGCAACTACGGCCAGAGTTACTGAGTACACTTTCAACCAGTAGATCGAGGTAGTTCTCCCAATCGTCTACAACGTCATCTCCGATCAAGACTTTCGAGAAACCAGGACCGTGGGCCTGCACGCGCGGATTACCTTCGTGCTGTGCAACGGTCTGGGCGCTGCCAAAGATCATGCTGCGAGGCGTCTTGGTCATGATCGCACCACCGGCGTCATGCCCCCCCGGATATAACCCGAACGCTTCGGCTGGAATCCCCGCTTCGATGAATGCCGAAACCATGCGATAGGGGGTCCACGGTTCTTGAGAACCTGGCTTCAATGCCAAACCCACCTGAAGAGGAATGGCCGGAAGCCAAAGTGTGTGCACCCCGGGCGAATTGTTGGGGAGAACTGCGCCGAGCACAGGTGTCTGAGACTGGTAACTCACAATTACGCCGCGACCTTCCTCGCCATATCCTCTGGAAAAGATAGACAAGTCGAGTCCGCGAGTTAAACAGTCAAGAATCTGATCAATATTGCTAAGAACAAAGCTGTTCTTGGCCATATTCGACCGGCACATATGCTCGGGCAAACCGGTGCTGGCCGACTGCTGATGCACGAACTGGTCAACAGATTGCTGAGAATCACCAACGGTAAGGTCGGCGGACTCGAATAAGACAGCCGCCTTCTTGCAACGCTCAACCAGATCATCCGTCGAAAACTGGAGCAAGGCCTCCCTCGCCTTATGAGCCTTTCGCATATCGCGGCCAACAATCCCACCACCGACGTTACCCACGCGGGCAATCGGCTCACCGGTGTCAAAGTGAACAACATCTGTAAAGTCAAGTGACTCGTAGGGTTTGCCCCAACGCAAAGGACTGAGCGTGATCATAACTGCAATAAAATCTGAAGAAACCGGAAGGAAAAAAGGCAAGCAATATCAACAGCCGGAATTGAGCCGTCTGCCATGACAAGGTTGATTAGTAAACCCCAACAGTTGTCGCACCAGCGAGTTCATGGAACGGTCGGACTCCACTGACGCCATCCCATGGATAGGTCTCAAACGGAGCTTCACGTTCTCCCTCATCACGCTCCATGAATCCTGGAACGAAAAATTCATCTGTTAAGGTGTAGAGTTTGACTCGTCCTGTCTCACCGTAGCCGACCTTTTGGTCGTAGTCATCAAATGTGACTACTTCCGTTACCGCACGCGGTTGAGGCGCATAGTAGGAAATTTTGTAATTGTCAGCCGCGGTAACCGGCTTGCTACAGGCAAGTCCCATCAGCGTGTTTCCATAGGTTGGCGTCATATAAACGCCTCCATCTTCCGCTGGCCCACCAAGCAATTCCTCCACGCAGAATTTGGTCCACTGCGGCGTGAATTCAGTGCCGCCCGAGAAGATTCCCGTAATGCCGCATTCCTGCAGGCTTGTTCCTCGCTCTTCGAGAGCTTCGCCGAGTGACTCGAGCAGCTTCGGAGTCGCAAACATGCACTTCACGTCGTGCCCAGCAGTCAAGACGGTGACAGCTTGATCAATGCAATGTTTCTTATACTCCTCAAGATGGTCCATCCAACCCTTCTTGATCAACTTCACGACCCAACGAGGATCTAGATCGATGCAAAAGCAGATACCGTCGCGGTGCTGTGCGAGGTGTTCGACAGCGAGCCGGAGTCGGCGAGGCCCGCTAGGTCCGAGCATCAGCCAGTTCGAACCTTTTGGAAAGTATTTTTCCGGGAGTGTGTCACTGAACAATTCGTAATCCGTCCAGTGGTCCTCGATGACAACTCGACTCTTCGGAATTCCAGTCGTCCCGCCTGTTTCAAAGACGTAAGTCGGCTTGTTGGCGTGACCTTTCGGAACCCAGCGTCGCACTGGACCACCACGGAGCCACTCGTCCTCGAAATGAGGAAACTTTTTCAGATCGTCGAACGACTTCACGTCGGTGAGCGGATCAAAATTAAGCTCAGCTTTTTTTTCCAGCCAGAAAGGGCTGCCTGTCTCGTCACTAAAATGCCAATGCACCGTTTTCAGGGTGTGTTCGTCGAGTCGGTCCCGAGCGTCTGATGCTTGTTGGGCCACTTGGTCGCTCACGGTGTAATCGGCCGTACTCATTGGTTCCTCGGCTTTCGGGTTGGTGACTGAAACGCCACTTGTATATCACGCTTGAGTCTTTTGGACGATCCGTCCTCATTTGACAACACATTATGAAGGGTCGGAAACCATGCGTGGTGGTTAAGAGGGGAAATGGGGCTTCAAAACGTGGAGTTCACCGCTCACAACCTAAAAACACCAGTAAAAGACCTAGGGATCCTCGGCTCTTCCATCGTTTTCTCAAAACTGCTCCTAAATTAACCTCCCAAGACATCTACCCCTGCTCGACGCGAAAACTTTTAGACTGAAAATTTCCCCTGCAGTCGTTGGCAATCTGCAGTCGTTGGCAAGTTGATCGGGGATCAATTTGGCGGCAGGCCTCGAAAAGCTGTAGTGTCTGACGCAACAGCTAGACTGGCAGATTTTTCAATCCTCAGTCCTACCTCAGTATCACGTCACCCCAGCCCGATCGAAAACTGCCGTCTGCTAGGAGTCATAAATCATTGTTCAACCAGTAAAATAATGGGACGACTATGCTCTGACTGTCGCCTAGGTGAACGCATTGGCCGGCAAGCACTGCCAAACCTTGCGCCGACAACTTCGATTTAACGACGGTGTTCACGCTATGACTCTGCCTAAATTTTATGACTCTGCCTAAATTTGTTGACAGCACAACAGCATGCAAGTGAACTCAGGGAACAGGTCTGTCCAGATCGCCATTGCAGACTCCCCCGCTAAGACGAACTCTCAACCTCCAACACCTCAGCGGATTGACATGCCAACCAATCCATTCTCCGTCCCACACGAATTACCCGAGGAACGGGGAGTGTACGGTGATGCCCGTCTCATACGGAAAGGATTCTTGTTCCGTGTCATCGAGATAGAAAATCCGATTCACATCCGATTCGTTTATGACGGCTGGTGGTTTCGGCAGACAATCAAAATCAACGGCCACATGGCATGGTCACAAATCAGCTGGTTAACGATTGAGCGAAAAGCGGATTTCGACCTACCTCCTGAGATTTCAACGATTCGCTTGCCATGCAAAATGGAAATTGATTTTGCTAAGGCACTCCTGATCAGAAGATTCCGTCTTTGGATTGACCACCGCTTGGTCTATGACGAGATTTTGTAACGCCTCGTTATCGCATTCATTGCTACGATCACTCAGCGAGAATGTCTTCTCTTAGGCTGCCTCTTCAAGAAACCCTTGCCGGTTGGAAGAGCGATGTTCTTCAGCGTTCACTTTTTCCCAACCGATCATTTTTGGTTCGTGATTACCGGCTAACTCGGGCTCAATCCCCATCACAGCCGCGTCTGGCTTAATCGCATCAAGAACAAGAGACGTATATGCGTATGGTTGATTCAGGTTTCGCTCATCAAACAAAAGTGTTCTCTGCACCAACCCCTTCGACACGTCCCAGTGCTTGGAATGAAAAGCGCCATCTCTATCAAAATATTCGATCAGGCGAACATTAAACCCTACGGCAGAGAACGCCTCAGCAAGGGATTGATGATTATAGAACACGCAATGCGCACTGGGCGTACTTTCCGTGCCCCTCGAACGCCTATGGCTTTGAGATTGCTGTGCTGGGTGAAATTCATCCGCCACAGCCACTCGCAGGTATCCGCCGGGTCTCAAAAACTGAAAACAATTTCGAGCAGCGATTTTGCCATCTAGTTCGCTGAGGTGCTCCCAGACGTGCTCTGCAAGGATCGCGTCGACAGAACTTTTCTGAAAAAAGCGGCTCCAACTGGCAGGATTCGCGAGATCTAGCTGATCGCGTCCTGTTGGAATCCAACCATCCCGACAATGACTCTCGGAGCCAACAGCCAACCTTAGCCGATCATGTGATTCAATTTGACGGCGTAGCAATCGAGCCGATCGTGGCTCACGAATTTGACTTCCGAACCAATGATGCAATAGACGCACGGTATGCACCTTAAAAAGCACGGGATGAAAACCAGTGCTTCAATTGAGTACCGCAAATCGAAGTGTGCTGTAAAGACGAACCGCCGCAAGATTAGCTAAGGATCGCTAAAATCGAGTTCGAGCAACACACCGCGGGGACCAGCATTGAGGACACAAGCATCACCCAAATGCACCTTTTTCTCCCAATCGCTGTGAATATGCCCACACACAACGAGCCTTGGTTGTATCGTCTCTACGACATCACGAATTGCCTGACTGCCACGAATCAAACCGCTACTGTCGTGGTCAACAGTATCCAGCGGTGGAGAATGCACCACCAACACACCACCTGACTTGCAACCAGCCAGCAACTGCTCAGCTTCTTCTTCTGGAAAGTCATAACTCCAATCACCAAAAGGTGTCACCGGAATTCCACCACCGACTCCCCAGATGTCAATCCCTGCCACACTACAGCCCGTGCCGTGCAGCACTCGGGCATGCTTCCATCCCGCCAAATCAACCGCAGTTTTTAACTCAAACGCAGATTCTCCATTTCCTGGGACGAGAACCGATGGCTTAGTGATGTCCGACAAGACCTGAATGGTGTCTTCCACGCCTTTTCGACGCGTCGCAAAATCACCCGCTCCAATGACGATGTCGGCATCGCTGGACAGGTCAACAATTTTTTTTGCAGCGGCAGCATCGCGGTGCAGGTCACTGAAACACAAGAATTTCACGCGGTTATTCTCCCAAATTGGAACATGGAGATGACTCGACGACACAGACGACCAATCCGTGCCGCGTATTCAGCCTGGAAGCGTTACGACAGCAAATGCCGTTACGATCGCAATTCCGCTACATTTATGTCCAAGGAGTCATGGTAGCTCAACACCCAAATGCTTTCGCCATGTCTTTGAGCGATTAAATTTGCAAAGAACCATTGATCGCACTGCCGCCCCGTGCACTTTACAAATGCCATTCCCTGCTGGTCCCCGACCGCTGACAGCCCAGCTACCTACATCCTCACGCATGGTGACGTCTTTCATGTCAGGTTCATCAAATGACCCCACCGATTTTCGTCGGCCCATGATTTTGGTGATTTCCATCATTCTGCTAACAACTTTTGTGGTAATTGTTTGGAACGAGGGTCAACGCGGAGAGCACAAAATGCTTGCTAATGCCGCTGGCCGCGTTGGCCTTGTGATGGGCGGTCTCTGGATCGCATGGCCAAGTTTGCTCCGTCCTATCAATTGGCTGCCGCCAGGGATCGCCGTTGCAGGTGTCATCGCGATCGGTGTGATTGCCGCCCGACCCGCACTAGCCGTCGTCGCAATTCCGGCAATTGGAACGCTGTTATTCGTGACTACAATCGCTCGCAGTCTGAAGCCTTAGCTCTTTGCAGGGTGCGGACATCAAATGTTGCTGCAGGCACAACAAACGGAACCAGTCGCCAGCGATCCCTCTTGGCAAAGTCACTTACTTCAGCAAGCGTAGATTCATCGGATAGCGATAGCTATTGCCTGACCAGACTTGGATCGGGGCAATGATTCCGAAGATGATTTGCAACACAAGCGGGATGAACAGCAATGGAGCCGCGAAACCAAACGTCAACACTACAACAACGAGCATCGCGATCGATAGAAGCAACAACGAAATTTGAAAATTCAGTGCTTCCTTGGCTTGGTTGCCCACGAAAGCAGACGTTTCACGACACATCAGATAAATCACCAGTGGCCCAAGAAAGCCGAAGAACCCCACTGTAAACGTCCCGATCAATCCAGAGGCGTGCGCAAGAGTCGCTAAAGTGCGATCGTCCATGCCAGTTATCTCGCTGGTGAACGGCATTCCAGATTGATTAGTCGCCGCTTGTGGATTCCCTTGATCCAATGTTCCGTCAACAGCGGATGAGGCGCTGAATGCCTGCCCCTGCTCTGCCTCAGATTCAGGTGAAGACAGCGGTTCGGGAATCTGCACCAACGATGAGCAGGCTGGGCACTTGGCTCTCTTGCCGACGCTAGCAGCAGGTACTTCAAGCTCGTTAGTACACTGAGTACAGGTGAATCGTATGACCATCAATCAACTTTATTTTTGTAAATTGCTATCATGCAACAAAGTTCTTTGCTACCGCTTTCCAAGTAGCAAAGCTGCAAAGAACGGCAAAGCCTTCAAAAAACACCACGTTTGGGTAAGTGTCGATATTAAGTCACTCGCCTCTGGCAGCAAAATCTTGGCAAGAAAATGACCATGAAAGTTATAATACCCATCACGGCTTAAGATCACGGTCGGATGAGCCACTCCAACGGGGATTAACAACCTGAGAGATAAATAGTCCGCCAGCACCATACTTGGGCAACATTCTCATGATTGAAGTATCCACTTGCCGGCGGCCATCTTCGTGAAGATAGGTAAGGTGCATTAACCTTACTGATTTCGTTGCCTGCACTCATACACTCATTTCAGAAATAAGTGCCCTTCAAAGCACGAATGTCTCTGGCTGCCGTTGTAATGATCGTGAACACTGTGTTTTGGGCATTTTTCAACCATGATTGCTGCCAACGAATCAGTGGAACACGGATTGTGAAACT
>Ga0315321_10002991_pt1 | contig 13165 bp, 7 predicted proteins | sample M180m21515metaG_FD_203464 | JGI IMG/M metagenome (GOLD analysis project Ga0315321, IMG submission 203464) | Ammonia-oxidizing marine archaeal communities from Monterey Bay, California, United States - M1 80m 21515 | ecosystem: Environmental > Aquatic > Marine > Intertidal zone | place: USA... | reverse complement strand
CAATACAAGAAGCAAGAATCCAATAATCCATGCTAATTTCCCCCATCCGGGTGCCCATTTTGGTTTGCCATCATCGATTATACCATGTGCATGAAATGGATTGTTAAATCCTGCTTGTTCGCTTTGAATCGGTTTTTGAATAATATTCGGAGGAGAAAACGAGGGTTGAATCTGTGTAGTTTTATCCGGGTTGTAAATTTTAGCAACACAGTGCGGGCAAGTTGCCCAACTCTCATCGACCTGCTTACCACATTCTCTACAAAACAAAAACGTTCACCATTCACTGGTTAATCCAAGGGCGGAAATGCTGGTCGGCATATGCCCTAGCTTGTTCTGCATTGTATCCCGCAGCATGCAATTGCTGCTCATATTGCAACTGTTCGGCAGTGATACTCGGATCTGATGCTACCATTCCAGCAACCGGTTGATTGAATGCTGCATTAGCGAACGAATCATCAACAACTTGGTCTCCAGAACGCCCCTTGCGAACGATTAGCAAAGTCAGGAGAATGATGATTAGAACTCCGCCACCAATTCCTCCCATCATAACAACATCGAGTCCGCTTTCTGCAGAATCTTCTGTACTGGTGCCATCGTCGGTGTCGTCGCCTCCGTCGCCAGAGCCCCCATCACCAGAGCCTCCGTCGCCAGAACCTCCATCACCAGAGCCTCCGTCACCAGAGCCTCCATCACCATTGTCTGAAACGTCACAGCCAACATCATCGACTACGTTGATTCCTCCAACAGTATCAGGACATTCATCGAGTGAATCTACAACACCATCTCCATCAGTATCAAGTTCACAGCCGTTTTCATCCACGGTTACATTTGCAGGCGAATCCAAACAATCATCATCTGAATTTTGAACACCATCACCATCGGTATCAACGAATGGAGGAGGGCAACCATCGCCATTTTCTCCATTTTCAACACCATAGACGCCAGGGCACTGATCGCCTAGGAATCCACTACTGTTGTCTCCAAAGCCATCTTCATCTGCGTCAACCCATTGGCTTTCATCAAGCGGTGAAAAATCATTGAGGTTAGACCAACCATCGCCATCTAAGTCAGCGCATCCATAGCGGTCGCCCCAACTTTCACCATACTTGTCAGGACAATCATCTACAATACCGTCTCCAGTATCTGTTGTATTGTATCCGTCACGGTCAACATCATTTGCCCATAATTCGTCTTCATTTTGGATGGTGAAGTTTGCTCCAGTCATTTCATTATTCAATAGATCAAGCTCAAGAATTGCTCCATCCATATTTACCATTACTTTACAACTATAGGTGCCAGAAGCAGTAGTTGCATCAATGAATGTTGAAGAAGCTCTTTCCAAAACCATCTGTCCGTATGTTGCATAAGTTCCGAGGGAAGAAGAGTCAATTTCTTCAACTAGCACTCCTTGAGAATCTATCATTTCAAGAGTCCAAGAGAAATCTCCAATCGCAGGTCCGCGCATATTATGAATTTCAAACGAGTAGAATAATTCTTCATTACTAATCATTTCAGAGCCACACGATAGATTGCTAATTGCAAGGTCTGCCGGAGCAGGAGCCATAGATGCGATTGAGAGGTTATAGTAACCTTCTCCGCCTACTGAATCAACCACTAAAGTGAATGTTCCATCCATTCCTTCGTGCACCGAATCGCCCATGGAGGACCATGCGGTTCCATTCCATCCAGTAACCATTGCACCATTTCCATCATACAAACTTGTAGTGAAGACTGAGCCAGCATCAGGCATGAACGTTACATCGATATTGTTCTTATCTTCAAGATTAAACTGATATGCATCTGAATTATCCTGCCCATCGAGACATCCTTGTCCATTAACAGAGGGGTTTGCTCCCAAAATCATGGCATTGGATAAATCGGTTCCAGCATCTGTACCGGTTCCAGCATCTGAATGTCCGACGCAAGAGAATGGAGCAACATAGCCAGCAGGTTCGCCTACTAATAATCTGTAAGTACCCGCTCCTCCGCTCTCCCAGAAAGATGTAGAACGATTGACCATTATCGTGTAAACGCCAGCAACACCAGCAAATGATGTGTCAAGAGTTGTAGCTTCACTATCAGAGAATAATCCCATGTCAGAATCAACTTCTGCACCATTAGAGTCTACTATTGCCAGATTGATTGCTCCCGAAGGAGGGTCGACGAGAGTCAGATTCATATTTTGTCCAGTCCCAAGCGTGATGGTATAGTAGTCGCCCATATCATTAGAATCAATACATCCGCGATACTCTGCATCAGCATAATTCCCTAAGTCGAAAGCGCTACTCGTGCTGTTACCAGCATCTCCACCTAGACCACCATCGTTTTGTGTAGCACAACTTGTTTCAGCATTGCCAATTGAGAATTGTCCTGTTCTGGCCTGCTCGTTGTTTTCTTCATCACGTTCAAGGATTAGGTCATCCTGGTCTACTACTACGTAGAGATAATAGTCACCTTCAACAATATCTAGTGGGATCGTAGATGGAATTGTAACACTCGTATTGGTATTAAACGGAATTCCATTTGTAGAGATAGAGCCGATTTCATGGTCATACCAATCAACACCGGTATTAACAGATAAGATTGTAATCATTTCTACATTAGAAACTCCATCAACAGTTCCTACATTTTCTAGTACTGCAGTAACGTCAAACGAGTCACCTGCTTGCCCACTTCCTGCACTTGTAATAGTGTCAATAGTGTAATCTGGAGCCGGTATACTCTTGTTTGTCCATACATCAAGTGTGTAGTTTGAGACGCCAGAAAAGTGACTCACATTGACATAGTAAGTTCCTGCGGTCCCCTCATAATCTGTTAGTTTAGCAGTAGCGACCTCTGGGTAGGAGGCAGTATAGCCCCTGTCAACTTCTGAGCCATTGGAGTAGTGAATGAATATATCCAAATCCGATGCATTATCCTCTGCATCTAATGAAATCTCGATAAAGTATCCAGCAGGAACATCAAATGCAAAAATGTCGTCACCATCTGCTCCATCCATACACCCTGTGTAGGTGGCCGTTACGTTATTTCCCATGTTGGTGGCATTTGCAGTATCGCCTGCGGCATCAGCCCCTAATCCTCCATCATTTTGAGTACCACCCATTAAATCATTACAATCATTTCCAACTACCATTTGTAGAGACGAAATCATGTCATTATTCGTTGCGTCACTTTCAGTGACATTACCATATCCATCAGCCCAAACTATCCAATAATACGAATCGTTCGTGAGGTTGGCAGGTAATGAAATACTCATCGATGTAGTACGATTAGCCCCTGCTGCAAGATCGGTTTCTTTGGACACATCATCAAGAATCAGGTCAAATTGATCGTATGTTGTATCTGTTGAAAGGATGAAGAATACATCAAATGCACCTGTTGTTGCAGATGAGTTATTTGCTAAATTGTCAACAGTATAGTTGACATTTACAGTATCTCCAGCCTGTGCTTTTAGTGGCGCATCGATATATGAAATTGTCATATCAGGACGGGGAACAGTATTGTTAGTCCAAACGCGAAGAGTGTAGGAGCCATCGCCTGAATATGCATAGATGTAGACATAGAATGTTGTAGCCTGACCAGATAGGTTAGTTCCAGCGGTTGTTACTTTCTCAAGAGGGTCGTTGTAAACCGAACTATCGTATGCAACACTTACTGCCGCATCGGTGATGTAAAGGTCGAAATCAGCGCCGGTTGGAACAACTAATTCGATATCAACATCCTTGCCCGCAGTTGTTGTAACGCTGTAAAGATCTTCAGCATCATTTGTATCTACACAGCCAGTAACTCCAGCAGGGCCATTGTTTGGATTAGTACCTAGGCTCTTAGCCGTTGCACTTGTGTTTCCAGTATCACCAGCAGTGCCTCCATCGGTTTGGACCGCACTACACGGAGCACGGCCACTTGCACCAGTATTGATTCTTTGGCCAACATCGTCAATTGTATTGATTGGAATATCTAAGAATCTAGAATCGTCATCGGCCTTTTGCGTTTCAATTTCTTTGTCCAAACCCGCAGAAACAAGGGGTGAGAAACACATCATCAACATCAGGCTGGCTAGAACGAGTGTACGTGTACGCATGGCTCTCAACACCCTACCGTGTCACTAGTCCGCTATGAAAGTACGGTTTTGTTATCAGAAGCAAAATCATTCTTTTTGCGTACGAAAATAACTAATTCTGAGGCGCAGCGGCGTTTACAGCAGCAGACACGCCTTCCGAATAGCGTTCGAAATTTGCATTAAACATCGAAGCGAGTTTGTCCGCAGTCGCATCATAATCGCCCGGACTAGTCCAAGTCTGACGTGGAATCAAAACTTCAGATGGTACACCCGGGCAAGATGTTGGAATTTCAAAACCGAATCTCTCATCAGTTACATACTCTACATTGTCCAAATCGCCGTCAAGTGCTGCATTCAACATTGCACGAGTGTACTTGATTTTCATGCGTTTCCCTTCGCCATAGGAGCCACCCGACCAGCCCGTGTTAATCAGCCACGCAGTCGCCCCATGTTCAGCCATTTTGTCAGATAATAAATCGGCATAAACACCTGGGTGCATTGGCATGAAAGGCTCTCCAAAGCAAGCAGAGAAAGTAGCTTCAGGTTCGGTGACACCAATTTCAGTACCTGCTACTTTAGCAGTATAGCCCGAAATAAAGTGATATGCAGCTTGAGCAGGAGTTAGTCTACTGATTGGAGGCAGGACTCCGAATGCATCACATGTTAGGAAAATGACATTTTGAGGGTGCCCACCTTTACTATCCATTGTTCTATTTTCAATGAATTCAATTGGGTAAGAACCTCTAGTGTTTTGAGTTTTAGTGGTATCAAAGAAATCAGGAACACCCTCTGAATCAACCACTATATTTTCCAGAACAGTACCTTTCCGACGAGTTGTTCCGAAAATTTCAGGCTCATCTTCTTCAGAGAGGTTGATCAGTTTAGCATAGCATCCGCCTTCAAAGTTAAAGATACCATTTGCCCCCCAGCCATGTTCATCATCGCCAATAAGGGCGCGCTTAGGGTCAGCGGAAAGCGTAGTTTTTCCAGTGCCAGAAAGACCAAAGAAAATTGCTGTATTTTCCCCAGTTGTATTAGCCGAACAATGCATAGGGAGAATCCCCTTCTTAGGGAGAATCAAATTCATTACGCTAAATATCGATTTCTTAATTTCACCAGCATATCTTGTTCCACCGATTATTACTTCACCAGTAGCGTAGTTTACGATTACAAAGCACTGAGAGTTCAAAGCACTATCATTAGCTTCGAAATGCGGAGCATGGTAAACTGTGAATTGGGGGGTATGCGCTTCTAATTGATCGACATTTGGACGAACAAACATGTTACGAGCAAACGCATTATGCCATGCGTTTTGATTGATGACACGAATTGGCAATGCCTCACTTTCCTCAGAACCACAGTATAGGTCCTGCACAAACAAAGTATCCCTCTTCGATAAATAATCGATAACCTGAACCTTCAATCTATCGAATACTGCCTTATCGGTTGAGATATTTACATCACCCCAATTTACATCGAGATTTGTACCTGGCTCGTCAACAATAAATTTGTCATTTGGAGACCTTCCGGTTCTTTCTCCAGTTTCAGTTATCAACGCGTTATGAGCAGATAATTCACCTTCTCCGCGCTCTACTGATAAGTCGATAAGAGATATATTATCGAGGTTCCAATAAACCTTAGCGTTAGTCACGATGCCACTCTCAGATAGGTCACCCGACGGGGTGCCCATGATGCTCGCCATGATTCGGCCACCCGCGGGACCTCTTTGTCCCTTGCGGTGCGAAAGTATCGACTAAAGCCTCCAATTCGGCGAAATACTAGTCTGCGAGGGGTGATATTGAAAGCCATAATCTTCGGGTGGAAATGTATGGGGAAGGAGCCTGAGGATGAAATCATCTCAAAGCGCAACTTCCAGAAAGGCTCTGGAGTAGATTTGGGAAATTTCCTAATCGATTCAGAACCAGAGAAAGAGAATGCAATAGAGACCTTGGAAATAAAGGAAGAAGCAACAGAAGAAATCGATGTTGCAATCGGCGAAGTCGCTGAAATTTTCACAAGAGGAGATCTGCCCAGCAGGATAAATCGAGATGGAAGTGTAAACACTCCTCCAGAAATAGATAGCGTAACCGAATACGCTATTGAAGGAGAAAAAAGAATTCACCTTGGATTAATGATCGCAATGATTGTCGTTTGGTCTGCAATCGGGGCAATCGTTGGAACAACGCTTGGCCCTACCCTTTCAGCAATTGGATTAGTTGCGATGGCAGGTTTTGGAATTTGGCTAGGTGAGATTTGGATTCCAAAGAAAAGTATGCACATTCTTGGAGTGACATGGGTAATTATCTCGATGAAATTATTGTATGGACTAGCAATTTCAATGTACTCCTGGGAATGGATAACCCAGTCTGAATTAGGAATTGGATTGCTGGGATTGGTTACTGTAAATATTTTCATAGCTCAGCACCACGATGAAGATGCTATTGCTGCTCAAGCAACATTGGTATTACTTGCAATCGGATCAGCAGCAGGCGGACCTTATGGCCAAGAAGGCGTTGCTGCAATGATTGGATTAGGAACACTATTACTACACAGTCTTGCTTATCTACGCAAGTCTGGAAACTTAGCTTCTTTGGGAATCGCAGTATCATATCTCTGGATTGGATTACATGCGATTAGTAATAATTGGATATTATTTGGTATTGAAATCAAATCATTCGAAGATGAATTGCTACTTTTCCTTTTGATGTTCGGCGTAACTGGAATAAATGCAATTACAGCAACAAGGTTCGCTCAAGCCGAAAATTGGTTTTCATCCGCATTTAAGGCGATGGGATTGGGTAAGCCGGGGCTATGGTCTGTATCGGTCGGATTGGGAATGTTTGGTGCATTATTAGCAATCGCTTCTCATCGTTTGGAAACCGGATATGCGATCGCTCAATTAATTCTATTGATTTCGGCATTTGGCCCATCCTACCTAGTGGTTAGGGGGGAAGACTGGAGCCGACTACAACGATATGCATTATGGCCGGCACCGCTATTGTTAGCAATTCTAATCTTGATGGTTAGAGGAGTTATCGAACCGCCATTTTCCGAACCATGGGCGGTTTATGCAGTATTCAGTGCAGCGATTACGACGTTTGCCTTACTCAATCACCAACATGCCGTTTCTGACCACGTCCTTTGGATGGGTTCAATCGTAATGGTAATTTTACTGACTCTATTGATCAATGCTGAAGAAACACTTTGGGCGCGTAATTTACTTGCGTGTCAAGCAATAGTATGGGTGGGATTATCCTGGCTTGCAATTCAAAGAGACTCACCTTCTTTGGCAGGAACCGCAACGCTCGCCCCCTGGGTCTGGTTGCTATTCTTCGCAAGCAATATCGAGGACAGATTAATTTCAGTCGATTTCATTCCAATCAATATCAGCGAATTCGATTTAACAATTTACATGTTGTTACTAGTAGCAATTCAAATCCCATTAAATTTGAAATTAGGGGAGACGGGTGTAAATCTTGCCGGGCGCCTAGTTGGAATGTCAGAACTGAGCGCACGTATGCGCGATAGCGGAATGATGCGATTATGGAACATCAGTTTCATCACAGTTCTATGTACAATTTTATTCTTAGCCAACCCCGGCATAATTCCGTCCTATGGCCTATTATTGGTTATGGGAGTATTGTTACTTTCACATGCTTTGATTATGCGTTTTGATAGACATCAAGGGAATCCTCGGACAATCTTAGTTTCATGGGCTTTAGCAGCAATAATCCTTCAGTGGAGATTCGGTTTCGGAGCATTTTGGATAACTATTCTAGGCCTATCTTCTGTTTTGATTGTTCGTTGGTCTGAAGAAAATGCAATCCGCCTTTCTAAGGGGGAAGTGCAAACACAAGAGGCTTTAATACCGGGTAAATTGATCACAATTACTCTAGGCTTTATTTCTGTAATGATGATGCTAATTGGTTTAGATGAACCAATTAATACCTTACTCACATATAGTGAGAAATTACCTAGCGGTGTGGAAAATCTAAGATATGCTGGTGTTGTAAGTATGCTTACTCTCGGTGGGCTGTACCTGCCACGTGCTTCAAAACTGGAACGATTATTGCCTTCTGCAATTGCAAGCATTGCTGTTTTGGTAACGGTTGGTTTAGCAGCAAATAGTTTCGATGATTTTCCAACGATTGCACTGACCGGGGCAAGCTTCGTAATCACCGGAGCATGGCTAGCAGCCCAAGGTGAAATTAGAGCGCGCCTGCGCCAAGTTTCACAGAGGGAGGAAAGAATCTCTAAGCATATTGCAAGATCTGCAATTAAAGAAGAAAGTATAATCAATCAAGATGAAAATTCACATATCCGAATGATCGATGCAGAGTTGATACAATTATCGGAACAACAAAAGAAACGCTCACGCCGCCGTTCTTCAACTGGAGAATATGATTTGATAGTTGGCGATATACACCATAAACCAACGATTGTAATATCATTCATTTCAGTTACTCTCCTCATCGGAGTTTACTTTTCGTGGAGTTCAGGCTCCTCATTGTTGGCAATTGCAATGGCCTCCTTCATCTCGATATTATTTATTGGAATAGCTCGCTGGAGGGCCGAACAAGTCAATCTTCAACTTCCTGACTTTATGGGGATTGAATCGCCTATAGCGGTGACCATGGCAGGTTTAACGTTGATACAAATAGCAGGACGCCTCGGCGATTCAAATGTAGAACTGGTCAATCAATGGGAAATCTTGGTACTTCTAGGGTCTTTGATAATACTAGCCAGCATTTCATTGGTTGGAAGAAAAGATCTCGGACTAAGAATTCCATCGGCGCTAGAAGGAATTGTTCTGTTGATTGTAGTCTCTAGATTGTTGACTTCATTGATGGGGGTTGACAGAATACAACTAACCCCGAACTTCAGCAATGAGTTAACGTGGGTTGTTCCAGTTTGGTCCTTAGAAATATTCCTAATCGCCGCAATTTTACTGTTCGATTGGGTTGAATCCGAGCGGATAAAACGAAATTTAGAAGATCACCGCGGAGCAGTAGGAAGGTTTGCTTGGGCGGCAATGATAATTGTAATTTCATTTGGACCAGCCGGGTTCTTGGCTTGCGCGTTTGCACTAAAGAATGCGCTAAAGTGGGTCCAACCCGCAGTTCCAGTCGGCTTAGCTCTATTCTTGCCAATTAGTTGGGACGCTCTCGGTAATTGGATTGATTTACTCGATGAAACAACTGCAATATTCATGATTACAATCGGAATTATTGGAATGGTCGCTGCTATAATTTGTGTAATCACTCGTAATGAAATATGGACGCCAGCCGGGCTATGGATAGGCCATTTGTTGATTCCAACCGGTGCGTTTGGTCATTATGAACAGACAACTGTACTGATGATGGTTCTAGTTCTAGCCGTTTCTACAACCTCTTGGCTAATCGGCGTGATAACACTCCGAAGAGCATGGAGAATAATCGGTGCAATAGATCTCCTAATCGCATGGGGTATTGCGGGAGTGTTATTACTTGCTGGAGCAACAGAAATAATGATTCTAATTATGTTATTATCAACAGCGGTCTTACTGGGATTGGTTACTTGGCTTGGGCAAAGGTATGAAGCCGAAATATCCAACACTTAGTCAACCAAAGAATCTTGTAAATTCGCAACTATTTGCTCTACAACCTCAAGAGGAGTTGTAATTTCAACCCCGGGGGCCAATCGCAAAGAAACATTGGTTTTTGCTTGAGTTCCAGAATTGCGAACACCTATCGATATACCATCGGATTGTAGCAACATCAAATTCGCTTCACCAACAAGCCCAGTTCTCCTCATATCACCTAGTTTTAACACTGCGATATGCTCGATACTATCTGCTAACATATTACTGCCAGTCCATCGAGAACCGATTGTATCCTTGATCGAAATCCTACGTTTGAAACCCTTTACGAATGGAGCGGGCTTCTCTTCACAAGCCATCGCACAAAGAACTGCGAACAAACTCGCCACGCCATCGCCGACTAAACAACGTCCACCCTTAGGGTGCGGTGCAGACATCACCAAATGACCTGAATCTTCAACTCCAAGAACTTGCTTAGATCTTCCTCTTAGAGATTGAGATAGCCACCTGTCTCCAACAGCAGTTTGCGAAAAACCAACATCAGCATCGAGTCTTTCGAGGGAAGTGGAGAGGGCCAAATCTGATTCTATACTTGCCGCCAAGTGCCACTCCCCCTTTGCTGAACGCAATATATGGTCAGCCATCTCGTCGCCATCGACAACACGGCATCCATCTTCAGTTGATTCAATCAATAAACATCTATCACCATCACCATCTAGCGCAGCAGCGATGATTTCTCCAGAAGTTCTTGGTTCTAGAGAATTGATTAACACGTGACGGTGTTTTGCCACTTCCCCCCACTTCCAGGAATCACCAGGAGATAATTCACCGGCGCCGCAATTTTCGTTTAGAGCGGCTGCTTTGTGAGATACTTCTTGCGCAGTAATGCCGTGCTGTCCTAAAACAGTACTAAGCCAATCTGCGGCCGCCCCCTTAGAAGAATCTATCATGATTTGATTTTGTAGCGGTGGGGAAAACATACCCGAAAATTCTGCTAGCCTAACCACAAGAAGTTCTTGATGGGCACTATCAGCGTCAAAGGTTGAATCTGATAGTGACAATTCCTCTTGATGTGTTTTGTCGACTTCACGCTCTTCAGCAGCCAATTGAATTACCAATTCAGATATTCTATTTTCCATTTCAGGATTAGTTTTGAATCCCTCGGAGTCAAAAACTTTGATTCCTGAATCCAAAACCGGATTATGGCTCGCAGTAATCATACATCCAAGCGCAGATCCTGTTTCGAGTAGTGCATTATGCAAGCCAGGAGTTGCGCAAACCCCTCCATGTATGACCTTACAACCGCCAAGATGCAAACCAACGGTCAATGCAGCCACCAAATCAGGGTTTGCAGGTCGTTCATCCCATCCGATGATTACTTGAGACCCATAATCTACAATTTTGGCTAGAGCTTCACCAATTACACGTAATAGCCGGGGGGAGATCATACGGTTTTCCAATAAATTTGCAATTGCAATTTCATCATCTCCGGGAGAGGTTGTAACTTCTCCACGAATCCCATCGGTGCCAAATAGCATCGTATCACCCAATTTTAGAATCCGAATCGAAAATACCTGTGACTGTCGAATTTGGCAAAACCATACATCTTGCACCTAATACAACACCAGGATTTGTCACTACATTACAACCAAGTTGCGAATCCTCTCCAATCATCGCACCAAATTTCCTTAGGCCAGAAGGAATGCTTTCCTCGCCGACTCTAACACGGACTTCTCCCCCATCGTTTCGTAAGTTAGAAAGTTTCACACCTGCTCCTAGATTGACATTTGGCCCTAAAACCGAATCTCCTACGTAATTGAAATGTGGGGCTTTGGCTCCCGGTAGCAAAATACTGTGCTTGGTTTCGCTTGCATGCCCGACTAATGCACCAGCACATATCCAAGAATATTCTCTGATGTAAGCGCCGTGTCGAATAATCGCATTTGGTCCAACGTATGCTGGGCCAATGATGCAGACGCCCGGTTCAATGATTGCAGATTCATCAATGTGAACAATTCCATTTGAGTCGTCGATGTAAGCTCCTTTTTTACGCCTATACCTGCTTCCCATGTCTGTTAGCATATCTGCCATTTGCCCTTTCAGGGTAGGTAGAACTGACCAAACAGGGCCATCTGGGAAACAAGGCTGTCGACCTAAAGATTCATCCAAAGATGGCCAAAGATCTTCCGCAGCAGGGGCGCTCATCAAACCACCCCATACTATGCAGCGATTTGACCTTTTCATGCAACGCTGTATATTCGCTTACCAGTAGAACGGTCAAGAGTGAACCCCACGTAATTCTTTAGATACCGGGGGATAAAGAAGCCCACTTTACGAGACGTAAGCCCGTGGTTGCGCATTCGGCGCGTATTAGAGAGGTAATCTACAATATCTGCAGCAGAACAACCAGGGTTTGCAGATACATATTCAACGATCTCTAATTTCAGCCTCTCTCTTCGTGCAACTTTCTGTGTTCCATTTCCATTCATAATATCTTATAGGTTTACAAAGTATATTGATTGGAATGGGGACTGCCCCGGGACCCACGTTTTTGCAACCTACCTCATAGGAAATCTAGCATATCAGACCACTTGAATGAAGACCCTCTTCGGAACATCTTTTCATGAAAATCTGTTTGAGGAAAATGAGCACACCGATTAACTCGCCCCCTACTATTATAGCATCCAATCCGCGTATTTATTGGCACCATAATCGTGGACAAATCAAGCGAAGGACCGTTTGGTTTTGGAATGTCAATAACTACATTTTCTTTAATTCCATCCCATGAAATTTGTTCAAACGAAGGCGGTAATAATTCTAAATCATCTTCTAATCGAATTACACCTTCAGCTAGTTTCTTTGGAGCCCAAGTGTTTGGATTGGGGCCATCAAGCCATTGTACAACCCGCTTCATGTCTGCAGGCTCCAATAGAGTGATGAAAGTTCTCTCCCACCAACCAGGAGAACGTACAATTGTAACATGATGTATTCCAGGAACAACATCTCTAGCATCCAAATTATCCGCCCAAGTCCGACATATATTTTCCAAGCGAACTGGGATGATTGGCATCTCAGGAGCCATAATATCACATAAGCGATATGGATTTGCAAGTTCTCCAGCAATCAGTAGTGGTCTCCTCTTTTCTAGATTAATTACATCCGAAAGTTTGGTTCCATCTTCAAAAATATGAGAGCCGATATATGACTTCAGACCATCTAAATCAATAGATTCACCTTCTGGCATTGAGGGGGCAGAAAGATCTCTAATTTCACGATTAGAGAAAAAGAGGGGCCCCCCTGGTAGTGGTAAAGGAGAGTTGCCTGGCGGGTTTGGCCATAGCCTAGGTGATGAGGACATAGTTTGCCCACTCTGGATTTATTGTTGAAATTAACTCAAAGAATGAATCGAGGTAAATGCCTTGCTACAGTACTAGGAGAAACAGTACCAACAATCGCTCCCTCATTATCCGTAACTGCTAATTGATTCAAATCGTGCATCAACATCAAAGCCGCGGCTTTGAGGAGAG
>Ga0315321_10002986_pt1 | contig 13168 bp, 10 predicted proteins | sample M180m21515metaG_FD_203464 | JGI IMG/M metagenome (GOLD analysis project Ga0315321, IMG submission 203464) | Ammonia-oxidizing marine archaeal communities from Monterey Bay, California, United States - M1 80m 21515 | ecosystem: Environmental > Aquatic > Marine > Intertidal zone | place: USA... | reverse complement strand
TGCTGAAGTGACGATGGGTACATTGGGCCCGAATTGATACAACGCTGTTCCACCAAATGGTCCGAATATCATGCCTAGCGTCGGTGCTGCGGTGAGCAGTCCACCGACCGCGCCTTGTTCGTCATCTTTGACCGCCAAGCTTGCTCCGGAATTAAGCGTCGGTACAACCATACTGAATGCAAACCCCATGCCGCCGAATGCGAGATAAAACATCCAAGTGCTGGTCGCCTGAGTGAGCAGTAACAGAACCAAACCAAAGAGAATAAAAGCGATTCGTAAAACCACGGGAGGTGATGTTTTTATTTTCTGCATCAGTGAAACCAACACAATAATATTCACCAGGCCCATGCTCAGCAAGGAAAGTCCGACTACATCAGTAATGTCTTGCTTATTGGTTAGGCCTAGTTGATCCTCTGCGAGCAACGGCACCAGCGGTTGAACGGCAGTAAAAATCATGAAACCCACAACCCAGCCAAGCAGGTAGGGGAACACCCGTGGATCAAACCAACTGACCTTAATGGTATCTTTGGATTTGGCCGCATCATCGCTGACGTGTTTTTTCGGCTCTTTAATAATTGTTGCAATACAAACTGCGGCAACTACCGCCAATGCGGCAGCGATATACATGGGCGCTAATTGACCGATTCGGGCAAATGCGACGCCAAATACCGGGCCGATAATAGTGCCAAGACCCGCGGTCATTCCGACCAGAGCCATACCTTTGGTGCGGCCTGCTTTGTCGGTAGTGTCTGCAATATACGCCGTTGCCGCCGGCTGTATTGCACTCGCGAGCGCGCCATAGGCAAGGCGTGCGCCGAGCAATACCAGAAACAGGGGTGAGGCAAATAGTGCTGCTGTAGATGCCATAATGCCTGTTGAATTTTGCAGGCTGGACGGTAAGCCAAAGGTGTTGACGATAGTTCCCTCAACTCCGAGTTGAACGCCATAGGCCAGCATCGCATAGCCCGCGCTGTAGCCGAGCAAGCCGATAATTAGGACTGATTTTCGTCCGATAGATTCAGATTTGCGACCCCACCACGGTGCAGTTAATACGATGGCCACATTGGAGGCTGAAATCAGGAAGCCGTATTGCACCTCGCTAATGCCGATTTCGCGAATGATGGGCCCGAGCACAACGTAGAGCAGCGATTGGCCAATGCCATAAGTGATGAGCCCAAACAGCAGCACCGTCATGTCAATTCGCTTTTCTTTGCCCTCAAGGGCCGGACTGACGATAGGGTCAGAGTTTTCTTCAGACAAGTTGCTGCTCCGGAGGCTTGCGCCATTATTTGTGCTTAAAAAGTTTGCGGCATTATATCGGGGTGAATCGGCAGCGTATACGCTAAGACGCCGAACAATCGGTTTGCTTTAAATGAGGCGCCAAGCAGCAGCAAAGCATTGAGCATCCTATTGTCAGATGCGCTCTGCACGTGTTGCAGAGTTAGCTTGTGGCCATCAAATTTGCTGAACTCTGCGTTTACTGCTGTGCTTTTAAGGCAGCAATGCGCAGCTCAAGCGGCGGGTGACTGGCAAACAGCGAGCCGAACTTTCCCGAAATGCCAAAGCCGGCCATCTGATCCGGGAGTTCTGCAGCCGCAGCCTGTGCAGGGCCGCCAAGCGCAGCCAGCGCGTCAATCATATTCTGACGCCCGGCCAGAGAAGCTCCGCCCGCATCAGCACGAAACTCGCGACGGCGTGAGAACCACATCACGATAATCGAAGCGAGCACAGACAAAAATATCTGCGCAATAATTGAGGTCACGAAATAACCGATACCCAGTCCACGCTGATTTTTAAGAATAACGCGGTCGACAAAAAAACCAACCAATCTCGCTAAGAACACCACAAAGGTATTAACCACGCCTTGTATTAAAGCCATAGTGATCATGTCACCGTTTGCAACATGCGAGACCTCATGGCCGAGTACGGCTTTAATCTCAGTCTGCTTCATTCGTTGCAGTAATCCGGTGCTGACCGCAACCAGGGCATTGTTTCGACTGGCGCCTGTCGCAAATGCATTCGGCTCAGGTGAGTCGAAGATGCCCACCTCCGGCATGCCGATCCCGGCGCGTTCTGCCTGAGTGCGGACAGTGGCGATAAGCCAGCGCTCAGTTGAATTTGAGGGCTGCTCGATGATTCGCACACCCATACTGCGTTTGGCCATCCATTTTGAAATAAACAGCGAAATAAATGAGCCTGAGAAACCGATAATTACAGACATTACCAGCAACGCTTGCAGGTTAATGTCGACACCGTTTTCTGCAAGAATTCCTTCGAAGCCAAGCAGGCTAAAAACCAGAGAGATCACAACCATGATGGCTATGTTAGTTGCAAGGAACAGGCCTATTCGCAGCATTTTATATTTCTCAGGGTATTCAAATTAAACCTCAGTTATTTAAGAGTGTTTCTGCGGATTAAATATTACTGTTGGCTGATCCAGTTGTTCCGAATCTCTCCGGCATATGCCGGCCAAGCACCATCAATCTGGGTTATGTATTCAAGTGCTTTTTCAAGCTTGGCAATTCGGTGCGGTTGGCCCATTAGCCAGGGGTGGATATTGAGTGCCAGTATTCGACCACCCTGCGTATCTGCTTCTTTACGCAGGAAGTCTGCAGCATCACAAACCTGTTCCACCCAAGAGTCTTCCGAATGCTTGTTGCCATTAATCACAAAGTGATCTTCAGTTTCAGTGGTTAGTGGCATTGCAGTGAGCTCGCCATTGCTGGTGCGAAACTGATAGGGCATGTCGTCATTAACCCAGTCGCTGAAATATTCAATGCCATTGGCAGCCAGTAAGTCAGGAGTGTGATCGGATTCGTTCTTGGCGGGCGATAGCCAGCCTTTTATCTCTTGCCCGGTGAGCTTTCGCAGACTCTCCAGTGACGTTTTTATCAGTTCGTTCTCGACGTCTTTGCCTAAACCGTTCCAATGAATAGCATCCATATGGTAACCATGGCAGGTAATTTCATCGCCACGCTCCACAATACGGTTCAATAAATAGGGGTTGGTTTCGGCGAGGCGGGTGTTCATCGCAAATGTTGGCTTCACACCATGCTGATCGAATGCTTTTAAAAAGCGATAGATGCCGATGCGATTGCCATACTGGCGCAGTGAGAAGTGACGCAAATCAGGGTAGGGCATAGTCATGCCGCCGGGTACCTTGAAAGGCTCGCCTTTTTGATTGAGCGGGAAAAACTGCAGCGGAACATTAACCCACAGGGCGAGTTTCTTGCCTTCTGGCCACTCTACCGGCTTGCGATCGTTGAGCATCGACCAATCATAGCGATCGTGGTCCATGCCATAGGATCGATGCGGGTAGTCAAAATACGCTTTATCCAAAGTCATTATGCCGTCCTCTGTTTGCTGGAGATGTCGGCTATTGATGCATCGTAGTAGTTGTCTAAAAAGAACTCGGCAATCTCGCGGCCGGTAGTAACCCAAACATCATCGTGACTGGTTATATAGTCCAGCGCTTCTTCGAATGCTTTCATCCGATGCGGGTAGCTCACCTGATAGTTGTGCGTTGGAATGCACATAATAGTGCCTGACTCAGCGCCTTCGGCATAAAGTCGATCAAAGTTTTCTTTGATTTGTTGGCCGTAGCGCCGGGGTTCAATTTTATTTACCACGTATGCGATGGTGTCATTCATTTCGAGTGAGTAAGGGACCGACACAAATTTTTTCTTTGAGCGCAGATGGATAGGTGTCGGCTGATCATCATGGAACAGGTCGCAGGTATAGATACCACCTTCATCGCCAAATAGCTCAGTGCCCACTTCAGCAAATAAATCCAATGTGTTGTCAGAATGCGACAGTGCCGGCGCCAGATAGCCGGCACACTTTTGGCCGGTGTGTTTGTGGATGGTTTCCATTGAGTCGCGAATCATGTCGCGCTCCTGATCTTCGGTCATGCCATAGGTGTAACGCGTGTTGTAGATACCGTGGCTGAAGAACTCCCAATCGCGTTCTTTGCAAAGCTCAATAATTTCAGGATGATGATCGCAGAGCGCTGTCGACAATGAAATGGAGCCACGAATGCCGTATTTATCGAGCAGTTCCATTTGTCGTATATGGCCCACGCGATTGCCCCAATCCCGCACGGTATAGCCTGGCAACGATGGCGCCGGTGTTGGCCATGGAGCCCTTTGGGGGTTTGCGGGTGGGTTCAGCTCGTAGTACTCGATATTGGGTGCAACCCAGAAGGCTACCTTTGCGCCATTAGGCCATTCAATTTTGGGCCGGTTTTCATACGGCCAATAGTCAAAATATCCGGGGTCTTCTTTCACAGCGGTGCTCGCTCTTTTAGTTATGTGCGTTGACGGGGACTGGCGAGGGCGCTTAGCCCTGTGAATCGAGCCAGTCAGTAACCTCGACCAAATCAAGCACATCACAGTACTTCAGTGAGAGGTCAGTTAAGTTAGCGTAGTGATAGCTTTCGTGTTTGTCGGCAACGCATTCTACCGGAACGATAGTGCGGTAACCACGTGACAATGCGTCAACACCCGTTGCACGAATGCACCCAGAAGTAGAGCCACCGGTCAGAATGACTGTGTCAACCTGATGCCAAACCAAGAGCGATTGCAGTTGGGTTTCAAAAAATGCAGAGGGCATTTTTTTCACATAGATGACATCTTTCACATGATCAATATCCAACCGGTCGTCAAATTCGGCGCGCTCAGAATCAAAGCCGATATTCTGCAAACTATCAGGAGTATCAGTGCGCGTGCCCCAGACACCGGCATCTTCGCTCGACTCCATGTACGCAACATGGGTCCAAACCACAGGCCAGCCCAAGGCGCGAAACTTGCGTGCCAGAACATTGATGTGTTCCATCTGCTTAGGGTCGGTTTCATAGGCAGTCTTAAAAAGATCGGTGCGAGTGTATTCTTTCTGCGGATCGATATTCACAAGTACCGCTTTTTTGCCGAAACCGAAGCGCTTACGCGCTGGGTTTGCCTGAACTTCGAAAAAGATTTCTTTTGCAGTTTTTGTCGTGGTTTCCATGATTTCAGGGCTTCTATGGTTGATTGCGTAAAATGTTAATGGCCTATTATGCCGTTTTTCCCGCCCGTAAAAAACAGCAAGGGTCGGGCTTAATCACCCGACCCCATAGGTAAGTATGAATGACAGGCATTGTTGCTTTATTGTAATGCCGTGTTAAAGGGTCACAAATTGATGCGTTGCGATTACTGGGCCGCTGGATGCAGCGGAATAGCAGGCAGTACCCAGCTTTTTGACGTTCGCCTGCCAGGTGATGGAATTGCACAGGCAGCCTTGCCTTTTTGGGCTTCGAGTTTTGCACGGTCTATTCGCCAGCCCCGACTTTCCCAGTCAGCAAGATAACTGCGATAGGCCAAAATGGGTTTGTCGGCCTCAGTGAGTAGTTCTAGCGTCGTGCTATTCGGCGTTTCAACAGGATCAAGCGATTCGATGATATTGACATCTTCATGCGCAATCTGCATGTTGATTTTGATCAGGTTCTCATCTTTATCCGGCTCAAGCATCCAGTCCCGCATGTTAATAAAGAAGATGCGTGTTTTGTTGTAGCTAACAGGCGCCTCGAAAAAAACTTGCAGAAACTGACGGGTTTCGCTGAATTTAATACGCGTGATTAGCGTATTGGGCCCATGATGCGATGAGCCAGCACGGGTATGACCTTCGCCGGCGCCCATGAGTTTAGTCGCTTCGGATGCGCCTTCTGCATCGAAGGGTTGGATAAAACCACAGCCGTAATCTGAAATTTCTTCAATCTGAATAGGGTGTATGCGGATAGATTCACCAACAGAGGGAGCCCCTTGGTTTGGGTGAACGAATTCGTTATGCGCCATATCCATGCCGTTTTCGATGGACCGTTCAAAGTAGGCGTTTACCTCAAACGAGAATGTGCGGTTAACGCGCCAGCCCTCTGCACCAAACTCTTCGATATCATACAGAGGCGGGCGTTCGGCCTCCGGCAGATCTCCCATAAACGCAAAGACGATACCGTACTTTTCCTGTGTGGGGTAGCTGTCTACCTTGGCGCGCTTGGGTGGGCTTTTATCGGCTTGTGTGGGTATGAAGGTGCACTGACCCGCCGCGTTAAACTGCCAGCCATGATACGGACACTCAATGCAGTCTTTTTTAATTTTGCCGAGTCCAAGAGAGCCGCCTCGGTGAACGCACACATTGGCAAGCACAATTGGCGTGCCTGCCGAGTCCCGAAACGCGACGACTTTCTGATTGAGCAGTTCTACTTTCAAGGGGGCTTCATTACTGATCTCATCGCTTAAAGCAATGGGATACCAAAAATTGATATACATCTGGGCTGATCTCCTTTTAACCATTAAATTTTAGCCTTCCTTAGACCGGCTGCGGGACAGCAACATGCATTCCGTTTGCTTGTTGGTTGATGCGCAGTATAGTCAGGGCCAATTGCGCGCCTGAACTCATACGTGGAGATGCTCCAAATGACCGCTAAGCACACCGAATTTGGCCTGGTGATGGAGGCTTCGCCGGGTTATACCGCGCGGCTGGCCCGTGAGATTGAGGCGATGGGGTTCGATTATCTGCTGTGTCCCGATACTCAGAATCTGGCGCCCGACCCCTACGGGCAGCTCAATCTGGCAGCTGCAGCAACCAGTACCTTGAAGCTTGGCACCGGAGTGACCAACCCTATAACTCGCGACACTGCGGTAACAGCAACCGCGGTGGCATCGCTGCAGCAGGAATCAGGCGGTCGGGCTATTTGCGTGATTGGTCGCGGTGATTCATCGGCAGAACACATCGGTGTGCGCAATAGCACGACCGCCCAGCTGCGCGACGGTGTCGGTCAAATCCGCAGTTACATGCGCGGCGATGTGATCGACCGCAATGGAAAACAATCGGCGCTGCGCTGGCTAAACAACGAGCAGGTGCCGCCGGCTCCAGTGGATATTGCCTGCACTGGCCCCAAGACTATTCAGATGGCGGTCGAAGCCGGTGATCGTATTAGCTTTGCTGTGGGCAGTGCACCCGAGCGAATTGCTTGGGCAATGAAGACGGCGACAGAGCATCTGAATGCTATTGGTCGTTCCCGCGATTCAATCAGCATTGGTGCTTTTGTCAATTTAGTCTGTGATCCGGATGAGCAGCGTGCAATTGGTATTGGCAGAATGATTGCCGGGATGGTGGCTCACTTTGCAGGCATGAAAAATGCGCCGCTGGACCACTTACCGCCGGAGTTAAAAGACCTCGCGCGCCATATGCAATCTCAGTACGATATGGATCATCATGCGCAGGAAGAAGCCGAGCATGCTAGCGAGGTAAGCGATAGTTTTGTCGATTGGTTTTCTATTTGCGGGCCTGCACAAAAGTGTGAGTCCCGTTTGAGTCAACTCATTGATCTTGGGCTTGACCATGTTTACATTTTGGGTGGTTCGCCGGTGGCTCATCCGCACGGCGAGCGTCAGGCGGCAATGGTCGAGCAGGCGCGCTATTTTGCCGACAAAGTGTTGCCCGCATTGCGCTCTGTGTAGCGCGCCCGCGGCGACTCTTCGGACTTCTCGTGGCAATAAAAAAGCAGCCTTCCGGCTGCTTTTTTATTGCTTCTTATTGCAGCGACTAACTATTAACGCTGGTCAGGAACTCGCTGCGGCTGATTGGGCTGCTTTTGAATACGCCGCCAAGTGCCGTGGTAGTGGTTTCACTGTTCGCGTCCATTACCCCGCGGGATTTCACGCAGTAGTGAACGGCTGTCATATTAACGGCGACATCGTCAGTTTCTAATAGTGTTTGCAGCGCAACCAATACTTGTTCTGTAAGGCGCTCTTGAACCTGAGGACGCTGTGCAAAGAAACGAACAAGACGATTGATTTTTGATAACCCCACAACGTTCTTGCGTGGGATATAAGCGACTGAAGCGCTGCCATCGATAGTCACAAAGTGATGCTCGCAGGTTGATGACAGGTCGATATTCTTAACCGTAATCATTTCATCAACCTTCATTTTGTTGAGTATGACAGTGAGCTTGGGGAAGTTTGCGTAGTTCAGGCCACCGAAGATTTCATTGACGTACATTTTGGCAATACGCCGTGGTGTTTCAACAAGACTGTCATCGCGCAAGTCCAGGCCGAGAGTCTCCATAATTACGGTGAAGTGCTCTTGGATTTGGGCTTTCTTTTCTTCATCTGAAAGGCCGGTGTAAATCATCGGTGTTTCGAGACCGCGCTTGAGCAGCATGTCGCGCACCAAAATAGCTTCGGCACGCAGACCTTCGTCTGAGGGTGCCCCGCCGCTTAAAGGAATATCAACTGCTTTTTGTTCGACTTTGTTGTCCATAGTGAGGTCCATATTCTGGTCGACTGTTGACCTGCATCGCCGGCTGAAGCGCTCGCCGCTGCTGCAGGTAGTGTATTTACTGGTAAGACTCAATCTAAGCTGTTGGTGTTGTTGATTGTACGTATTAATACTGCAATATGCCCACGATTTTACACAATAGAGTGGCTAATCAGCTGTTTTGGCGGCGACGCCGATTAGCCTCTGAGCAGTGAAAATGAGGTCATCTCAACCACCGCAACCCTATGCACACCCTCAACATGTCACAGAATTTAAGCATTTCGCAGGGCATACTTCACGAAACCGGTATTTTTCAGGTGCAGGTGCGTTGGTCAATATGCACTGCCTTGTGACCAAATTAGAGTTAAATCAGGCGTATACGGCATAGGCCGGTAGGGTATGATGCAGCACCTTTTGCGCCAACATTGCCCGACGGGCAGCTATTTCACTCGCAGTCGGTTCACTGGCGAGCTCAGTTTCTTGTTGTTTATCATCCATTTGTCGGTTTACGTTTTCCGGATTTTCTATGTCTGATTCTACTCCCATTGTTGATGTTACCTTTGCAGACATGGGCCTTGCCACAACGCTTTTAAAGGCTTTGGGTGACGTGGGTTACGAAATTCCGTCGCCAATTCAGGCGCAGGCTATTCCTCATATGCTGCAAGGCTTTGATATTCTGGGTCATGCGCCAACCGGCACCGGTAAAACGGCAGCCTTTGCGTTACCTCTATTGTCCCGTCTTGATATGCGCCAAGCCCAGGTGCAAATTTTGACGCTGTGTCCTACGCGCGAACTCGCGATTCAGGTGGCTGAAGCCTATAAAACCTATGCCATGCATATGGATAAATTTCATGTGTTGCCGATATACGGTGGGCAGGAGTACGGTACGCAGCTGCGTCAGTTACAACGTGGCGTTCAGGTGGTTGTTGGTACTCCGGGCCGGATTATGGACCACATGAAGCGAGGTACATTAACGCTTAATGGTTTGCAGGCATTAGTTCTGGATGAGGCCGACGAAATGCTGCGCATGGGTTTCATTGATGACGTCGAGTGGATTCTGGAGCAGGCACCTGCAAAACGTCAGATGGCTCTGTTTTCCGCCACGATGCCATCACAGGTTGAGCGGATTGCGCGTAAGTACCTCAGCAAACCCAAAGAAGTCTCCATTAAAGCGAAGGCAGCTACTGCCGAAACAATTCGTCAGCGTTTCTGGCCGGTAAAAGGGTTTCACAAACTTGATGCGCTCACCCGTATTCTTGAATTTGAACAGTTTGATGCGGTGCTTATTTTTGTCCGCACTAAAATTGCTACCACCGAGCTAGCAGAGAAGCTTGAAGCACGCGGTTATGCAGCATCACCATTAAACGGTGACATGCCACAGAAAGAGCGCGAGCGCATGGTGGATAAGCTAAAACGCGGCTCTCTTGATATTCTTATTGCAACCGATGTTGCGGCCCGTGGCCTTGATGTCGAGCGTATCAGCCATGTCATTAATTATGATATTCCCTACGACGCCGAAGCGTATATTCACCGCATAGGTCGTACCGGTCGTGCAGGTAGAAAGGGCGATGCAATTTTATTTGTAGCACCACGTGAGCGCCGGATGCTCGGCATGATAGAGAAGGCAACACGGCAGCCTATTGAGCAGTTAGTGATGCCGTCTACCGAGGTGGTGAACAACAAACGTATCGCTGATTTTAAGCAACGCATTACCGACACCATCGCGTCTGATGAGCTTGCATTCATGCGGGGCATTCTTGAGCAATACCGTATTGAGCACGATGTGCCATCACTCGATATTGCTTCTGCGCTGGCGCAGATGGTTTTGGATGGTCAGCCTTTGCTGATTCCTGCCAATGAAAAGCCATTGCAGGCTTCCGCATTTGATCGTGAAGATAATGGCCGCAGCAAAAATCGCAAAGATCGCAAAAACCGCAAGCACAGCGAGAGCCCATTCCGTGATCGTTCTAAATCACGGGCAAGCACACCGCCTGATGCCGATAAAGAACGCTATCGTATTGAGGTGGGGCATGATCATGGCGTGAAGCCGGGAAATATTGTGGGCGCAATTGCCAATGAAGCCGGGCTGGATGGCGCGCATATCGGCCAGATTGATATTCGTGATAATCACACCTTGGTCGATTTGCCGAAGGGCATGCCAAAAGAAATTTTCAGTGATTTAGCGAAGGCCCGTGTTTGTGGCCAGGCTCTGCGGATTTCGGTTATCGGCAAAGGTGGTGAGCGAGGCGCTGCCGCAGACAGTCGTCGTGTCTCATCGCCGCGTAACCAACGGACGGGCGCTAAACCCAGCAACAAAAAGCGTGCCGACAGCGGCGGTTTTGGTGGCAAGCGCGCCAGTAAATCCAGTGGTGGAAAACGGCGCGGTAAGCCAGCAGCGACATCGGCCGGCAAGCCCGGAGGTAAATCGAGGGGTAAGCCGGGCGCTAAGTTAGGCTTTAAAACCGGCGGTAAGCCCGGCGGCAAACCTGGCGGTAAACCCCATCGCAAGTCCGGTGCCAACTAGCACTGAATACGGAGTTCAGAACACCCCTTTTACCACGGGGTTCGGATGCCGTTTTTTTGTAATTCAGGCATGCCGGGTAAGTAGGGTATCGAGGTGGTTTGCAAAGGCCATACGATCGGCCTGATTGAGTGGCGGCGGCCCGCCGCTTTGAATGCCGCTGGCACGCATTGTATCCATGAAATCACGAATATTGAGGCGCGCCCTAATATTCTCTGCGGTATGAAGTTCGCCGCGCGGACTTAATGCCATACCGCCTTTTTCAATAACTTCTGCAGCCAGCGGAATGTCACCGGTAATCACCAGATCGCCCGCTTCTAAGCGTTTAACGATTTCATCGTCAGCCACATCGAAGCCGGAGCTTACCTGCAGGCTTTTAATGAAAGGGGAGCGTGGCGTATATACCGGCTGATTAGCTACCAGCGTCGTGTGTACTTTTTTGCGATCAGCGGCCTTAAAGAGAATCTCTTTAATTACCACCGGACACGCATCGGCATCGACCCATATCTTCATTGGCGGTAAGCGCTACGCAACCTTGCTGAGGATGCCCTGAGACTGCAGATATTCTTCGTAGGTTCCCGGATAGTCGGTGATGCCATCCGTGCTTAGCTCAATAACGCGGGTTGCCAGTGACGACACAAACTCCCGGTCATGACTTACAAAGATGAGTGTGCCCGGGTAGTTATCAAGCGCCAGGTTAAGTGCTTCGATAGATTCCATATCGAGGTGATTGGTCGGTTCGTCCATGATCAGTACATTAGGCTCAAGTAGACTGAGCTTACCGAACATCAGACGACCCTGTTCACCGCCGGAAACCACTTTCACCGACTTCTCGCTGTCGTCACGAGAGAACAGCATGCGCCCTAACGTGCCGCGCAGCAGTTGTTCATCCCCACCCTTTGGCTGCCACTGGGTCATCCAGTCAAACAGCGTCATGTCTTGGGCAAAGTCGTGCGCATGATCTTGTGCGAAATAACCAATATCGGCATTTTCTGCCCACTTCACTGCACCGTCATCAGGCTCAATATCTTTTGCCAGGCACCGGGCCAAGGTGGTTTTACCGATACCGCTTGGACCAATGATGGCGACACGAGAGCCGGCCTCAATGTTCAGGTTCAGCTTCTTGAACAATGGGCCCTCATCATAGCCCTTAGTTAGCTCGCCGACTTCCATGGCCAGTCGTCGCAGTTCCTTCTTCTGTTCAAAACGAATGTAAGGGCTGACGCGGCTCGACGGTTTAACTTCTTCTAGCACAATTTTTTCGAGTTGCTTTGCGCGCGAAGTGGCTTGACGGGCTTTCGATGCGTTGGCAGAGAACCGACTTACGAAAGCCTGCAGTTCGGCACGTTTGGCTTTCTTTTTAGCATTATCAGATTGAATGCGCTCTTTGGCCTGTTCAGCCGCAGTCATGTACTCGTCATAGTTGCCGGGAAACATTCGCAGTTCACGGTAGTCCAGATCGGCCATGTGAGTGCACACACTGTTTAAAAAGTGACGATCATGCGAGATGATAATCATGGTCGATTTGCTTTGAACCAGAAAATCTTCGAGCCAGCGAATGGTGTTGATGTCGAGGTTATTGGTGGGTTCATCGAGCAACAGAATATCGGGGTCAGAGAACAGGGCTTGTGCCAGCAACACACGCAGTTTAAAACCCGGAGCGATTTCACTCATTAAACCGTAGTGTTCTTCAACCGGAATGCCAATGCCTTCAAGAAGTTCGCCGGCACTGGATTCAGCGGTATAACCGTCCATCTCGGCAAACTCAATTTCCAGTTCAGCAACTTTCATGCCGTCTTCATCGCTCATGTCAGTCAGCGAATAAATTCGGTCTCGCTCCTGCATCACAGGCCAGAGCTGCTCGTAACCCATGAGTACCACATCGATAACGCGAACGTCTTCGTAGGCAAACTGATTTTGCCGCAATATGCCGAGCCGCACGTTAGGCTCAACCGATACATTGCCCGTGGTGGGTTCCAATTCGCCCGACAGAATTTTCATAAAGGTTGATTTGCCGGAGCCGTTAGCACCAATAAGGCCGTAACGGTTGCCGTTACCAAAGCCCATCGAGACGTTCTCAAAGAGGGGCTTGGCGCCAAACTGAATGGCCAGGTTTGAAGCTGTAATCACTGTTTTATACCGTGTCAATAAATGCCCGCCGTAGCCCATTTAAACCGGCTGTCGACTGGTGCTAAGAATATGTTTGTACGAGAAAAATAGGGATGCTTCCCGTTGCGGAGCGCATCATAGCAGAAATGACCAGAGCCGGGGTATGGCTGATGTGCATTGGCCGAACTGGCCTTGCGGTGTTCCGGCCGCCTCTATTGTTCGGGCAACGGACCGCCTGCTGTCAGG
>Ga0315321_10002984_pt1 | contig 13176 bp, 12 predicted proteins | sample M180m21515metaG_FD_203464 | JGI IMG/M metagenome (GOLD analysis project Ga0315321, IMG submission 203464) | Ammonia-oxidizing marine archaeal communities from Monterey Bay, California, United States - M1 80m 21515 | ecosystem: Environmental > Aquatic > Marine > Intertidal zone | place: USA... | reverse complement strand
AAACTCTAAGAGCAGAAAGACCAATTCCAGGAAACTCTATGCAAATTACTGGCGGTGAACCAATGCTCAGAGATGATATTGCTGATGTTATTAAAATAATGAAAGAAGAAGGTGTTGACCATATTCAAATGAATACAAATGGTATTAGACATGCAATGGATCCAGAAGCAGCAAGAGAAGTAAGACTTGCTGGATGTAATAACTTGTATCTTTCTTTTGATGGTGTAACTGCAAGAACAAATCCAAAAAATCACTGGGAGATTCCATATGCTCTTGATAGTTGTAGAAAAACTGGTACTACTGTAGTATTTGTACCAACTGTTATCAAATCAATTAACGATCATGAATTAGGTGGAATTATCAGATATGCACAAAAGAACATGGATGTAGTTCATGCTGTCAACTTCCAACCCGTATCATTAACTGGAAGAATGGGTAAATCTGAACGTGAAAAATATAGAATTACAGTTCCTGATTGTGTTCAAAGAATTGAAGAACAAACAGATGGCCAAGTAACTGTAGATGATTGGTTCCCAGTTCCAAGTTGCATGCCACTAACTAATGTTATTGAAGCATTCTCAAGTAAGCCAAAATATGAACTATCTATTCACTTTGCTTGTGGTGCAGGAACATACATCTTTGAAGATGCAGATACAAAGAAATTTGTTCCATTAACTAAATTCTGTGATATTCAAGGAATGTTAGAATTATTTGAAGATAAATCTGAAGAAATTCGTTCTGGTAAAAATAAGTATTTTACAATGCTTGAAGTTGTAAGAAAACTAAAAGGATTTGTTGACAGTAAAAAACAACCAGCAGGATTAGATTTGGCAAAAATGTTTGGTAATATTCTCATGAAGAGATCATTTGATTCAGTTGGTTCATGGCACGTCAAAGGGTTATTCCTTGGTATGATGCATTTCCAAGATAAGTATAATGAAGATCTTGAAAGATTACAAAGATGTGATATTCACTATGTTACTCCAGACCTTAGAATAGTTCCATTCTGTGCATTTAATGTAATTCCAGAATGGTACAGAGACAGAATTCAAAAGAAATACTCTATCACTGTAGAGGAATGGGAAGAACGTGAAGGTGTAAAACTTGAAGATGGGTTATACAGAGGTCTTATGAGACGTGGCGCAGGCGATGAACTTGCTGCTGGCTGTGCAAAAAGTCAAATGTTCCATGATGCATCTCAAGCAACAATGTAGTAGAACATAATTCAAAAGAGTAATAACAGTTCAACCATTTTTCCCCTTGTTGATAAGTAATACTAAATTATTCCAAATTGGATCTTTTAATTTTAAATTACATCATTTCGCTGTAATTGGAATTTTACTATTATCCTTTTCAATATCTTATGCAATAAAATCTCAAACTCTTGATTATGGAAATGAGTTAAATGAATTTGATCCATTTTTTAATTTTCGTGCAACTGAATATATTGTAGAAAATGGATTTTCTGAATATTTTGAATGGCATGATGACAAAAGTTGGTATCCTACAGGAAGAGATGTTTCTGCAACTTCTCAAACTATGCTTCACATCACAGCAGCTATAAGTTATGAGATATTTGGTGGAAATTCAAGTCTGTATGATTTTACTATATATTTTCCATTAGTTATTTCTTCACTATCTATATTTGTAATTTTTGTACTAGTTAGATTGTTTGCAGGAACCACTGCAGGTTTAATCTCATCCTTACTAATTGCAATATCACTTCCAATTGCTGTAAGAGGAATGGCTGGCTGGTTCAAATCTGAACCGTTAGGACTTTTTTACGGTTTACTTGGATTATATTTATTTTTAAGTGGAATAAATTCTCAAAATAAAAAAATTGCAATTTTGAAAATTATTTCTGGAGGTATAGTAATGACTTTTGGAATGGCTTCATGGGGAGGAAACCAATTTTTTATAATTCCAATCGGGATATTTATTCTTGTACTGCCATTTATTCGAAAAGATCATAAATTTTTAGTTTGGAGTATTCCATTATTTGTTGTAACATTTCTTGCTACTGCAAGCCTTTTTGAAAGACCTGGATTGAATTTTGTATTTGGTTTAGGTGGATTTTCTTTAATTATCCCTACTATTTTTCTAATAACTTGTATATTTATTCAAAAATTAAGTAAAGAAAAAAATAAAACAAGAAATGGATTATTATTATTATTATCTATTCTACTAATTGGTTCCTTTTTACTAATAATAAATGAAGATTCTAATTTTATTAAATTGCCAAGTTATCGTTATCTGAATGCAATTAATCCATTCATGTTTACAGTAGATCCATTAACTGATTCAGTTTCAGAACATGCAAGTACTGATCTTTCAACCTCCTTTATTTTTAATTCAATTTATATGATTTTTGCAGGGATTGGAATTTGGATAATTTTAAGTAAAAAAATTACTCAAAGTGAAATTTTCATAAAAAAAGATATGGTAGCATTTGTTCTAATTTTGGGAATTACTGGCGTTTATATCAGTTCTGCATTTGTGAGATTAGAACTATTTGCATCTTTGTCATTAATTATTTTTGCATCAGTTGGATTATCTATTTTAAGTAAAGAAATTTTTAAGATTAATTTTTTTGGTGTGAAAAATTACACATTTAAAATTTCATATATTGTAATTATTTTTGTTCTATTTACTATCCCCCTAATTTATCCTGATTCTAGTAGTGGTAATTGGATTAGTGTTGTTGATATTTCTCCAACAATTTTAAACGGTGGAACAAATAATCCTCCTACTAATGATTGGTTAGAAACTCTTGAATGGATAAAAAATAATACGCCTCAAGATGCAGTTATTGCTTCGTGGTGGGATTATGGCTATTGGATTACTACAATGTCTGATAGAGCAACATTAATTGATAATTCCACGTTAATTGATTCCAGAATTAAACATATGGCAAATATATTTCTCAGTTCTCCTGATGAAGGATGGAGTATGTTAAAAGAATTGGGTTCCGATTATGTTGTTGTGTTTGTTACAGCTGAAAGATTAGAAAATTATTCTAATTCCGGTGAACGTCTGTATGCACTTGGTACTGGTGGAGATGAAACTAAATCACAATGGTTTATTCGTATAGCCGGATTACCAGTTCAAAACTATCTGTATTCTGATTTATACACTGTAAATAATAATTTCCTTAATAATACCTTATTAGGTCAAATGATTCCATATACTCCAATTGCATATTATGATCAAACAACTCAACAATCATGGACTGAATTTAGACCTGGATTTATCCCTCTATATGTTGAAAATATAAAATATGACTCTGATGATGAACCGTTAAAATTGGTACATTCATCACCTAGTTTTAGTACTGAAAAAAGTGGAAAAATTGGAATTACTTTAGTTTATAAAATAAACGAAAATTATGTTCCAATACATTCTATAAAATAACTTGTTATAATTAATTTTAATTTTTTATAAAACAAAATATTTATGATATGGAATAATTGATCTTTTGTGATTATAGCAGAAATTGGAAACAACCATAATGGTATAGAAAAATATGCACAAGAATATGTAAAAAAATGCTTAGGAGCAGATGTAGATGCAATTTTATTTCATATACGGGAAAGAGAATTTTATAAAAATAATCAAAATAAGAAAAAAGAGTTATCAGACTCATTCTATAAAAAATCCATTGAATTTACTAAAAAGAAAAAGAAACAATTTGGAATCACAATAGCAGATCCTCTAAAAATTCCTTTTTTAGAAAAGATAGGTGTAGATTTTTATAAAATTTTAAGCCAAGATATTACTAACAAAATTTTAATTAAAACAGTTTTACAAACTAAAAAACCAATTTACATATCTACAGGATTTTCAGATTATAATGAAATAGAAAATACAATTAAATTTGTTAAAACTAATATAAAAAATATAAAAAATATAAAATTAATTCATACAACATTACGTTCAGATATTGAATATGTCAATTTTAATGCAATAGAAAAATTATCTGAAAAATTTAACTTACCAGTAGCATTTGGAAATCATTCTAATAATCCACTAGTTTTATTCACTTCTATACCGTATAAACCATCTGACATTTTTTTTTATGTTAAAGGCTCAAAAGTAAAACAACATCAAGATGATGAGCATGCAATTAAACTTGATGACATAAAATGGTATGTTAATAATATAAGAGATCTGCAAAAAAGTCTTGGAAATGGAGTAAAAGAAAAATTATCGATAGAAAGGAAAAATTGTTTGATTATTGGTGCTTCTGGAGGTATTGGAAATGCAATTACTAAAAAACTTGCAGAACAAAATCATAATTTATTTTTAATTGGAAAAAATAAAAATAAATTATTAAAATTAAAAAAAGAAATTAAAAAAGATGATAATATAGTAGAAATTGAATCAGTAGATCTTACAAGTGATAAACATATTGATAGAGCAATTAAAAAAGTAAGAAAAATATTTGGAAAAATAGATGTTTTAATAAATACATCAGGGGTATTTTTGATAAAACCAATACAGGAAACAACAATAAAAGAATTTGAAGAATCTTTTAAAATCAATGTAAGAGCTCCTTTTATTTTTAGTAAAGAATTTTCAAAAGACATGAAAAAATCAAAGTGGGGTAGAATTGTAAATATTGGTTCATCTTCAGCATATAGTGGATTCAAAGATAGTGTTGCTTACTGTTCTAGTAAACATGCACTATTAGGATTTTCACGTGCATTATTTTTAGAATTAAAAGAGAATAACATACGAGTATATTCTATTTCACCAGGTTCAACTCAAACAAAAATGGGTAAATTATCAAGCAATCAAAAATTTGAAACATTTCTAAAACCAAAAGAAATTGCAGATTATGTTGCATTTGTAATTAGTTTTGATAAACAACTCGTTAGTGAAGAAATACGACTAAATAGAATACAAATAGAATAAGTATATTAAAAAATATTTAAGTTAACTCAAATAATTTAATTTTTCTACTCTGATTAAGGTAATTTTATCATAAATTGATCATTAATAGATTTAATATCTAAATTATATTTGGCAGCAAAATCATTCACTGCTCTAATTACATCATCACCCCATTTACCCCTTACATCAATGTAATCATCACCAGCAATAATACCACCGGATTTTACTTTATTCATTGAAATTTCAAGATCATTTAAAACATCTTGATATCTGTGACTTGCATCAATGTAAACCCAATCAAAATATGAATCTGAAAATATTTTCATAGCATCAATTGAATTTTTACGAATTACTTCAACATTGTTAAATTTTTGAAAGTTTTTTAAAATATCTAAATAGATTTGTTCAAATTTTTGTTGAGTAAAAGAATTTTGAACATCAGAATTATCTTTCATAACTTTTATTGACCAAGCATCGATTAATACAAGTTTTTTTGGTTTTGTTTTATTTAGAATTCTTTGGGATAGTTCTCCTTTGTAAACACCTATTTCTGCACATATAGAATTCTTTGGTAATTCTTTTAATAGATTATCCCTCCTTTCAAATAGTGAATTTTTGAAGTTTTTTGCTTTTCTAAGTAATCTAAATCCCATTTTTTTCAAAAGAATTTGTGCTATTTGAATATTTGAGTATTAATCAAACTAATATGATAATAACAAGAATTAAGTAGAATGAAATTTTTTTTAGATAAAAGAGTTGTTAGTATCAAAATTAAATAAATTTGAGATTAAAATTTCATTCTTACTTATATTCTTAATTGGTTTAGGATTAAGATTATTTTATTTTCCATTTGAATTACCTTTAATTGCTGATGGAATGGATAATTTCACTTATGCAACTGCAATAAATTTTTACGGACATTTACCAAATGAAGAAGCACCTGCAAATATTGGATGGTCAATATTTTTATCATTTTGGTTTTGGTTAGTTGATTTAGATGGCTCTATAGACTATATGCAATTTCAACGAATTTTATCAATTGTACTATCCTGCTTAACAACAATTCCAATTTATTATTTATGCAGAAAATTTTTCAGTAATAAAATTTCTTTAGTTGGAGTTGCATTATTTGCTTTTGAACCACGATTAATTTTAAATTCTACATTGGGTATTACAGAACCACTTTTTATTTTATTAGGTATTTCATCACTTGTAATTTTTTTAAAATATAGTACAAAGGGAATTCTAATAGCATTTGCATTAGCATCATTTACAACAATTGTTCGTTCCGAAGGAATATTTTTGTTAATAACAATTTCAATTTTATTTTTTCTCAAATTCAAATTATCAAAAGATATTTTGAAGACATATCTACCTGCTTTGATAATCTTTCTCTTATTACTAACTCCAATTTCAATGTATAAAACAGAAGTTTCAGGTAATGATGCAATGTTTGATAGAATTGCAGGTGCAACAAATGAAGTAATTACTATTTCCAATGACAACAATGATAATAAAATATTGGATGGAATTACATTATTTATAAAATATTTAGGATGGATACTGATCCCAATATTTTTGTTATTTTTACCATTTGGGATGATACAATTATTTAGAAAAAGAACTAAAGAATTAAATTTTATTTTAATATTTTTGGTATCAAGTTCAATTCCTATTTTATATGCGTATATAGTTCAAGCACAAGATACAAGATACTTTTATTTTTTCTATCCAATATTTTGTTTAATTTCATTATTTGCAGTGGAGAACTATGTGTCAAGAGTGGTAAAGAAAAATATTCTTATTCTATTTTTGATTATGGGAATTTTAGTAGCATCTGTAGCTTTCTATGAATATGAAAAAATAGATTATGAGAAAGAAAATGAATTAAATGATATTGCACAAATTATTTCCAATAAAATTTCTGGCACAAATTTTCATCCAAATGAAACAAAATACATAAGAGCTACAGAAATTCCAGAAAAATGGCCGTTCTTATTCTTTGATGAAGATTATAAAATAAAATCAATTTCAACAAAAGAATATGATAATTTAGAAAATTTTATTTTAAATTCAAAAAATGATTTAACTCATTTAGTAGTTGGTAATAGTGATAATCTTCCTATGTTTTTACTTGATGTTTATGAGCATGAAGAAAAATATGAATATCTTATTAAAATATTTGATTCAAAAGAGAAGGGTTTCAAAAATCATGTTAAAGTTTTTGAAATTGATTTTGAAAAATTTAATTTAAATATTAAAAAATAAATTTTCAATAAAATTTAAGAAAATAATTTTTAAACATCATGTTTAGTTTCTAAAGAAAATGGATTAAATCTAAATTGTGTAAAAATCATAGAACGTTTAGCACCTGGAATTGCATTACCACGTTTATGAAATATGTTACCATTCATTATGATCAAAGTATTTTTAGGAACAATTCCTTTTATACTATTTAATTTTAAAAAGGATTCTTCTTTTTTCGTAATTGTATAAAATGCATCATTTTCTTTTCGATCATATTCATTACTTTTTTTATATTCGAGCCATAATCTTCTTAATGAAAATTTATTAGAACCTGGACAAAAAGTTAGAGGCCCATCCTCATCTTTTACATCATGAATCAAAAAGAACACTTTGTGTGATGGAAATGAAATATCAGAATGGAATGTTTCAACTTCTGATGAATTTTGAATTCCAGAAACCCTTTTCTCATAACTTACAGTATCAAACCATACAGCTGGAATAGAGAGTATTCGAGATTCAGCAATATTTATGAATTTAAGAAGTTTTTGATTAGTTAGAAATTTTTTTGTGAAAGGCATTTTTTCAAAATGTCTTCTACTAAATTTTTTTCTTACCCAGGTTGAATCACCTTCATCAATAATTTGTTCATTACCTTCATATTTTTTTTGATTATCAAATTCATTTTTTAATCCTTCAAATTCATTTAGAGGAAGAAAATCATGAATTACAATTACACCATCAGTTTTCAAAATTTCTTCTTCATTAGTAAATTCAGAAAATAATTTTTTACTTCTAATATTAAAATAAACATTAGCTACTAAAATACGAAAGATATGCAGACCAAATAAATTTAAAAGTTTCTTTTTAACAAATTTTTGACCAGAAAGAACTCCAGACATATTAGATACAGATTTACTCATTATTACAACTGAAACAAAATATCATAATAAAGATTTTGAAACAAAAATTTTTAAACAAATGATTTATCTGAACAGCATGAAACTTCCTCATGCAATAAGATTTTTTAGAAAACCAGATCATATATCATTTTTAGTGGGATTCACTTTACTATCATCTCATTTATTTATTGATGACTTTATCTTAAAAATTGCAACAATTATTACATTTTCATTTACATTAGCATATGAATTATTTGAAATCAGTAAAGGTGGAAGAGATATCTATAAACTTGATCATTTTACATTTGTTATTGGTTTTGTTCTTTTGATTGTAACCATTATTTATGAAAATCAGTTTATTTTATACTTAATATTCATTTTAATGGCATTTACATTAGGATATGAAGTGTATCGAGTTAGACAAGTAGATTTAAAAAATAGGAAGAAAAATGATAAGTGATTATTATTTAAAAAATAATTAGAACTTATATCATTATTTAATAAAAATTAAAAATTATTTCAATATTGAAATTAATTCCTTTTTGAGATATTTGTACGTAAAATTAATTATAGAACTAGTTAATTCATGATGTATGAATGATGGATGGATAAGACGTAGATGGTGGGAATTTAGACAAGGACATAGTATTTACCTAATTTTTGCTTTAACTTTCATAAATTTTATTTTAATTTCATATAGATTACTAATTGAAAAAGTTGCATTTTTTAACGAAATAATCCCAGAACTATGGATTTTTGCAATACTATTTCTTGTAATTTACATTCCTGCTGCAATTTTAATTGGATCTTGGCATAGAAGAACACAGTTACGAGTTGAAGCAACAATAATTGCACAAGCAAATCCAGTGTTAGCTAAAATGTTTAGAACTTTACTAGATGTACAAACTGGTAAGGCAGATGAAAAAGAAATTGAAAATTTTAGGAATATGCTAGAAGGAATAGAGAAAAATGAATGATACTAAAAAGAAAACAATTAGGGTAATGATGTTAGATACTAGACAAGGACATTCACAATATCTGATGTTTTTTTTAGTTTTCATAAATTTTATTTTAATATCAATTAATTTTATTCCTGAAACAGGTTTTGAAGAGGAAATTCCAGCTGATAAAATATTAATTTATACTGGAATTTTTTTAATAATTTATTTTCCCATTGCAACATTAATTGGATCATGGCATCGAAAAACTCAAACTCCAATAGAACAAGACATACTTAGAAAACAAGATCCAATTTTAGCTAAGTCATTTAAAATTTTATTAGATTATAAGACAGGTAAAATAACAAAAAAAGATACTGAAGAATTTAGAAAATTTTTATTAAAAATTGAAGAGAGAAAAATATAACTTTTGGAATAATGGATCAATTAATTTAATAGAACATTTTTAAAATAAAGATGAAAGGAATAATACTTCATGGTGGGCATGGGACCCGTTTACGCCCATTAACACATACAGGTCCAAAACAATTACTTCCAATTGCAAACAAACCTATGTCCGAATATTGCGTAGAAACCTTAGCTAATGCTGGAATTAAAGAAATTGCATTCATAGTTGGTGGAATAGGATCAAAAAAAGTTAAAGAATATTATGGAGATGGAGAAAAATTTGGAGTTAAATTTACATACATCCAGCAAGATTCTCCCAAAGGAATTGCACATGCAGTTTCATTATGTGAAGATTTTGTTAATAATGAAAAATTTATAGTATTTTTAGGAGATAATATTATTCAACGTGAAATCAATGGGTATATTTTAGATTTTGAAAAATCTAATGCATCTGCTTCTCTTTTATTATGTGAAGTTAATAATCCATCACAATTTGGAATTGCAGAAATAGAAAATGAAAAAATAATAAAAATTACTGAAAAACCTAAAAACCCACCAACAAATCTTGCAGTTACAGGAATTTATTTTTTAACTCCATATATTTTTGAAGTGATAAAAAAATTAAAGCCATCTTGGAGAAATGAATTAGAAATTGCAGATGCATTACAAATACTAGTTGAAGAGAACAAAAAAATTATTTATGGAATGATTACTGATTTTTGGAAAGATACCGGAACACCTAATGATATTATTGAAGCAAATAAAATTATTTTAGAAAATATGCTAGAATCATTTGAAGGAAAAAAAGAAGACAATGTGGTTATGGAAGGAAAAATAATGATTGGAGAAGGAACAGTTATCAAAAATGATGTAAAAATATTTGGTCCAGTAATAATTGGTAAAAATTGTGTTATTGAAGGAGATACCATAATTGGTGAAAACACAAGCATTAATGACAACTGTCATCTAAATAATTGTAAAATATCAGATTCAATTATTATGTCAAGTTGTAGGATAGATGGAAAATTGGATATTAAAAATAGCATAATTGCCTCAAATTCAAAAATTATCAAAGAAGAAAAAAGTGAAAAAAAATTCATTTTGGGTGAAGGAACTCAAATATCACTATAAAATCTGTAATTAATTTAACAACAAACATATCAATTCTTAGTTAAGAAGATAAATCAGTTAAAAATACTGAATGAGAGGCAAAAAAGATTTGAATTTACTTGGCATTGATTTTGAAGATTGGTATCATCCAGAATTGGTTGAGCCTTTTGTATCTGAAAAGGAGAGAAAACCTACAATGTTTAAAGGTCTGGATAAGATTTTAGAACTTTTAAGAAAAAATGATTCACAAGCAACTTTTTTTACAGTCGGAGAACTTTTAGAATCAAATCCTGAAATACTTGATAAAATAATATCCGAAGGCCATGAAATTGGTTTTCATACTATGAAACATACAAGATTAGATTCATCTGATTATGAATTAAAATTTGAAAAAGAATTAAAAGAATTTGAAAAACTAACTTCTGGAAAATCTATAGGGTTTAGAGCTCCTACTTTTTCATTAAATAAGAAAAGTTCTTGGATGATTGATAAATTAGTTAATAATGGATACAAATATGATAGCAGCATAATGCCCGCAAAAACTAGTATGTATGGCATGCCAACAGCTCCAAAATCACCGTATAAAATAACTAGTAAAAATTTAGATGAAAATGATCCTAATGGCACTCTTATTGAATTTCCTTTAATGGTTACAAAATTTTTAGGAAAAACAATTCCAACAGCTGGTGGTTTTTACTTAAGAGCATTGCCTCTGAAAATAATAAAAAATGCAATCAAATCATATGAAAAAAAAGAAATTCCTACAAGTATGTATGTTCATTCATGGGAATTAACTCCAGAATATATTCCTAAAATAAAATTACCTATAAAAAATAAATTAATCACTTTTTACAAAATTAAATCAAGTTACAATAAAATGAATAATATTTTGCGTGAATTTAAATTTAATACATTTAAATCATATGTTTAAATCATATGTTTAAATTAAAGCCATTGTGAAAATATTAAAATTCTCTGGAAGATTAATTCTGCTTTATGAAATATTACCTTATTTTACACGTGGTTCAAAAATTAAAAATAAATTTTCTTTAATTCAATCAATAGTATTAAAAAAAAATGTAATATTAAATTTAAAAATGGAATTAAATTCTCTATTGATATTAAAGAAAACAATTCAATAATAGATATACTTGCAGTGGAAAGATACGCACAAATTTTTAAAATTAATAATTCTAAAGTAGAACTATCTTTTGACAATATTAATAAATTTTACATTTCTTTAAATCAATTATCTCAAGAAGATAAAATTTTGTTATCATTATTTCATTATGGTTTAAGAGATGGTGCTTTTTTTATTTCTAAAAACAATGAAAATAATTTCAAAAATGAAATTTTTTTAAAAATAATTCAGGGAGATGAGAATATTATTGAAACATCAAATAACATAAAATTTTATTTAAAAAAAATTGCGCCTGAAGTAATAGTAGAAGTGTTTGTAAGACGAATACATGATTCATATTCAAATGATTTAACAGAAAAAGTCGTCATTGATGTTGGAGCAGCTGTTGGTGATACTGCATTATATTTTGCATCAAAAGGTGCAAATGTCTATGCAGTAGAAATGACGAAATCCAATTATGATCGAATGATTGAAAATTTAAAATTAAATCCAAATTTATCAAAAAAAATTACTCCAATTCATTGTGCAGTGGGAAAAGATGAATTAATTGAATATTATGATAATTCATCAGATGATATATCTTCTACTGCAGGTGCAAGTTTTTTAATGAACAAATATGGTAATCAGGCAGTAAAAAACTCTGTAATGGGAATGAGTATTAAAACAATTATCAATAAATTCCAAATATCTAATGTTGATTTATTAAAAATGGATTGCAAGGGTTGTGAATATTTGTTAAATGAAAATGATTTAAAATTTGTAAGAAATATTAAAATTGAATATGTGAGATATGACCCATCTCATAAACTGGATTTAATTTTAAATTTATTAAAAAAACTAGGTTTTTCATATATAATTTTTAAACATGAACCTAAAGATAATTTATCATTTCAAAATTCTGGAAATATTTTAGCTAAAAAAATATCATGATAAAATAATTTACTATTATTTAAGTTAAAATTATTTAAAAATATTATTGGATAGAGATTATGTTTAAACTGAAATTTTTAAAATTAATTAATTCTAATATATATGCAATAAATTAAAATCTAATATCAAGATATGAATTTAACAAAAAATATTCAAGTAAATAATAAAAAAGAAAACATTATCGTTTGGCTAGATTTTGACGCTTATTCGTATATTAATTTTGGAATAATAATTGAATTAGCAAAATTAGATGAATATGATTTCATTGGAGTAGTTACAACAAAGCAAGATATCAGTTTTTTTAAAAATCAGAAAATCATTCCATTTAAAAAAATTATTTATTATCCTGATTGTTATATCAATAAAAAAAATTACAATATAGAGAATCTTAAAAGTTTTGAAAATTCTTTTGGTTTAAATCTTTGGTTGGATATATTTAGTGAAAGAAGTTTTTATAAATATTGGACTGATTTCCATAAATTTAGTAAAGAAGAAATTTATTCAATAGTAGAAAATTCAATATTATTTTTTGTAGATATTTTAAATGAATACAAACCAAAACTTGTTTTAACACAACATGTAGGTGAAAATATTTCAAATTTACTTTTAC
>Ga0315321_10002982_pt1 | contig 13178 bp, 8 predicted proteins | sample M180m21515metaG_FD_203464 | JGI IMG/M metagenome (GOLD analysis project Ga0315321, IMG submission 203464) | Ammonia-oxidizing marine archaeal communities from Monterey Bay, California, United States - M1 80m 21515 | ecosystem: Environmental > Aquatic > Marine > Intertidal zone | place: USA... | reverse complement strand
GCTGGAAGCTGGCTTCCTGAATGTAGGTGTCGAAAGCAGCATCGTATGCGAGCTCAGCGGTCTTGATGCCGTCAACGTTGGAGGGCACTTCGGAGCGCTTGGCGCGGTACTGCATGGCCACGAAGTTCGGGATGGCGATTGCAGCGAGGATGCCGATGATGGCGACAACGATCATAAGCTCGACGAGGGTGAAGCCCTTGCGGTTCATCATGGTGCTCTCCAGGGGTCTGGTCAGTGAGTGGATGTTTGCTGGCGGGATTCGCCGAGCGGTCAGCAGCGCCGTGGCGCACGCAAATGACATTTGCACGGCCCGTGCCAACTTTATGTTCCACGAAAACACCGCGTCTTCGCATCCAATGTCGACCCTCCTGCCGTAATTCGTCAGATCAGGGGTGACGAAATGCGTCACATAGACAGAATGGGGCGACACAAAGCGTCGCACCACAACCGGATCAAGTCACCCCATGGCTGATGTGGGCTACCCCCCCCCTCCGCAGTCGCCTTGCGCCACAGCTTCCGCAGCCATCTCCTTTGCCACTGAATGGCGCGAGACAAGGCAGATGAGATGCGCGGCAGGGAGGCTGGCCAGCCGAGCCGAAGACACCCCGAATCGCAGCGAGCTCAGTGGTCGAGGTCAGTGGTCGAGGTCAGTGGTCGAGGTCGTACTTGGCCAGTCGATACCGGAACGACCGAAAGCTCATGCGCAGAGCGCGAGCGGCGCGGGTCTTGTTTCCGTTGGCTGACTTCAGAGCGGCGACCAGCCACTTGCGCTCGACATCGGCAAGGAGCTGGTCGAGGTCGACGCCCTCGGGCGGGATGACCTCGGTGTCGGCGGCATCGAGCTGGACCGCTTGGATGCGAACGGTTGGCGCCTCGCTCCGAAAGCCACCGCGCAACATCTCGGGAAGGTCACCGAGCAGCAGCTCCGTACCTTCCGCCAGAACCACCGCTCGAGCGATGGTGTTCTGAAGCTCGCGCACATTGCCGGGCCAGTTCCACGCCCGCAGAGCTTGAAGTGCGGGTTGCGACGCCCGGTCGACGGAAGTGCCGTACTCGCGGGCGTACTTCTTCACAAAGTGGCGCACCAGCTCATCGACATCGCCGGGGCGTTCACGGAGCGGGGGCAGCGAGACCTGGATGACATTGATCCGGTAGTAGAGGTCCTCGCGGAATTGACCGGTGCGCGTGAGCTGGGCCAAGTCACCGTTGCTCGCGGCGATAATGCGCACGTCGACGTTGACCTCGCGAGATGCCCCCACCGGGAGCACCCGCCGGTCCTGAAGCACCCGAAGCAACTTGACCTGCGCGCTCTGGGGCAGGCTGTTGAGCTCGTCGAGGAACAGAGTGCCGCCGTTGGCTTGCACGATGTGTCCCTTTCGCTCGCGGTCCGCTCCGGTGAACGCACCCCGCACATGGCCGAACAGCTCACTCTCGACCAGGTTCTCGGGAATCGCTCCACAGTTAATGGCCACGAAGGGACCGCTGCGCACACCGGCTTCATGCAGGCTTCGCGCGACGAGCTCTTTGCCGGTGCCGCTCTCGCCGAGCACAAGGCAGTTGATGGGTGTGTCCTTGATGCGCCGGATGAGCTCGTAGACGCGCTGCATCGCGGGGGACGACCCGATGAAGCAACCGAAGTGGAGCTCGTCGCGCACCTCGGCCTTGAGGCGGGCATTCTCGGCTTCGAGCGACGCCTTTTCGAGAGCGCGTCGGACCGTGACCCGGAGGTCGTCATTGTTGAAGGGCTTGAGGACGTAGTCGAACGCGCCTCGGCGCATGGCTTCGACCGCAGACTCCGCCGTGCCGAAAGCCGTCACCATGACCACTTCTAGGTCCCGACTCTCTCGAGCAGCCTGGGTCTTCAGCCGCCGGAGCAGCTCCATGCCGTCGATGCCGGGCATGTTGAGGTCGGACAGCACGAGATCGGGCCACGCGTGAGCCACCGCCTGCAGAGCAGCTTCACCGCTGTCCACCAGCTCCACCGAGTAGCCCTCCCTCCGCAGCAGGATGCCGAGGAACTCGCGCATAGACAGGTCGTCGTCAACCACCAGCACATGGGAGGCACCACCGGGCTTCATGGCAGCAGACATCGCATCACTCTCAGGCGCGGGGGGTCAGAAAGGTTCGGACAACTTTGGAGACGCGGCCGGACCGCGCAAGGGCAACAGGATGATGAAGACAGTGCCTTCGCCTGGGGTGCTGTCGACCTGAACCCGCCCGCCATGGGCTCGCACGATGCGGTCGACGTTGGCCAGGCCCAGGCCCGTGCCGCCCGAGCGTGTGGTGTAGAAGGGGTCGAAGATCTTGCGCAGAGCGACGGGGTCGATGCCCACACCGTCATCGGACACTTTCACCCGCAACATGGCGTCGCTGGCACTCAGCTCGATGGTGATGGTGCCGTAGTCGGGGGTGGCCTGAGCAGCGTTGAGGAGCAGGTTCCAGACAACCTGGCGGAAGCGAGCGGCGTCCATCCGGACTGCGGGCACCCGAGCGGCCTTGGTGCGCAGAACCCGGCGTCCCTGGTAGCGCTGGTCGTTCTTGAAGGCCGTGGCTACCTCGCCGATGATGGCCCCAGGCGAGGCATCGGACAGACTCAGTCGGACGGGGCGGGCACTGTCGAGAAACTCATCGACCAGCTCGTTGAGGCGCTTGACTTCCCGAAGCACGATGTCGTGGAGCGGACTTCTGCCTTCATCGCGAAGCAGCTGCACGGAGCCCGACAAGCTCGCGAGGGGATTGCGAATCTCGTGGGCGAGTCCGGCAGCGAGGCGTCCCACAGCGGACAGGCGTTCTTCACGCTCGACCACCGCCTCCATTTCGCGCAGCCGGGTCACGTCCTCTACGAACACGACCTGATGGCCATCCGCGAGTGCCGACCGCGAGCAGAGCAGGGAAAGCACGCCCGTCTCGGTGCGGCGCACCTCCTCCCAATTCGCTCCGTCTGGATGGAGCACTTCGCCCAGCGGCACCAGCAGCGCCGAGCCCACCAGCCGAAGGGCAGCGGGGTTCTGGTCGACGATGCGTCCATCGCCATCCACCACGATGACGCCCGCGTCGACCTGTTCAAGAATGAGGTCGTGCCGGGCTCGCAGCGCCTTGGTCTCGGCCACTTGGCGGGCAAGCTCCTGGCGGGTGCGCCGAAGGTTATCGCTGAGCACCGAAGACAGCATGCCCACGAGCAGGAAGGCGAAGACCTGGAGCAACACCTGGCTGTAGGCCAGCAGGAGATCGTTGCCTATCTGGGCGGACAGCCAAGGCAGTCCCTGGACCGCCAGCAAGCCCAGGTAGAAGACCGCATCGAGTCCGGCGACAACCACCGCAGCCCGTCCGGGAAGCACAAATGCCGCCGCGACGACATTGAGAAACACCAGCGGAAACAGCGGACTCACCGGTCCGCCGGTCATCGACACCAGAGTGCCCGCGAAGACGGCATCGATGGCCATCTGGGTCCACCCGAACCACCGGGCTTTTCCATAGCGTCGAACGGCCGCGGCACTCAAGCCCATCACCAAGAACATCGCTGCTGCGAGCCCGAAGGGACCCGCCAGTGACTCCCGCGCGGTCGGACGCTCCAGAAGCGCCCGAAGTGCCACACCGAGTAGGCCAAGGCCGATGAGCAAACGCACCAGAATGTAGACCGAGACGACGCCTTCAATGCGGGCCTGCTCATCTACAACGGGACGCCCTCTCGCCGATGACATCCGGGACCACGGCTTCGCGCCCGTCGAAGGGGAATCCATCGGACGGACGGACTCCGGATCTGGGGTGGTAGCGGATGGACCCGCTTCGGCCGACGCGTGGGGGTCGCTCAAATACCCGAAGCCATCGAGAAGATGGGCATGTACATCGCGATGACCAGACCACCGATGATGCCACCGAGGAACACGATGATGATGGGCTCCATCATCGAGGTCATATTCTCGACTGCCTGGTCCACCTCTTCTTCGTAGAAGTCGGCGACCTTGCCGAGCATGACGTCGAGAGCGCCCGTAGCCTCACCGACCGAGATCATCTGGCAGACCATCTCGGGGAAGACCTTCGACTCGGACAGCGGCTCTGCGATGGTGCGGCCTTCAGAGATTGCGGAACGAACGTCCATGACAGCATTTTCGATGACTTTGTTGCCGGCGGTACGGCCACAGATGTCAAGCGCCTCAAGGATCGGAACACCCGAGGCAATCATGGTCCCGAGGGTACGACAGAAGCGAGCCACGGCGGTCTTGACGAGAAGATCGCCCATGACCGGAAGCCGCAGCAGCAGGCCATCAATGATGACCTCGCCACGCTTGGTGCGGTAGAACTGGCGGAACGCGAAGCCGATGACCGCGCTCGCCACGATGATGAACAGAAAGTTGGCCTGCAGCCACTTCGACAGGTCGATGACAAACTGGGTGGGGGCCGGCAGCGCCTGTCCGAACTCCGCGAACATCTCTTCGAACGTAGGCACGACCTTAAGCAGCAGCAGCGTGATGACGCCCAGCGACACGAGCATGACGATGAGGGGGTACATCATCGCGCCCTTGATCTGACGCTTCAGCCGGTCGGCCTTCTCGAGGTACTGCGCGAGGCGGTTGAGGATGGTGTCGAGGATGCCGCCGACCTCGCCAGCCGCGACCATGTTGCGAAACAGGTCGTCAAAGGTGTCGGGGAACTTGCCCAAGGCGTCCGCGAAGGTGGAACCGGACTCCACGCTTTCCTTGATGACCGTGAGCTGCTTGCGGAACGAGGGGTTGGGAGCCTGCTTGGACTGGATGTCGAGACACTGCACCAGCGGTAGGCCCGAGTCGATCATCGTGGCGAACTGGCGCGTAAAGATGACGAGGTCCTTGGTGCCGACCTTGGGCTCCAGGAACGCGGGCATCTTGATTTCGATGGACCCCAGGCCGCCTTTTGGCTTGACCGAGGTGGCCTGAATCTGGCGCTGGCGGAGCAAGTTGCGCGCGGCATCCTGACTTGGCGCCTCGATCTCGCCCTTGCGGACGTCACCGGCGGAGGTGCGTCCTTCGTATGCAAACACGGGCATGGAGACTCCAGAGAGAGGGCGGTTGCCTCGAATCGTACAGTCAGCGTCAAGGGCTGGGCAAGCGGTGGGACAAAGCGAGGCGCTCGATCCAGCGGTGAGGAAGTCGCCAAGGGCAACCCCGGGCGAGCCAGGGAGGGCCCACCAACCGGTTCAGCTGCGGCCTAGTCCGGCGCAGTCACGCGGACGACCTCTTCGATCGAGGTCATGCCCTCTTCAATCTTGTCGATTCCCGACATCCGCAGCGTCTTCATTCCCTGACGAATGGCCTCGCGCTTGAGCTCGAGGGTGGACGCACCGTTGAGCACGAACTCGCCGATCTCATCGTTGAAGAACATGATCTCGTAGAGACCGATTCGACCCTTGTAGCCAGTGTTGTTGCAGGTTCCGCAGCCCTTGCCACGGAACACCTGGAAGGACTCGAGCCGCTCGGGCGACACCCCCAAGTCGACCAGCACCTGCCGGGGCACCTCGATGGGCTCACGGCAGTCCTTGCAGATCTTGCGCGCCAGGCGCTGGGCGCCGATGAGGTTGACCGAGCTGGCCACCAGGAACGGCTCGATGCCCATGTTGAGCATGCGGCTGACCGAGCTCGGGGCGTCATTGGTGTGGAGGGTGGACAGCACGAGGTGGCCGGTGAGTGCGGCCTTGACCGCGATCTCAGCCGTCTCGAAGTCTCGAATCTCACCGACCATGATGATGTCGGGGTCCTGGCGGAGGAACGACCGCAGCGACGAGGCGAAGTTGAGCCCGATGTCGTCGTGCATCTGCACCTGGTTGATGCCGTAGAGGTTGAACTCGACGGGGTCTTCGGCGGTACAGATGTTGGTGGTGGTCTTGTTGAGCTCGGACAGGGTCGAGTACAGCGTGGTGGTCTTGCCCGACCCGGTGGGGCCCGTGATGAGGATCATGCCGAAGGGCTTGGCAATCATCTCCTTGTACTGGGCAAGCACCTTGGCCTCGAAGCCCAGCTTGGTCATGTCGAGTTGCAGGTTCGACTTGTCGAGCAGGCGCAGAACGATCTTTTCACCCCAAAGCACGGGGAGCACGGACACGCGGAAGTCCATCTCCTTGCCGCGACCGAGCTTCATCTTGATGCGGCCATCCTGCGGGAGGCGGCGCTCGGCGATGTCGAGGTTGGACATGATCTTGAAGCGCGAGATGATGGCACTCTTCAGCTTCATCGGCGGCTTCATGACCTCGTAGAGCACGCCGTCGATGCGGTAGCGGATGCGCATCGACTTTTCGTAGGGCTCGACGTGGATGTCACTGGCGTTTTTGCGAATGGCATCGAGCAGAATGAGGTTGACCAGCTTCACGACAGGGGCGTCGCCAGCCGACTTCTCAAGGTCGAGGACGTTGATGTCCTCCTCTTCATCCTGCTCGAAGTCGAACTCTTCGTCGTCGGCATCGAAGTCCATCATGACTTCGTCGAACGACACATTCGAGGTGTAGTACTGCTCGATGGCGTCCGCGATGCCCTGCTCGGACGCGACCACCACTTCGATGTTGAACTTGGTGATGAACTTGATGTCGTCGATGGCGAAGATGTTCGACGGGTCGGCCATCGCGACGATGAGGGTGTTGCCCGATCGGTTGATGGGGATGACCTGGTGGCGGGTCACAACCTCTTTGGGCAGCTGCTTGAGGACGTCTGGGTCGAGCTCGATGTCCGACAGGTTGACGCTGGGCACGCCGTATTGCTTGGACAGAAACGACGTGAGTTCGTTTTCGTCGATGTAGCCGAGCTTCGTGAGCTCGTGACCGAGCCGACCGCCCGAGCCGCGCTGCGAGTCGACCGTGCGACGCAGCTGGAGGGGGGTGATGAGCTGCTCTTTGACGAGAAGCTCGCCGAGTCGGCTGTTGTCGTCCGCCATGGGGGACCTCGCGGGTGCATCGGAAATCGAGATGGTCGTTGGCGCCGGGATGCTACCCCATGCGCCAGAGCAAGAGGGTCAAGGCCTGTCTCAGCGCTGGGGCAGCAGGGGGGCCAGCAGCGGCAGCGCCATCGCATCGGACGCTGCTTCGCTCATCTGGTAGGCCGCCGACTCTTGGTCCGTGCCGTCGAATCGTCGGTGGACCAGCTGCTGGGTTTGGGTCCAGTCGGCGCCGGGACTGCCATCGGGAAGAAGGCGGCGCTCAGGCCAGCGGCCACCGCGGGTGGTGTATAGCTGCACCTCGACGGGCAGGTGAAGCTGCCAGCTGGCGACATCGACGTCCTGTAGCTGTCCGGCAGTGAGCGCCCGCAGGCCGGCCGCAGAGCGCACCAAGCGGAGGACTGCACGGAGGCCTTCGCCCCCGCGACCTTGCCCCCCGAATCGATCGGCGCTTCCGCTTAAGTGGCGAAGCTCCCGACGGGCATCGCGCCAGCCGAGCTCGGCCAGCAATGGACCCAACACATCGAGCTGGGCAGTGAGCGCCTCAGCGGTGCGGGAGGGCTGCACGAACACCTCGACCCGATCGGCCACCCGCCGGATGCCGTCCGCCTGCGCACGGAGGACATCCGGGGAGAGGTCGGCTGCGGACAAGTCGTGCCGCGCAACCAGCAGACCCAGCAGCTCAGGCAAGGCCCAGGGGAGTGCGGAGGGGAGCAGTGGTCCCGAGGCCGCCATCGAGGCCAGGACCCCAGGACCGTAGACTTCGATTCGCTCCACCTGATCCACGCGAAGACGCTTGTCGGCCGCCTTGACATGGCGCGCCAGAATCTCGGCGACAGAGTCCACGGCAGTGACACCGGCTGGCGCACACGCGAAGCGGCGATGGGAGATGGTGTCGGTGAGCCATGCCGTCCCCATCCCGGACAGGGCGCCAAGCAAGGGACGCCAGGACAGGCTGCTCAGGAATCCGTCGGCGCGGTCAAGGAGATCGAGCGAAGTCTGCTCGCCGGACCGAGCCTGGAGCACGGCGCGCATGCCCGCTTCCGCCGCACGTGCATGGGAGATCACCGCCGGGACGTCGGGAGTGCGCGCAATGGACGTCGACGGCGCAGACAGCGCCAAGCCGACGGCGTGACATAGAGCGGGCTCGTCGAGACCTGCCAGCAGCCCGGCAGTGACGGCGACACCCGCCGCAGTCGCTGGAGGACAGCCCCAGGAATCGGCCCCCAGAACGGTCGCCAAGCCCACACGGCCAGCCACCTCATTGCCCGCGACCGTGGCAGCGAGCAGCTGTTCGAGCGACGCAGTCCCCGCAGAGGCCCATCCCGCAGCCGCAATGGCGGCACACGGGCGACCGCGGAGAAGGTGATCATCGAGTTCCAGCCAGCCGGCCAGAGCGGTGTGCCAGGCCACCGCGCCCATCGCATCCGAAGGGTTGAGGCCAGCGCGCGGCACACTACCGGGCCCTCCTCTTCGGGCTTCCGTCTCCAGTCCTTCAAAGCCGGCCATAGCCTGCACTATGCCCGCCGCGCTGAGGTGCTGAAGCCGCGCCCGACGCTCGATGGATTGCGGCAGCGAAGACGGCTGCGAGTAGATGTTGACGGCACCGCGAACGAGCCGCCCAAGGGTGCTCTGCGAGCTCGGGGACGAGGAGGCCAAGGACCGCTCCACGGGTGGGTCCGACCATTCAGTGGATCGGAGCCCGCGAGCCTATCGCGCCATGCCGGGCGGGCGAACCTCAGAAACTGATGCCGAACTGCATCCCTGCCGAAAATATGCGCCCGCCGATGGCAAAGCCGTCTGCGGTGATGGGCGTGCCGGGCACCTCAGGATCGGGAGCGCGGGCGAGCTTGCCCGGCGCAAGGCGATGCCACTGGGCATAGAAGTCCCAGGACAAAGGGCCTGCGACCACATCAAAGGGCTCGCCATGCGACACCGACAAGCCCGTGGAGACCATTCGGCGGTCGGAGTCGAGCATGGCGGACTCGGTCCCCTGGCCCGCGATGGGGGTGGGCTCGTTGACAAAGCCCGCGCGCACGTCGATGGCGAGATCGTCCCATCCGTCGGCCAGGGGGGTGGTGAGCACACGCGCCTCACCGCCCAGCCGAAAGTTCCAGGTGTCGGTGAGCAGCAGCGTGTAGGGGTTGCCATCGCGGAGTTCGCCGTCGGTAATGGTGACCAGTGGCGTGTCGAGCCCCCCACCCACGACCTCTGCGACGCTCACTCGCATGCGGCTCCATCGGTAGCGGTACAAATCCATGTTGACCGCGAAACGCTCCGCCTCCCACGCGGTGCCCAGCATCAGGCGCTCGGGCACGTAGTGGTCGAAGAAGTCGAGCCGGATGGGCGCGAGCACCGGCACGATGATGGGGTCGTCGAGTGTGCCCGCCTGGGTGACGCGCACGTTGGCCTGAAGGTCGATCTCGACGTCGACTGGCAGCCCTGAGGTGCCGCGCCAGCTGCCCGCGAGCACGAAGCCATCGAGCGCCGGCACCAGCTCGCCAGCGTCCCACATCACTCCGATGATGGGCGCCAGCGCAGGCACCAGCTCCAAGCTCATGCGGTGGGCGTCGAGAGTGAGCGGCCCCACGAGATCACCGACAGAGCCATCTGCTTCGGTGGCAGTGCGCACCGGAGCATCGAGGGTGATGCCGATCTCGTACTTGGCACGGGCGATGAGCTCGATCGCGCCGCCCACGGAGAGCCCAGGAAGCTGTTCCCAGCCGAAGCCCGCCGCCAGCTCGTAGCGATGCGCGCGGTTTTCGTACATCGCGTAGGTGGGCAGCGCCGGCTCGAAGGTGCGGATCCGCATCAGCTGGCCGATGGGGATGAAGCCACCGACCGCCAGTCCAAATCGCTTTCCGATGGGCCGGCCGATACTGACCTGAATGCCGTCAGCGTGCCCGTAGTCGGTGGACACCGAGAGTGCGGGATCAGCGTCGTCAAGCCAGCCATCGCGGTTGGTGTCCCACCGCACATCCGCGAGGTCTTCGAATTCCATCCGGATAAAGTGGTAGCCAAAGGCGAGGTCGGGGTTTTGCATCCGCGCGAGGCCAGCGGGATTGGTGAAGAGGCCGGTGCTGTCGTTGACACGGGCGACGCCGCCGCCACCACGCCCCATGCTCTTGGCCCCGAAGCCCACCAGGTCGATGGCCCCTGCGTAGGCCGGAGCACTCAGACACCCGCCAGCAAGAGCGGATGCCAGCACGACGCCACCAAGCCGGGCCCAGCAAGCTTGCTTCCGGGTGGTTGTCGCCATCGGGACTCCCAGTCACCAGTTCGAACAGACGGTGCGCTCAGCCGTACCCGATCTCGGGGACCGGCGTGAGAGCCAGCTGGCGCATCATCTCGATGACTTGGGCCGCTTCGGCGTTCGGCATCGCCTCGCGAAGACATGCGAAGCGACCGGCCAGATAGGCGGTGGCCATGCCGGAGCCCTTGAAGGCACCTTGATCGCCCGACCGCACTTCGTAGCCGTGGGTGAGAAACTTGTCGGTGAGGTTGCCCCACTCGGCCCGCGGGAAGCGGCGCGTCGAGAAGTAGTAGAACTTTTCCAGCGGACAGTCGGGGTGAGTGGCCACGCCCACCGTCTCGGGAAGGTCGGCCGGATAAGCCCGGTCGCCCTTGGGGTGAGCGGCGGCGAGCACAATGCTGCCCGAGTCGACGGCGAGCCCACAGCAGTCACGCAACAACAGCGCCTTGCCCATGTTGGGGGTGCCCAGGGACAGGTTTATGATCTGGGCGCCATGCCGGAAGGCCGTCTCGATGCCAGCCGCCATGAGGTCTGCACTGGTGCGCAGCCGGGCGTCCATGATCTTGATGCCCACGATGCGAACCTCAGGCGCCATCGCGACGATGGACGCTGCGATGTCGGTGCCGTGGCCGTTTTCATCGTGGAAGTCGCCACTAATGCCGGCGTGGCCTGTGGCGGACAGCGTGATGGCCCAGCCTTCGACGGTGACGCCAGCCAGACGAGGGTCGTCGACATCTACACCGCTGTCGATAACAGCGACGGTCATGCCCTTTCCGGTGAATTCGGTACCGCGGAACCGCATGGACTGGCTTCCTCTTCACGCAGGCTGAGCCGGCCCCCAGATCCGCCCGAGAGCAGAACGATGGGGGTTCAGGCACGTCTACAAGACGCACCCCGACGCGCGCGGCCGGCATTGTAGGCGACCGCGCACGTTCGGGCCAACCCAGGAGCGCATCCAGAGCCAACCAAGGACCTCCCGTTCCATCTATCCGGCCCTCCGGCGCCTCCCCGCCCCACTGGGTAGGGTGCACGGGAGAACTTCGCGCACCGAGGCTCCGCTGGTCCCCTCCCCCGCCGTCCCCCGCCGACTTGTTCGTGACGGAGCACCAGCACGTCTTGAGCGCGCCGCCCGAGCCCTGGTCGACGATGGCTGGCACGCCGAGCTGCAGGCCACCTCCGTCCACAGCCGCTTTGCGACCGTGCTGGCGGCCTACGCCATATTTTCGGTGATTGCGACCGTGCTCGCGCTCCATTCCCCCTCCCTGGGGGCCGCCATCGCCGCGGCCACCGCTGCGGCCGGTGTGATCGATCTCGCTGGCGGTCGCTCGTGGGTCCGCGTCCTCACGCCCCGGCGGGGCCATCGCAACGTCCTGTTGTGGGCCCAGGAGCCTGCGCCCGATCCATTCCCAGGTCCCTGGCCCGGCCGCGCCCGTCACCCCGAGCACACCCCGCCCGAGCAGGTTCTGCTGATACTGCCCGCCCATCCGCGCCGACGTCGCTGGAGCTGGGGTCCAGCCTGGGGACTGCTCTTCGGCACCGCCGCTCTGCTCGGCATCCTCGCAGGTCTCCAGCAGCCTCCCCAGACCGCGCTGGTGACCCACACTGCGATGACCATCGCGCTGTCGCTACTCGCGGCCATCTCGCTCGGCATCGGACGCCGCGGTCGCAGGCCACAGTCCGCGCAGGGCATCGCCGCAGCCCGTTCGGTCATCGACGCCCTACCCCAGGCCGCTTCTTCCGCCCGAATCGGGGTGGTCATCGTGGGCGGCATGGAGCCGTGGTTCGACGGCCTCGAGGTGCTGTTGCGGTCCCGCGGTCGTCGACTGCCGGCATGGCGCACCCGACTTGTGGTGTGGCATCCCGGTCCCGGCCAGCTCGCGACCGTGCCCATCGACGGCCCGTTCCGAAACGGCGCCCCCGCCCAGCTCCTCCATGCCGCCGACACCTGCGACATCCCGCCCGCCGCGACTCGAACGGCACGTCCCTGGCGCACCGGTGCCCTGCGCGCGCGCCGCCTCGGCTGGCCAGCGCTGGGGCTGGTCGGCGGCTCCGACGACATCGACACCATCTCCCAGCTCGCGGAGCTGCTTCAGGTGGTGGGCGGCACCGAACCGACTCAGCTCGAGTCGGCCCCATGATGATCCCCGGTCTCGGTCTGCTCTGGGCGAGCCTTTCGGCCAGTGCTGGCACCCTCCACGGCACCCTCGTCGACGGCTCGTCCGGCGCCCCCATCGCTGGCGCCACGGTGGAGGCCTGGGACCCCCGCCTGCGCGGAGTGTCTGTGATTACCGGCGACAACGGCGCCTTCGCCATTACGCTGGACGTCGCCGGGCCCTGGCGTGTGCGGGTGGTGCCCGCCTGGAACGACCCCCATGTGTGGCGCATGCACTCCGGCGGTGCCGACTTCTGTGAAGGCGAAGCGGTCGATGCCACCGCAGACGTGGACCTCGGCACTCTCTCACTGCCCATCGGCGCAGAGGTCAATGGCACCATCGTCGATCAGACCGGCGAGGCGGTGCCTGGGGCGACTGTGTGGCTCCAGCCCGTGGAGTCTCTGCCCAACTTCGATCGACCCGCACTGTCCGATGCCGACGGCCACTTCTCCGTGGTGGGCGTCGATGTCGACTACGGCGGAATCGACTGGACCCTCGCGGTAGGCGCAGACGGCTGGCCCGATCAATACCTGGGCGCGGTGTACGACGACGAGGAGTCCACTTTCGTACAGCCCGCCCTCGGCGACTCCAACGATGTTGGCGAGATTGACCTGCTCGACGGCATCACTGTCGGCGGCCTGGTGTCAGGTCCCGACGGCCCGGTCGAAGAAGGCACCGTCCACGCCTATGCCACCAGCCAGATCCTCACGGTCGAAGTCGACGAAGACGGCCGCTATGAGGCTATCGGACTCCCCCCCGGCGAGGTCATCACGTGGGCCAATAGTCCAGGGCTCGCGCAGACCTATCTGCCCGATGCCGACCGTCCCCTCGTCGCAGAGCCCGTCCTCGAAGAAGGCGCTGTCCGCGACGACTTG
>Ga0315321_10002981_pt1 | contig 13178 bp, 9 predicted proteins | sample M180m21515metaG_FD_203464 | JGI IMG/M metagenome (GOLD analysis project Ga0315321, IMG submission 203464) | Ammonia-oxidizing marine archaeal communities from Monterey Bay, California, United States - M1 80m 21515 | ecosystem: Environmental > Aquatic > Marine > Intertidal zone | place: USA... | reverse complement strand
CCTGTTGCTCCGCAAGCTCCAGCACCTGTTGCTCCGCAAGCTCCAGCACCTGTTGCTCCGCAATCTCCAGCACCTGTTGCTCCGCAATCTCCAGCACCTGTTGCTCCGCAATCTCCAGCACCTGTTGCTCCGCAATCTCCAGCACCTGTTGCTCCGCAAGCTCCTCTTGGTGCGAACGGGCTTCCGGTTCCACCGCCACCGCCACCGAGATCAACGTTGCCGCCCATCCGAAAGCCACAACAGGCTTCGATCGCGACAGGGGTTGGTTCAGCCAAGGGGCTACGATGGCGGGATGAACTTGCCGGCGTAGGGGAAACAACAAAAAAGCCTGCGACTGTTGATCCAGCGTTCGGTGAGATGGACCCGCCAGTTGGTGACGATGAGGATCCGAATGTCCGCGACCAAGTAACGCGTGAAGCGCCATCATGGTTGGTGAGCATGGTGATTCACTTGATCCTCTTGTTGATTCTAGCTTTCATCAGCACTCCCGCCGGCAATTCAATTGGCACATTGATGTTAAGTATTGGTCAGGGCATTAGGGATTCACCTGTTGAATTCGCTGAATTCGAGATTTCAACGGCCGATTCACCGAATGACAGTGAGGTTTTGGAGGATGTGGAGTCGGATGTCGACTTAGATGCGATTTTCGAAGCGGCTAATTTGAATACGGTTGAGGATGTGGTTCCGGTTGAGGTTGGTGAAGGTGCTCTGGAATTAGTTCAGCCGATGTTTAACGGCCGCAGTGGAGCGATCAAGGCTGCTTTGCTGGCAAGATTTGGGGGCACGCTTAAGACGCAGGAAGCGGTCAAGCTTGGTCTTGAGTGGTTGAAGCGGAATCAGACAAAAGATGGTAGCTGGAGTATGCGTGGTCCCTTCAATGATGGCGGTTTCACTGAGAACAAAGCGGCCGCCACAGCGATGGCGTTACTTGCATACCTAGGCGATGGGCACACCCACAAGAAAGGTGACTATCAGGAAGTTGTTGAACGTGGAATCAAATGGCTGGTCTCGCAACAAGATCGGCAAGGATTCTTCGCGAAAAATTCTCGCAGCCACGAAAAAATGTATGCGCAAGCTCAGGCAACCATCGCGATTTGTGAGTTGTATGGAATGACTGGCGACTCGTGGTTGCGTCCGCATGCCCAACGTGCAATTGATTTTGCTGAGAAAGCACAGTCGGACGCCGGTGGTTGGCGATACGAACCTAGTTTCGACTCTGATACCTCGATGACGGGGTGGTATGTCATGGCACTTGAGAGTGGGCGTTCCGCAAAGCTTGAGGTGAACATTTCTGTCCTGAGTCGCGTGATGTTGTATCTGGATGATGCCGCATCTTACGACGGTGCTGCCTACGGTTATCAAGCACGTAGTGCACCCAGTTCGGCAATGACAGCTGAAGGGTTGTTGTGCCGGCAATACATTGGGTGGGAACGAGATCATCCGCCGATGGTACGCGGGATTACAGCGTTGCTGGAGGATGCTCCGTTCAATATGGCAGATCAGGATGTCTACTACTGGTACTACGCAACGCAGGTTCTGCACCATTATGGCGGTGAGCCTTGGCGACGCTGGAACAACGTGATGAAAGTGGAGTTGCCGCAAGCTCAGGTGAAAACCGGACGCGAAAGTGGTAGTTGGGCTCCACAACGAGATCGGTGGGGAAAAAATTCTGGCAGGCTCTACACAACCTGCTTATCGCTGTATTGTTTGGAAGTGTATTATCGACACATGCCTCTCTACAGTTCTGCTGCGCCGAAGAGAAATGCCGGCAAATAACGCCGCGAGATCTTTACATCATTGATGTAGCGCATTGATCATCTCAGCAACAGGTAACTGTTCAAGTTGTTTTCTTAGCGTGTTCACTTGGTGATGCTGTTGATTCGGCAGGTACAAGTGCATGCGCATGCTCTGCGGGTTCTCGTCTTCGAACGCAGAGTCCCAGAGCAAGGCACAGGATGACGCAACCAGCGGCAGGCCAGTCACCGATTCGGACGACCAAGCTGACCCTGTCATCCTTGTTTGGCGTGGCAATGAGGAATCCTGTCTGACCGGTTTTCAGTTGTTCAACGATTTCACCCCGACTGCTGATCCAGGCAGTAGGCCCGTTGTTGGCGGCAGATAAAATTGGCCTCCGACATGCGATCGCTACCATCTGCGCGCAGCGCAAGTGATGGTCAATCACACTGGTGTTGTCGAACCAACCATCATTGGTCACGGTAACAATCACATCCGGTGCCTTGCCGTGAGCATTGAATGCGTTCATTTGGTTGATGGCGACGCGTTCGACCGCTGTCTCGATACAGACGTTGGGAGCCACGAAGGTATTGCCCACTTTCATGAGTTCACCGCCACCGCCAGTTTGTAAACCCATGCCTTGTGGTACTAAGGCACTCAGGCCGGGTATGGAGGGTAGGATCGGAATGTACTCACCAAACATCACCAGATGCGTTTTTCCATACCAAGTTTCAACTTGATGATTTCCGTCTACATTGACAACAGCGCTGTAGACGTTGATCTGCTTGCCGTATTCGATCACACCACAACCGACGATCAATTCGGGTGCTTCGACGCTCTCGGGTTGCTCTCGTTGCAACGCTGATTGCAGAAACCCTGATCTTTCAGTGAATGCCAAGCGTTGATTGCGAATCGCCTGTTCGAATTCCGTTTCGTTACCGGGGAATTGAGGGGGGACAATGGCGTTGGATCGTTGGATCACCAGTGGATTAGTCGCGCCGTACATCGATTCAGGCCAAATGTAGGCATTAATGACCTGTCGTGTACTTCGAGCCGCATTCACGGAGGTGGCAGCGTAATTCTGAAAGATTTCAATCTGACGCTGTGGATCAAGAACGTACTCAACTTCCTCATTTCTTTGTATCAAAGCAAACCTTGCCATTGGATCTCCGGGTTGCTGATTGAGCCGGTAGGATCCATAGAGCAGGACCGCAATGCTGACGATCGCCGTGATGCCGACAGTGAGTCCATATTGTTTTTTCGCGATCTGACGACGGGTGAGCTGGATGGTCTGCCAAACACAAAGGTTGACGAGGACCATGAATGCACTGACACCATAGGTGCCAAAAAGATCCGCGATTTGAACAAGAATCGGAACCTCCAACAGCACGTGTCCGAGCATCAGAACGGAGATCCCAGTCAAAAGGTAATTGCGCACATATTCCAGCGCAACCCAAGCAAGTGGAACGATGGCCAGCAGGCCTAGGCCTCGATGATACAGATAACGAGAGAATGCGACGAACAGGACCTGGTAGATCGCAAGGTATCCACCGAGCGCCAACCAGGGGCCGTGCATGAGCGGATGCGCATGACGCAACCCCTGCAGTGAGACAAGCCAATAGATCGAAAGAACAATCCAAAGTTTGAAATAATCACGTTTATTGAACCTCGGTTGCATCGATATGAGGTAAATGAGCGGTACCACCGCCACGAATCCAAGCCACCACCATTGCAGTGGTGGTTGCGCTAGCCACATGAGCGCGATACAGGAAAGTGCTGGCAAGACGATGCGCGGGCGTCGCAAAACGTTAGAATTGGTATCGTTCATCAAAGAGATGATAGGGATTTCGCTGTCGGCATGGAATCTCGATTTGCTCCACCCTTTGGCGAGTTAATCTGCGCTGACTGCCTCAGGGAAACGAATTAGACTAGGTTGGCACTGCTTTTCTCATATTGGCGTCATCATTCATGAGTTCTCCTCCTTTCGAGTTTTTAGGCCCGTACCGGATCGGCGCACCCCTCGGCCGCGGAGGCATGGGGACCGTCTTTGCGGCAGTTCATGAAAAGACAAAGGAACCTGTCGCCGTAAAACTCATTTCAGATGGCGTGGCGGATGAGTCGAAATTCCGTCGCCGTTTTGATGCGGAGATCAAAAGTCTCCAATGTCTTTCACACAGCGGGATTGTAAAGATTTATGGATTTGGCGAAGAACAGGGACACCTGTTTTATTCAATGGAATTGGTTTATGGCGATTCGCTTCAGAAAGTAATCAAGCGAGAAAAGCGACTGGAATGGCAGACCACGATGGATGTCGCCATCCAAATCTGTGGAGCACTCAAGCACGCGCACGATATTGGGGTTATCCATCGTGATCTGAAACCCGCGAATCTGGTGGTGAATCAAAACTGGGAGGTCAAGCTTGTGGACTTTGGGATCGCCAAAATATTTGGTGATTCAAATACTGTGGTAGGTTCATTGCTTGGAACGGCTGATTACATGGCCCCAGAACAGGCAACCAGTGAAGGAATCACACAGAGAACGGATCTGTATGCATTGGGCAGTGTGATGTACGCAATGCTGGCTGGTCGTGCTCCCTTCACCGGCAAAAGCGTGACACAAGTCATCAATGCTTTGCAACGCGACCGTCCGGTACCAATCGACTTGATCCGGCCAGATGTTCCTCCTGAGTTGGTTGAACTGATCCACGAGTTACTGGAAAAGAACTCGGAGGATCGACCGCCCACTGCCTTGGCGGTTATGAATCGATTGAAAGCAATGAAGGCTGGCTTGGAACGCATACAAACCGTTGCCTCCGATGGCGCAGCAACCGAAGAAACTTCGGGCGGAAGTGATTATGAAAGTGATTTGCCTGAGGCAGGTGTTGAACGTGGAAAACAGGATCACGTCAGACAAAACACCGGAGTAGAAGTGCGTGCTGGAACAGGACAGCTCGAGCGACCAGCCTCTGATAGTGAGGTCCTGTCCGCTGGATCCGATGGAATCGTCGTCATGAGTCCAGAAGAACCGACAGTCATGTCGGTTGGTAACGTCGGACCCACGCGCTTGATCGAGGAAATGTTTGATGAAGATGATGAGCTCACTTCCAATACGCACTTCCAAACTGTCACGGATGCCAGAACTAGTTCTGGTGTGTTTGCCAATCGCAATATTTGGACGGAACAGAGTTTGGTTGGCTGGGCAAAAATCATTGCGATGGTAGCTACCCTCGTGGCCGGATGTCTGTTGTTTCTTTGGGCAATGAGAACACCTTCAGCCGACGAACTGTATATGGAAGCGTTAGCCGGAAACACAACGTCGATCCAGGTGTTTCTACAGATGTATCCCAACGATCCCCGGATCACTGAGGTTGAAGACCTGCAGATCAGTGTAAAGCTTAGGGGTGTGCTCAAGCGACTCAGTGCGCAGGGCAGGTTGGGCATTACAAAACTTTTGCCGTCGGAGGAAAGCTTCATCCTTGCGATGGACGGACGCGAGTTAGAGCCCACGCAAGCTGCCGGGCGACTTGAGCATTGGCTTAATGTGTACGATTCGGGCGCGTCGGTTGACCATGAGGAGCTAAGCGAGCTGATTGAGTTGGCAAAACGCGAACAGCAGCGTTTGCTTGTACGGGCTCCGCTCAATGCCATCGACAAGCGAGCTGGCAATCTGCTCAAGCGAATTCGACAGGTGTTAGAAAATGGTGATCCCACAAGGGTCAGAAAAGAGTTGAGCGGCATCATTGATACGTTTGGGAAAATTGACTGGGCGAAGCCGGCAGTCGATGAGGCCGCGCGACAACTCAAAGAGTTTGAAGCAAGCCAGCAGTTGCTTGATGAGATTCAAACGGAGCCCCCGGCGGACTTAGACGAGAATGCTGCCCCGAATGGTAACTAGCGTCTAACCCTTGCGAAGGCGAAGCTCGAGATGCCTAGAGGGCACAAGGCGGCATGAGTGCATCAGAGATTGGTTACTTCGTCATGTCGGTTCTTCACACGCGTGATGCTGGCGGTGTGATCACGACGGTGTCGGATCTGTTCCGCCCCCTCAAAGCAAGATGAAACACACACAATGCTGGCCGAAGGCTTGAGACGCGTTGTGTGTCAGCTTTTTTAAACTGATTTCTTGCGAATTGAACGAAGGGAACAAGTGTTGGAGGTCGTGGTTCGTAATATCGCCGTTGCCGCAGGGATACGGAACGGACGATTCGAAATGCTGGAAACTGCTATCTTCACCGGACGAAAAGATGGGATAATAGCCCTTGATGATTCGCCGGCGTGAATCCTTGGGACAAGGATGGATCACAGTGGTGGCAGCTCTGCAGTTTGCTACCTAAGCAAGTCAATGAACGCGGTAGCGAAGTCAAATTGGAGTGGGAACTGAAGCCGATGGTGACCCGGGTGCTGGGGGCGCCGGATCCGCCTCACGGTTCTGTGGTGCTGTTGGCAATCCGTCATTACCATGGTTTCGATTGCGGCCGGGCAAGATACTGCCACCGTCTTCTTTTCCTCTGAGAAATGGTAACAGTCGAGTCCGTCCGGTGCTTGGTTCCTGTGGCTGCGTATCAGCTGGCGTTTGGCCTTTAGTTCGCTTCTTGTTCGCTGCTCGCTCCTTCACGAGATCCAATAAACCACCAAGCAGATCCGAAGAGGCGTCAGCAACTTCACCCGGGTTCGTTTCATCACCCTCTTTACCGGCGGACTCGATCAACTTGCTCATTGATTGCAGGAAGCCTTTCTTGCCTGCGAGACGGAGTTGTGGTTTTTCAAGTGTTCCACTGATAGCGAACTGAAGTGGTTTCTCTGTAAGTGCCTCTCGGACGACTCCTTTGCCGAGCAGCCCATCCGGAAGCTTGATTGAGACCAACAGGTCGAGCGTCTCGTCTAATCCAACGGATCCGCTGGAGACAATCTCGATCGAACTGTCACCTTGCGGCAAGAGTAATGCCAGACCGCTGTGGTGCACTCGCCCATCGATGACAGCGAATTCCACCGTTACGTTTTCCGCTACCGTCAGAGCGTTGGGGAGTGAAATGCCGACCAGTTGCATGACAGTGCCCATCAACTTACTTGCGATCGTATTTTTAACTGAGACGCTGGCGCTGTGTAGATCCAATTGCCCCTTGACATTGATCGCGTTCGCTTTTTCGTCACTGTCCGCAGCATGGCTGGCAACTGGAATTTCACATTGGGTCAAATTGAGCGAAAATTCGCCGGTAGCAGATACCTCGTCTGCCAGAAGCGGTGCAATCAATTGAAGCCCTTGGCCACACAATTGCGGTGTTAGAGGTTGATGATCAAAGACGACGGTCGGATCAAGCACTAAAACAGAGAGTGCCCCTTTGCGTTCGAGTCGGACGTGCGCACTGATCCCTGAGAGATCGATGGGAGGCGGTTGATTTGGCCCCATGCGAACGACGATGCTGGCATCAACAATTTCGGCGGTCAGGTTCGGCAGCAAAGTTGGGTTGGGGGGAGCGGTTCCAACGAGACCGTCCACTTCTTGCTCGGATACTGTTTTTCTGACGGTAATGTCGACGTCTGGACTGTCAAAGCGAAAGTTGCCCAACTCCGGCCTCGAAAAAAGCATGCTGAGCCATGATCTGTCAGCGGCAATCTCCCGAAAGGACACCTTTGTCTCTTTGTCCCTGGATTGAACACTCAAGCCCGATACAGAAATGGGCGTAAAATAGCCGAGGTTCGCGCCGGTGCTGTGCAACGTCAGCTTATCGCTGTCTACTATCGAGTTCAGGACAACGTTGCGTAACGCCGTTTTGCCGAGTAAAAATGGCAGCAGCAATGCTAACACCAGCACCGTTAACGAAACCTTGAATGTCAGTCGCAATCCGCGGTTTGGTTCGTCAGTTTGCTTTTCGGATGCGTCCGCCATATCTCAAAAACCAAGCGAAGGGTGTTTATGGGTTATTTTTGACAGTTCACATTAACACTTTATCATGCTTTGGGAATCGCCCCTCAGTGTGTCGACAGCTGGCACGTGGGATCGTCATGGCCTGGAAGCTTAATGCAGGTGCAAAACGGGTCATCGCCAAGATGTGCGGTATTTTCTGCGGGATTTTCTGTGCAACTTTGGAAAAGTTGCTGTTAGATTGAACTTGCCACGTGTGCGGCGACGTTAAAAAACATGCTGATCCAAGCGGTCATCGCGGAAGCGTAGACTGCATTGGGGCGGCTCATTCATCAGCCAGCCGCAGCGAACTTCAAGAACGGGTTGGTTTGAGGCAGGTTTGCTGACTCACGCATTTTTACGGAAGGCAGATATGGCAGATCACCGGATAGAACTCAAACGTCCCGCCGCGGCAGAGAATGACGAGTACGCTGTGGAAATGATGCGTGGTTGGGTCGCTGAACGGGGACTCGCTTGCTCACTCAACTTGGGACACTGGCATCACAATTCAAAGGTGGATGAACGGCACGCTTGGGGAGTGATGATGGCCGACCTGACACGACAGATAGCGACCCAGCTTGAGTCGGTCACAGAGCAAGATCCAAGTGAGTCGTTGAAGATCATCGTTGAGGCCATGCTGTCCGAACTCGGGAACGATGGTAAAACCGAAAGTCAGGAGGCAGCAACGCAGGAACCCTCATGAACATGCCTCGCCTTGGGCCGCAATGTGCGTGCGTTCAAAAACAACCCGGCATGGCTGAATTTAAGAAACGAAGGTTACCAAGCGAACTTAAAATTTGATGCCAGCATCAAAGTACAAGCCCGCATCGAGGTCCACCTCACTATCAGTACGCTCGTACTCAACCGTACGCCCGAAGGCCAATCCCGCCTCTAAGAAATGACCACGATTGCCCTTCTCAAGAACTTCGTAGCCACCCATGAAGCGAAAATCGCGGATGGTTAATTCGTCGGTCAATCCTGACTCACGGGTGACGGCCCACGTGTTGCCACCAATACTTCCGCCGAGATAAGCCCAACCTTCTGCTTCTCCGCCACGCTTCCAAAGTCGATGGAAAATGCGCGGACGAGGCATTGTCGCGTCAATTTTCCACTCGGGGGTGGGCGTCCATACCAGACCAAACGCGGGTAGCAAGTTGAAGTCGGCGCGGTCAAAGTACACTGCTCCCAGTGAGACTGTTAGATCACTCCGGCATTTCCAATTCATTAAAGCGAGTCCAAAGACACGGAATGCATGGTCACTCGTGGTGAAGTCACTTCTGATTGAGGGAGTAACGACCACCGTAGATGAGAAGATTGCGTTCCACTTTCGCTGGTGCAAGATGTTCAAACCAGTGTTGTACAAGACGCTGGGTAAGTCGAACGATTCAACACCGTGCTGCTGATCCGAGCGAAAATAGGGACGCAAGCCAATTAAATTGTCCATGCTCCCCAGCGGAATGCCAAAGTCCGCACGAACCTCCTCAAATGCCTGATTCATGCCCCCTTCTTTATTACCAAGATCAAAAAGGTAACCACCTCGAATCTCGGCTCCCTGGTAGAAACTCTTGCGGTATCGCTCTATCGGAGTTTCACGAGGGTCGACATAAGGGACGTCGCACACTTGATTGTTGTAGATGCCTGACTGCGGATTGCGTGCAGACAATGTCTGAGCGCTACAATGGTTACCGGAAGCGAGCAAGATCGCGGTCAAAAACGCTTGGGCTAGCCGTGTGAAACAGGAATGCTGCATAAAATCGCCATGTTAGAGTCGGGTGTCAAATACCAAACTGAATGCTGCCATGAAAAGATCGATCCTTCGATGGTGCGTTGATTTTCAGGTTGGATTTGCAAACGTATGCATGGCTGCCAGCGGGCATGGCTGGAAATTCAGATTCGAGGGGAAGTTGGACCAGGAGTTTGTAGCTATACCAGAGGACTCGGCAGGCAATTGAAAAAGCCGGCAACACGGGGTACACCGTACGCGTCACAGGGGGCGTTGGCACGCACCCTGTGCCCTCAAGGTGCCCTGAAAACCCGTCATCTATCAAGCGGCTCTTCATGATTTCATCACGGACATTCGCTCATCCTGCCCGTGGGTGATAAATCTCTTTTCACTGCTAAGAACGAAGCCCTGTCAAAACAGTCGCTTCATCCCTCTCACTCTGGAACTGTCGGCGAAACATCTGCCTGCGGTAGAGATAACTCTCGATCGGGGACTGTTGCGTCTGCTGAGTTCTGCTTCAATTGTGTTTCTCGAACTTGCGTTTCCACAGCATCGGCAGCAGCTAACGCTTTCTGCAGCATCGGCATGACGAGTTGCCGATAGATCCCTTCTGCCATCGGAAACTTTCTTAGTTGCTGGAATGTGTTGTAGGTTACCTCGCCTTCCGTTTCGGGGAGATCCACCTTCTGAGTTCGGCCTGCAGAGTCAACCAGAATCGACTGGTACACCCATTTGTCATCTTCGCCGCGGACGCGAGTCACGTCGTGTATCTGCGCCGTCGCGGTGTCGAACACGCCCTCCACAGTCTGGTGACTCGGGCTAGGCCCAGCAGATAAACCCAAAGCATTCGCAATTTTGTCGGTTGTATCCTGAAGCGTGTCAGGTGAGGAGATTGACTCCAGACGCTGCAGGTTCTTCTCCAGTTCACTTAACTTACGTTCATTGGATAATCCTTCCGTTCGTTTCATCGCTGAGGTAAGCGACGCCTCGATTTCACTTGCAGGAGTGTTCTCACCTGGCGTAGGTTTTGGTGTATATCGTTCAGCGAATTCCTGTGTCTCGTTAGGAACTGATGGCTTTGATGCTGACGTCGCTTGGAACTGCTCTTTTGACCGTTGTGGGATATACCAGAAGAGCAAGGCAATCAATAAGAGGCCGTGGAAGATGATTGAGATCCCGATGGAATGCCGACGAAAACCAGACCTTCGCGGCTCAGGCGGACGATTGGAACTCACCTTGTCTGAGTCTAACATTGGGTTCATGTAAGTTTGGTATGGAATCAAAACAATCGCGTGGTGCTCGTCGAGTTTCGAGCAGTACAGCGGGTTGGCATTCGAGATGGTGACGAATGCCGGACAACAGTCGGGTTTCCTGAACACGGCGGATTTCGTAGCCTTCACTACATAGATCGTATGTGAAAGAGCATAAACCCTAAGGATAGGATTCTCCAGCACCGGTTGCGATTGTTGAATTATCGCCATCGATCCACACGCGCCTCAACATAGCGAGGTTCTGAAATTCCGCATCTGAGATTGCCCGTCTGGTTGAAACGAACTTGTTCGCGGTGTGTGGAGGACTGGTTCTAAGTAGCCAGCCCTTCCACGGGTGTCTCTACATCAAAAAACGACTGGCAGGCACATGGCCCACCAGTCGTCTCCCCCTCACACACGAACGCCAAACTGATCCACCTCCAACGAATCTAACAACGCGTTGAGATGAATCTGTTGTTCCCCGCTGAATACAAATGAATCTGCCGCTAGCGAATTGGTGTCGGCAGAGATTCGCAACCGCCGTACCAACCGCAATGGGCCGTTTGCAAACGGGGAGAGAAAGTTTTCAATTCGAGAAATCCCCTTGCTTTGATGCTGCTCGCGTCAATTTCTACAAATGAAGTTGAGCATGCTTTGAGGGGGAGAATCATTTCGCAGCAATTGGACAGACCGGGTGCCAGTTTTCAGGGCACGGGTTGCCTGTTACGCGTGCATTGCATTTGGCATTGCCGTTGGAAACGATGCAACAGGAAATTTCCCACTCAAGACCGCGTGCAAGATACTTTGTCTCGAGCGATTTTGCGGCTCGGAACGCATGTAGCGAAAAGCAGGATCGAAATGGTGGGTCCGCTGCTTCGAGTTGTCACTGTGATTGGTGAAAGGTGTGAGAAGGCAATGCATTGCATGACGAATGTCACAACGCGTGCCTGGCTTGCTTGTGCTGGTTGTTGGTCCCAAATTGTTGCAGATCAAACCGTGGCTGTTTGGGACGCCGGTTCTTTGGATCCAGGGGTGGGTTCGACGTCCGCCATGTTCGACTCGTCCACGGGTGATCGTAGCGATGCAAAGTACAGCACGCAGGTGATCGCAAGTCCGATACTAAGCAAGAACCAAAGTGGTTGATAGGCCGGGCCTGCTTGTGTCTTGGTAATGAACATTTCAATGCCGGGCAACCCGCTGTCGGCAAGGCGGCCCACTGATACCGACAGTGCGTTATTGGTGAAGTGGAGCAGCATGCAGGGAAGCACGCTTCCGGTGCGTAGGGCAATGAAACCCAGCAATACGCCCATGCAACTCGCAGCGATGGATTGCTGAAGGAAACCATGGGAGATCCCGAAAATTAACGCGGTCACAACGACAGCACGGAGGCGGCCCCCTTGTCGAATCAGGCCACCGAAGATGAATCCCCTAAACGCAAGTTCTTCACAGACGGCCGGTACGAACGCCATTAGAAAAATGACACTGACCCATGGCAGGGTCGCCAGCTGCTCGACGAACGGAAGCATTGCTTTGAGTGCCTCGTCGCTCACTGGGTATGTATATTCAATCCATTTTCCCAAAGCGAGGTACAAGGGGTGCAGAGTGACACCCAGGACAACTGCCATCGGGAGGGAAAGCAAGTTCGGCCACCGCACTCTCAAACTGGTTCGAACCGAGGTGGTTAGCATCACTGACATCAGCAATGCTGGAGCCAGGATAAGTCCAATCTGCGGACTGATCACCATTTTTGCCAGTCCAGCAAGGTCAATTGGTACCGACGTAGCCGCCAAACGCCCAAAAAACAGTGCAACGAGGATGATTGCTCCACATGCATAGGCTTGCGATGTTGTGGCGACAGGTTGACGATCACGCCAAAGATGTTTGACCCATAACCCTAGTTCCCATTGCTCCTGGCCACCAAACAGGACTGCTTCATTTTCAAATTGTCGTTTCGCCCACGTAACGGCAAGCCATAGGCAGCCCATGGTGACGCCGATTACCATGGGCAGGTGTAGCAGTGCCTGGGTGTACTGTCCCTCGACAAGCGAGCGCACGAGAAGAAACATGCCTGTGACGGGGATCAAACTGGTGCCTGTGGACAGGTTCATGCCTGGTAACATCGGCAGCAGCACCAGCGGTAAGGTGACCATCATCAACGGCATCAAGTAGTATTGGCCTTCTTTGCTGCTGCGAGCCATCGCAGCCACAGCAAGCGCAAGCGCGCTAAAGAGGCAAGAGAGTGGTATTAGTGCGACAAACAGCCATAACATGGGAACCAGAGGTGGTGGCCCGACGGTGACGCCGGCAACGCCGATTTGCTGAAACACGAACGAGCTCGTGACAAGCATGCTTCCAGCATTCAATAACGCGGTCAGCATGCTAAAACTGGCGACTGCTCCGAGCTTTCCCCAGACGATCTCGCTGCGCAGCGCGGGGCTGCAAAGTAGCGTTTCCAGTGTCCCCCGCTCTTTTTCGCCGGCCACTAAATCAATGGCAGGATAAAAGGCGCCCGTCATTGCCCAGATGAGCATGATGAAAGGAAGTATTTTACTCCAGAACGCGGCTTCTCT
>Ga0315321_10002969_pt1 | contig 13200 bp, 8 predicted proteins | sample M180m21515metaG_FD_203464 | JGI IMG/M metagenome (GOLD analysis project Ga0315321, IMG submission 203464) | Ammonia-oxidizing marine archaeal communities from Monterey Bay, California, United States - M1 80m 21515 | ecosystem: Environmental > Aquatic > Marine > Intertidal zone | place: USA... | reverse complement strand
ATCGTCTTTTTCCTCGCTTTGAAAGACTTGGTTTCCCTTCCACAGGATTCGGTATTTGATATCGGGACCGTTTTCTCCGGCATCCCATGGATCCCCTTTCGCGTTGGTCGATTCCAACTCGATTTCGGAAGCGAAAATATAATAAGTAGCTCCTTCCGTTAAGCTGCTGCCTTCGTCAACCTCGTTTCCCTGAAATTGAATTCCATCTCCAGGTTTCGAATTATCCGGCAATACGAAGAATAACGCGAAGCAGGCGACAATCGAAATAGGAATCGCCAAATGCAACCAGGGCCTTTTGGGTGAATCGGAGTCAGTGATGTTCGACATGGATACCCTATGCAAAACATTGCATCGGGAAAAAAGGAAGACGAAAATGCCCGGAGTTGGAATTAGAGGACGCTTTACCCTTCGATTCCGATGTCGATCGAAGCGATTGATTCGACCATAAACCCGAAGCCGTTTTGCAGGTCTTTCTTGAACCGCTTGCCTTCTTCGAGGTAAAGCTTCAGCGTCGGATCGGTAAGTGCCGGCATTTCGAAATAGGGGAGTGGGGGTTGCGTAAGTTCATCGTAAGCCGAGGCGATTGAACCGATGGGCAACATGGCATGAAGGTCGTCGATCTTTGGCTTTGCCAGCCATTCTCCCGAAGGCAGGGTGATGGAATCCGCAAGGGAGGGCGCGTCCGAATCAAGAATGTCCTCGACCCATCCCAAGACTTCGGCTCTTTGGTTTGAAGAAGCCAAGGGTCCGGCAGGAACCGCAGGGTTCGCAGGCAAGGAAGGTGGTTTTTCCCTAAGTAAAAAAGAAAGAAAGAAAACGCAGATGATGCAAGCAAAAGCAATTGCCCAAGTCGGAGAAAAGATTGAATTTCTTCTTTTTGCGGGGGCTTGCTTTTTTTCGACACATTCTTCCCCAAGGGCATTCAAGGTGTCGCTGATTCCGGTCTTGTCCGGTCCGGTGAGTTCGTCGCTTGCCTTCTCTTGGACGGCCTCGTCCCGTAACTGTTGCAAGACCTTCTTTTCCTTTTCGCCAAGGGAGGAGATTCCAAGAATTTCAAGCAGGGTTTTCATGGTTGTCTTTCAATTGGTTTGAGAACGTCGAAAGTTTCCGACGGGCACGGTGAAGCATGACTTTGGTGGCGATTTTCCCCTTCCCCAAGACTTTGGATACTTCCTCAATGGACAGGTCCTCCGCGTAATGAAGGCGCAAGACGGCATAGGAATCTGCAGAGAGTCGGTCCTTGGCTAGCTGCCAAAGCGGACCGAAAGAAGGAGGCTTGGTTACCGGGATTTCCTCAAGCGAGTAGTCCGGGAGAGAAACTTCTCTTTTGCGTTTCTTACTGCGAATTTCATTGAGGGCGAGACGTCGGGCAATGGTGAAAAGCCATGGAAGGAAGAGTCGGCTGCCATCGTATTGTTCTATTTTTCGATAGGCCCGTAGAAAAGTTTCCTGGGCAATGTCATCGGAGGGTCCGTGAGGAAGGTAGCCTAGCAGAAAACGACGGATTCCGGCCCAATGTCTCCGAACCAGTTCATCGAAGGCCCGTATTTGCCCGGACCGGGCGAGGGACGCAAGTTCTTCGTCCGACTGGACAGAGTGGTTCGTGGCAGAAGCTTGGCTGATGGTCGCGGAGATCAACGTAATTTTTGTTTTATTAGGGACTTGTGTTATTCGATCTTGTTTTCTTGTCGCGAACCTTCTTTCTTCGCCATCTCTTCGCGAATCTTTTTTAGAAGAAAAGCGGAATCGACTTCAAGTTGAAGCCCCACGAGTCGCTTTTCCCGGGAAACGGAAGTTTTTATATGGGGAAGAATTTCATTGAGGTTGGGATCGATATCCATGCTGGCACCCAAGGCAAGTAGGCTGGAGCCTCCCCGCAATACGTTCTCGAGATGCTCGGCCGTTTCCTCGTTTTCAGCTTGCATGGCCATAACCATACGCATGGTTGAACCTTCCTCGCTGAGAGCAAATCCCATTAGGTCGGCTTTCTTCATGATAGCCGTTTCGGGAGGGGAAATGGGCTGCCCTTCGCGCATGAGAGAGAGAACTTCCGGGAGTCGAACGGTCATGAGAGCCATCGGGTTTTCCATCCTGTCGCAAAGATGGGAAATCATATGGTTGTTTTTATGAGCCCGGTTTTTGCCGGAAATCATGTCGAGACCCGAAACGAGTAAGTTTGTGCTTGAGGAGGCTATGATGGAATCGGGGCCAAGGGCACAAAAGGCTCCTTTTTTGAAAGAATACAAAGACTTCCCCCCTTTTTTCTTAATGGATACGTTTTCATTCAAGCCGGCAAACCCTTCGATTTGCACTGAATTGATTCCGCCTGTGGCAATGACGACGCCTTCGTCCTTTTTGCCCGAACCGTATGCGGTTGCTGACCCAAGCTTTTCGAGGTCGAGCCCGAAGACCGCCTTTATGCCATTGAGCTTTTGCATGAACTGGGGGTCTTTTTGGGCCTCTGCCATAAGGGAGGACCCAATCTTCGAGCGGAGGATGGATTGGAAGTCAACGTGAGCAATCCAGTTGGCTTCTTTGGGAATATGGTTCGGGTTGGGTGTCGAGGCAGATAGGCAGTGGAAACCCGTGGCGCTCAGGAAGGCGAGAAGGCAAATGATTTTTTTCATGGGAAGGTATCTTTTGGTTGAATGAGTGACGAAACCGTTTCCTACCTTACACCCTTTGAAACCGAATAGTTACGTCCCCGTCGAAAAAGTTTATTTGATCGGATGCTTCTTGAGCAAATCTTCCGGTTTGTAGAGTCCGATGAAGCTCTTCACTTCCTTTCGGACTCTCGCCACTTCCTTTGCTTGAATAGCGCTTGCCTTGTTCCCGAAAGCATTGCGGGTGTAGGTAAGGACTGATGCAATTTCATCATCATTGAGAAGGTACTCGAAAGGAGTCATAGGAACCTGCCCCGGGTATTTTCTCCCATTTACCTCGATCGGTCCCATCAATCCCTTGAGGGTGAGTTTGATGAGCCGGCTCGAGTCACCGGTTACCCAGGAAGATTGGACCAAAGGCGGAAGCCCCGAGTCGGGCAGTCCCTTTCCGTTTACCTGATGGCAGGTTACGCAATGGGCCTCGCGGTTGAAAATCTCCGCTCCTTGGACAAACAGCTTGGCGTCTTTTTTCGACAAATGCTTGGGCGGATTAACTTTGTCTTTGCCGGCTTCGGGGGGAGCGGGTGCGTTTTCGAGAACTCCCTTCGTGTAATCGTAGGTTGTTTTGTACTGCTTGTGAATCTCCTTGCTCTCGGCGGCTGTCAGGATTTCCGATCCGATTTTTTTGTTCGTGAAGGAGGCTGCAACGACTGCCTCCATTCTGACCCGACCGTGCGAATCGTCGGCGGCTTTGAGGAGTAACTTTTTGCGGTTTGCAAAAAGGGGATTCCTATCCATGTTGAATCGCAGGACACGCACGGCGGCAGAACGGATACGGTGGTCGGAGGACTCGAGTAGCTCGCGCAGGAGGCCAGAGTCCGTTTTTTGGGCGCCCCAAGTAACCCACAGTGCTTCCAGTTTGAGTCGTTCGTCTGCTCCCTTGGGCAATGTGCTCACCCATTTAAGGGTCGCTTGGACGACTTCGTCCGAATCCCTGCCTCGGAGTTCGCGACGTGTCCGGTAGCGTGAGCGGTATTCGGGAAGTTTGAGGTTCTCGAGGAGTTGAGGGATGGAGGCTCCGTCTATCTTGGCCGGTTTGACGAGAGGCCGGGACGGGTAGGTGACCCGGTAGATCCGTCCGTGGGCATGGTCGCGGTTCGGATCGCGGGCACTGTGTTGCATATGACCGATCAAGGCGTTTTGCCAATCGACCACGTAGAGCGAACCGTCCGGTGCGAATTCCAGATCGGTGGGACGAAAGTTCAAGTCTTTGGAAACGATCAAATCCTGCCTGAATGCCGTGCTGAACCCAGGGTCTTCGTCAATCATCCTGTGTTGCTTGGTACCGAGGAAGCCGATGTTGTTGTTGATCAATACGTCGCCTTGAACCTCTTCGGGGAAGTGTCTGCTGGATACGAACTCAACGCCAGAAGTCGGCCGCACCTGATTGGATTTCAGAATACTGGGAGCCTTCATGTTTGCCCCGTAGCGCGCCTTGACCATGCCGGGCAGCATCCAGGAAAAACTAGTGCCCGAGGTATGAAGGAAAAGGTCTTGTCCGTAGTCGTCGAAAGCCAAACCCCATGGGTTGGGAATGCTGAATTGAGAATAGCGAAGGATGGTCTTTTTTTGCGGGCTGTAGCGGTAGAAACCTCCGTTGGTTCCCCTTTGAGGCCCGAAGGCGGATTCGACGTTGCTATGCAGGAATACCCCTTCGCACATGATGAAGGCACCCGATGGGTCGGCGCAAAAAGCGGAGATGGCATGGTGGGTGTCGTGGTCGTCGAAGCCGGAAAGCATGACCTCGCGTTCGTCGTAACGGTCATCCCCGTCCGTGTCGCGCAAGCGGATCAAGCTGCCGCTTTGTGAAACGTAGACCCCGTCGTGCGAGATCTCGAATCCGATCGGTATGTGGAGGTCGTCGGCGAAGTTAATTTGCTTGTCCGCCTTGCCGTCGTTATCGGTGTCTTCGAAAATGATGAGTTTGTCCTTGGGCAGGGGGTCGCCGATCCGGTAGTGCGGATAACTCGCCATGGTGGAAACCCAGAGTCTTCCCTTGTTGTCAAAGGCCATTTGCACGGGGTTGGCCAAGTCGGGGAAACGGTCTTCGTCGGCGAACAATTCGATCTTGTAGCCTTTCGCCACCTGAATCTTGCCTTCGGCTTCCGCCCCGGGAGCGTAATCGAGGTACCCGTTCTTTCCGTTCTTGTTGTTGGGGACGTAGTTTGTCTGAACGGCGGGTAGCTTGGAGGTCTTGGCGTCTTCTGCGGCAACGTCAAATTTTTCACCCTTGGCCTCGGCCCAGATGGCCCGGTCTCGGATTACGGTATATTCACGGGTCTTCTTAAGTTCGTAAGGATAGTTTTTCGGGCCGAACGGGTTGTAGCGGCGACCGTAGACGTGAACGCCGTTCGGAACCTTGTAATCGTTGAGCCAAAAGTAGTTTTTGTCCATGACGACTTTGTGCACTTCGGTTCGAAACTTGGATGCGGGTTTTTCCTTTTGGAAAAGCGAGTCGGCAAGAAAACCGGCAAGCTTGCGGTACCCCAAATCGTTCAGAAGGGCCCCGTCGACGGTATGGGGTTTGCCGTCGGCATACCAATTGTTGGAGGGGCTGAAGGCGTCGACGAACAAAACCTTGTTTTGCTTGGCGACTTGACGCATTCCTTCCACATAAAGGATCAGGTTGGCGTTTTGCCTGGATCCGGAAGTTACTCCGGACATGGGCTGAAGGGCAGTCGGTGAAATTAGGGCAAGCTTCGGAGCGCTCTTTCCGTTGTATTTTTGGGAGAGCGTATGTTTGAGGAAGGCATCGAGTTCCTTTTTGAAACGTCCTAACTCCCGTTTCCCGTCAAAAGACGAATTGAAGCCGAAGAAGGCAAGCACAACATCTGTCTCAAGCCGGGTGAGCCATTGGTCGGGTGTTTCGAAGTGTCCTTTGGGTCCGGAAGTAGCCTGCAGCTTTTTGTTGATCAGTTCCTTGGCTCCCGGAAAGGCATACTGTGCTTGTTGTTCGCGTCCCGGGTGGGGGCGGAACCCGGGAGTGTTGCCTTCGTCGCAAAGATTGCGGATGGTCAGGCTCAAGGCAGGAAATCGCAGGTTTAGTTCCGTCTCGAAATGGCCGTAGTGAACCATTCGCGAGCCCATGCCGGCGCCTACGAGGGCTATGCGGTCTCCCTTCTTGAGTTCAATCGAAGCATGAACAGTGGCAGCGCCGACAAAAAGAAAAGCGAATGAAATGAGGGATCGAATGATTTTCAGCATCATGATGGAATTCGTTGGTTTGGAGAAAACGGGTAAGGCTCAATCATGCTAATAACATAGCGTTTCTCAAATGAAATTTTTCGCCCAAGGATTAAAATTTGGCTTTTTTATTGAGGAAACCCTGACTTTATTGCCTAAGCGCCAACCTTGCCCGGAAACAATTTTCTTTTAGGCGATGATTGGTTTCACCACATATCCATGAACGTCGGTCAGGCGGAAGTAGCGCCCTTGGTATTTGAAGGTCAGTCGTTCGTGGTCGATCCCCAAAAGATGCAGAATGGTGGCATGAAAATCGTGAATATGAACTCCGTTCTCCGCGACGTTGTATGAATACTCGTCGGATTGCCCGTAAGTCAGTCCGCCTTTTACGCCACCACCGGCAAACCAAGTGGAGAAATTACGGGGGTGATGGTCGCGTCCGAAATTCGAGCCGTTGAACTTTCCTTGGCAATAATTCGTTCGTCCGAATTCCCCGCCCCATATCACTAAAGTGTCCTTGAGCAACCCGCGTTGCTTCAAGTCTGCGACCAAGGCATAAGAGGCTTGGTCGGTTTCCTTGCATTGTCTCCCGATCCCCCCGGGTAGTCCGCCATGTTGGTCCCATCCGGGGTGATAGAGTTGAATGAAACGCACGCCTTTTTCCGACAACCTCCGGGCAAGTAGGCAGTTGGCGGCGAAGGTTCCGGGTTTGCGGGCATCTTCGCCGTACAGCTTGAAGGTCGAGTCCGGTTCCTTTGCGAGATCGGTCACCTCGGGAATGGACGATTGCATTCGGAAACCCATCTCGTACTGGGCGATGCGCGTTTCCAGCCCGGGATCACTCGTCTTTTCGAGCTGGATTTCGTGGAGCTCCTTGAGCCGGTCCAGCATCTTTCTGCGTCCGTCCGAGGATACGCCTTTGGGGCTGTTCAGGTAAAGAATGGCGTCCTTGTCCGCCCTGAAGCGCGTGCCGGCATGCTTGCCGGGCAAAAAACCGCTTCCCCAAAGACGGGAAACCAAGGGTTGCCCTCCTTTGTTTTTGGTGACGAGGGTAACGAAGCTAGGCAGGTTGTCGTTCATCGAACCCAATCCATGGGAGAGCCATGCCCCCATGCTGGGCCGGCCGGGAAACTGGGAACCCGTCTGCATGAAGGTGACTCCCGGGCCATGGTTGATCGCTTCGGTGTACATCGAGTTCACGATGCACATGTCGTCCGCGACTTTTGCGGTGTTGGGAAGAAGTTCGCTTATCCATTGACCGCTCATGCCATGCTGGGAAAACTTGAAGGGCGAGCCGACGAGGGGCAGGCTTGCCTGGTTTCCGGACATTCCGGTCAAGCGTTGTCCCTTGCGGACGGAGTCGGGCAGTTCCTTGCCGGTTTCCTTCTTCAGTCGCGGCTTGTGATCAAAGAGATCGATTTGGGAGGGCCCTCCGGATTGAAACAAATAAATCACCCGCTTGGCCTTGGCGGGATGGTGAAGACCGTTTCCCGATTCCGCATGCAGCATATTGGCCAGAGCCAATCCTCCCAGTCCTCCGCCAAAGCGGTTGAGGAAGCTTCTCCGGTCAAGCCCGACGGGGGATTCGAATCCAGTGCAGATGGTTGAAGGTTTCATGTTATCTTTTGGATAGGCTGGCATCGAAATTCATGAGGGCCGAAACCAGCGTGGTGACGGCAGCGAGATAAGAAGGGTCATCCAGAGGTGCTTTGTACTCGCCCGTTTGGAGAGCTTTGGCGGTGAGAAATTCCTTGGCCTTGGACAGATCCGAGAAGACCGCTTTTTGTTCGCTCAGCAACTGCTTGAGAACCTTGAGCTCCTCTTTTTCGGGGTTTCGGCTGGTAAGCAGGCGGAAGGCATGAGCCACGAGCTCCCCTTCTTTTTCCTTTCCAAACTCCTCGACCAGTTTGTGGGCGGTTGCCCGGGCCGCTTCCAGAAACTGCGGGCCATTGAGCAATACGAGAGATTGCGAGGCGGAGTCCGTGCGTTCGCGACGGACCATGCAGACGTCTTTCTTGGAAGAATCGAAGGTCATCATGACCGGGGAAGGGGCCGTTCTTTTCCAGAAGGTGTACAGGCTTCTCCGGTAAACGTTGGGAGCTCTGTCCGGGTTGATCGGCTTGAAGGAAACCTTGAGGTCGTATGGTCTGACTCCCGGTCCTCCCACTTTGCTCTGGAGCAAACCACTCGCCGCCAAGGCGGAATCACGGATCATTTCCGCGGGAAGGCGGTAGGCGGGGGCTCTGGAAAGCAATAGGTTCTCCGGGTCCAATTCGCGGGACAAGGGAGTGAATTGGCTTTTTTGACGATAAGTGGAAGAGAGAACCATTTTCTTGAACAGATGCCTGAGGTCCCAGCCGGAATCAATGAAATCCCGGGCCAACCAATCAAGCAACTCGGGATGGGTGGGAGGCTTGCCTTGGCTTCCGAAATCCTCCGAGGTGGAAACCAATCCCCGCCCGAAGATCATTTGCCAATACCGGTTGACCGTGACCCGGGCGAGCAGTGGGTGGTCGGGTGAGGTCAGCCAATGGGCCAACCCCAAACGGTTTTTCTTTGGCGATTTTTCTTCATTTGGGAGAAAGTCGGGCGTTTCCGCCGTCACGACTGCCTTGCGGTCGGAATACAAACCGCGGTTGAGGATATGTGTCTCTCGGTTTCCGGGCATTTCCTTCATCACCATGATTTCGGTCAGGCGTTGGCGCTGATTGCCGAACGCCTTTCGGGCGGTAACCAAGGCACTTTTTTGGTCACGGTAGGAACCATACGCGGATTCCAGGAAAAGTTTGAATTCATCTTCGGGACTCAACTCCTTTTTCTTCCCGGCAAGAATGGCAACCTCCGAGGGGGGCAATGACCGGTCGTAGAGGTAAAATTCGTCGAGCATCCCGTTCTTGAATCCACGATCCCTCATTCTTTGGGCAAAACCTAAAAAGGGTGAGCCTCCACCGGTGATTTCGCGTGTCAGGTGGTCCCTCACTACCTCGGTTTTAGCCAATTTTCCGTTTTCGTACAGTTTCAATCCTTTTGCTCGGCTCGATCCGTCGTAGCTCAGGGCAATGTGTGTCCACTCGTTCAGGGGAAGTTGTCTTTCGGAGCGGATTCTAATCGCATTGCCAGGCCAGAAGTGGATCAGAGCAGGGGAAAGTTTGCCATCTTCGATCAGTACCTCGTACCCCCGACTGGCTGCATCCGTCCATGCCTGGGAACGGCGTACGACGACGGCGCGTTCAAGTAACTTGGTTGGCTTTGCCCAAAAGGCCATGCCGAAGGATTGATGCCGGTTGAAGTCACCGAAACCGGATGGGAAGTTCAAGGCATCGTCCCCACTGAACCGGATTCCCTTCCCATGCTTCCCCTCCACCTCTTTGTTATTGCCATTGGTATTCGCAGGCTTTGCGGGATTCGCGGAATTGGGGCACTTGTTGCCCTCCCGATCATCAAACGGGAGGTAGGCAAGGGGGATTCCGTATGTGGTCTTCGCTTTTCTCACGATTTTCCATTTGGCAAGCAGATAGTTTTCCATCCTTTCTGTCTTTTCGTCAGAAAAGGCCTCGGAGAAAATTAGTAATTCGCCGATTTCCCCGTTCCAATTGTAATTGCCGCCATGATTTCGATCTCTTCCCAGGCGACTGGCGATTACATTTCCCGTGGTTCGAAGGGAAACCACTGCCAGCGAATTTGGGTAAATGGAGTTGGTTGAACCAGATAATCCGTTGATTCGCAGACTCCCATTTCGAATGTGCTCATGTGTATGCTGGGGATGCCAGAATTTATTTCCGTTGGAATAAAAATGATGGACGGAGGGGTGGCATAGCGGTGAACCGGAATTGCCTGCGGTCTTACTCATTACCCAAAATACGGTACGGATGTTCTTGATCTCTTTGAATTCGTGATAGTCATTTTTGTTGGATTCGTATCGCATCACTTGAAATCCACTCGATTTATGTGCCTGGACCTTGGGTGAGGCATGTTTTTGGGCATGATTCCGATTAGGGCTTTTATCGTGCCAGGTTTCCGCCGTTTGATTCAAGTCACTCGCATCGAGCCAAAGAGATGGCTTAAGTGCGAGAATATCAAAATTCCCCTCGGGTTTTTCAGCGGGTGGCAAAAGCTTGGAGTAGTAAGTCGCTTGGCCCAAATTTTCGGTTTCAACTTCCTCGATCCACTTGTCGAAGGCTTTTTTTGCTTCAACGGATTGGGCGATTTCGGAAAGTTTTCTTTCCGCCTCCTTGATCTTTTCATCGCTCGGCAAGTCACCGAGTTCCAGCGTTGGCGTGGGTACGGATCCCGTGAAATAAGAGTAGAGCCCTGCCTCGTCGATATTATTGAAATAGGCGGACAAGGAATAATAGTCCTTTTGAGTGATCGGATCGTACTTGTGGTCGTGGCATCGGGTGCACTCGAAGGTCAGACCGAGGAAGGCCGTGCCAAAGGTATGCACGCGGTCCGCAACGTACTCGATGCGGAATTCCTCGGGCACGCTGCCACCTTCCACCTTTTGGGAGTGCAGCCGGTTGAAGCAAGTAGCGAGAATTTGATCCTGTGTGGCATCCGGGAGCAAATCTCCCGCTATTTGTTCGGTTACGAACTGGTCGTATGGCTGGTTCTTCTTAAACGAATTGATTACCCAATCCCTCCACGGCCAGACATTGCGGTTCCGGTCCACCTGATAACCGTAGGTATCCGCATAGCGGGCCACATCCATCCACTCGGAGGTCATGCGTTCCGCATATTCGTCCGAACTCAGAAGCCCGTCCACGACTTTCTCGAAAGCATCCTTGGAAGTGTCGGCTCCAAAGGCATCGACCTCGCTGAGAGTCGGAGGCAATCCGGTCAAATCGAAGCTCACTCGTCGCAACCAGGTAACCCTGTCCGTCTCCGCGCTTGGGCTTAATTTTTCTCCCTCGAGCCTTTGGGCTATGAAATGATCGATTTGATTGCGGGGTTCCGGGTGATTTGACTTCGGGACGTTTGTCGATTCTGGCAGCGGTTTGAACGACCAATGCTCCTCGTATTTGCCACCCTCCTGGATCCATTGGTCGAGCAAATCCATTTCTCTTTTGGTCAGGGGAAGCTTGGATTCGGGAGGGGGCATCAACTCGTCCGGATCATCGCTTCGGATCCGCCAATGAATTTCGGAGTCCTCCAAGCTTCCGGGAGTTAACCCGATCATCCCCTTGTGATCCTTGGTTGCCTGCCCGAAAGAATCCAAACGAAAGTCCGACTTTTGATTCTTCGCATCCGGGCCATGACACTTGAAGCACTTGTCCGACAGGATCGGCCGGACCTCCCGGTTGAAATCAATTTTCGCATGAGCCAATGACAAAGGCATAAATGCGAGCAGGGAGATTAATCTCATGAGATTCTTTTGGGAAGAAGACTTTTTTTTGATTGGTTTTTTATTGGACGACAAGTTTTCTTTTTAAAGATGAAGTCACTCTTTTGCAAAGAATATAGGAGAGAAAAAAGAAAGAATTTAAGGAATGCATGGCCTTGTGAAATGACGCTTCCTAATAGAAATTTTTCTCGGTTGTCCGTGGATCCCATGACGAGTGATAACGATCGCACCATGCTCTCTCAGGCGATCAACCTCAATTACGACATCGCAAACATGATCTATGATCGGTTCGTCCCCTTTTGGAAGGGGGTCATGTCTACTCGACTGCTGACAAATGGGTTGGGGCAAGTTTGTTTCTCATTCGGTAGACTGTTTTAAACTTGGAGTTATCCCTTGACAGCGTAGGCAATCGGCAAAGAAAATCTCAAGTTACTATGTCGAGCCTCTATGGAAGCGTGGATTTTTTGGCCCATAACATTGGTCATGTCTCCATGCGTTCGGCCAACTCGGTCAGGAAAATCGTCGCGGCAGGAGATCCAGTGAAGAGTGCATCTGCCCATAATAAAGGCTCATCGGGCGTTTTTTTTATGGCTAACATGCTTAACCGAAGTGCATCGAAAAGGAGTTCGATCAATGCGTTTCAGCACGCCATGACCTTTCTGCAAAGCCAATCCGATGGCCTTAGGCAGGCGGAAAAGATTTACGATCGGATGCTAAGCTTGGCTTCCCTTTCGGCGGACCCGATGATTAGTGACGAAGATCGTATTTTTCTCAGCGAAGAGTTCGAAGCGCTCAGGCAGCAATCCCTGACTCTGGCCAAAAGCGACCTGAACGGGGTCAGTTTGTTTGATGAAGCGGCTGCTTCCACCCGATACGAGATTACTTTCGGATCACAGCTTTCCGATCAAAGTGGTATTGCGGTCGAGGAAAAGGATGTTCTATACAGCAGTGGTACCATTGAGATTGACGTGAACGGAGGAACTGCCGGGGAGACTTATTCCTTGTGGCAAGGAACCCAGAAACTTTTCGATTCCGGAAATTGGAGAACGCGCGGTTCTGCAAGGAGTTATGATTACGACCGTTTCATCATTGAATTCGGTCCGAACAAACCGACGACCTTTCAGTTCAAGCCTCTGTCTGCAGGCAATTCCGCAAATGTGTTTCTGAATGATGGAGCGGGCTATCCTGATAACCTCATTGACGATGGGGTTTTCGACAACAAAAGCTATTATCTCGGTCAGTTGGGTCTTCCGGACGATGGTTCTGCTTCCGGTTGGGAATCTCGGGAAGGCACGAAATATACCACTCTTCGTAATGTCACTACTCAGGATGCGAACTCCGATTTAACTTCCTTGAGACTGGAAGTCGATTCGGGTACCTGGTTTCAAGTTAGTGGAAGGTACATTCCTCCCGAAGCCGAATCTTCGGTGGTTGGAAATGCACGAGACTTGCAGGTTAATTTGAACCCCGTGGGGCTTGGACTGCTGCTTGAAAACGATGATGCGAATGGATTTCCATCCATAAGCATTGCCACGAGGGTCGATGCCCAGAAAGCGTTGGATAGCATGATGCGAGAAATTGAGGGAGTTGGTGAGCAATTGGGAAGAGTAGGAAGCAATATGAACCGGGTGGAGACTTCCATGGATGCCGCCCAAGATCAGGTGTTAAGCCATGAAAAGACGCTTTCCCACATGGTGGATGAGGATTATGCCAAGGAACTGCTGGAGCTAAGCAAGACCCGGATCTCCCGTTCTCAAAACGGAGCTCTTTTGGCTCAGGCAATGAACCTTCATCAGGATATCGTAAATATTCTGATCTGAGTGGGTAGAATTTATTTTCCCGAGTATTCGGGGTTGGGCTTGGGTAGTTTGGCCCCGTCCGCTTTCAGTCGTTTGAGCAGAGCTGTATCCAGTTCGCGGACCTTGTCCGGCATGCTCTCGGCCAAATTCTTGGTTTCTCCCAAATCCTTTTCGAGGTCGTACAGCTCGTAAATCCCTTCCCAAAACTTGATTA
>Ga0315321_10002968_pt1 | contig 13200 bp, 9 predicted proteins | sample M180m21515metaG_FD_203464 | JGI IMG/M metagenome (GOLD analysis project Ga0315321, IMG submission 203464) | Ammonia-oxidizing marine archaeal communities from Monterey Bay, California, United States - M1 80m 21515 | ecosystem: Environmental > Aquatic > Marine > Intertidal zone | place: USA... | reverse complement strand
AATGGGCTGACGCATGGAACGCTCGATTGGTTGTATTGAAAGACAAAACTCTTGATCTCCGTTTTATTCGACATAACCCTCCGTGTCTTGGTTGTTCCGCAAGAATTTTGTAAAGCAAAGCAACGGTCTGAGCGTTAGACTAGCCGTTAACGGAAGTATCGACAGTAGATTTTTCCTTCGTAACGCTTTGTATCGCCAAGGAGCCGGTTGATGAACCGCTTTCAAATTCCTGCCGCACTGCTCTTATCTTTGGCCATGGCATCTGCTCTTCACGCTCAGACTGATGCTACCGGGACGACCGAAGATCCATTTGACACGACTGAAGCCGATGCTGATTTCCTGAACGTGGACCGTTCAGGCGGCGTTGGTGCTTCTGCGACGACCAGTGTTGGTTCGAGTGCTCCTTCCGGTAACAATGCTTCTTCAGGAGGCGGTTTCGGTGCGTTTGGCGGCGGTGGTTTTGGTGGCTTAGGAGGCCTATTCAACGCTTTCAATAATGGTGGCGGGCAGGCAACTCAATCAGCCATCCGCACACGCTTGCGTTCCGCCATTGAGGTCGCCCCAAGGTCTCCGCAGATGGTTCAGCAGATCGCTACTGAGCGTTTCATGAACGTAGCAGGAAAACCGTCGCTGCGCGGAATTCGGGTCAAAATGGAAGGGCGAACCGCCATTCTTACCGGTGCCGTCGCTAGCGAACGGGATCGACGCATGAGCCAGCTATTGGTTCAGTTGGAGCCCGGTGTGCGGAAAGTGGAAAATCGGATCGTCGTCGTTAAGTGAGCCTGAGTTCAGGGATAGGCAAAACACGCATTGCCTTTCTACTTGCAGGCGTTCGTACTGCTGACCTGACAGGTGATCCTGCTTTGGCCCCGGGGACTCTGCACGGTCTGGTTTGATCCGTCTGGTTCACTCGTGCTGAAAAAGAACGCAGATCGCAGAAGGTGCTGTGACGTTGCTGCGGTTGTAAGTGAGTTCGCCTGTGTTCGTGTTCACAGCGAAGGAGGCGAGCGTGTGTGAGTCTTGCCCGGCAGCGAGCAACCAGCGGCCTGAGGGATCGAGGTTGAAGTTGCGAGGTGTGGCGCCTCGGACAGGTTCGACTTCGATGACTGATAATTCGCCATTGGCTTGGTCAACGCGGAAGGCGGTAATCGTGTCATGGCCGCGGTTCGCGGAATAAACAAATTTGCCGCTTGGATGCACGCGTATTTCGGAAGCACTCTTGAATAGTTCTTTTTGCAGTAATTCTGGTGCGATCGTGGGAATGGTTTGCTTGGCGAGCATCGTTCCATTTTTGGGGTCGTAATCAAAGGCCGTCACACTGAGCGCCAATTCATTCAACACATAGATAATTTTTCCATTGGGATGAAATTTCATGTGTCTTGGGCCACCGCCAGCTGGGACTTCACCGTAGCCATGCGGGGTCAGCTTTGCATTTTGCGGATCAATCTTGTAGATCACAACTTTGTCTAGGCCCAGATCAGGGACGAATGCAAAACGGTTATCGGGTGAGAAACCCACCCAGTGTGCATGCGGGGCATCTTGACGTCCCGGCACCGCTTGCGAGCCACCTTTGTGTTTGATGAGGTCGGTGGCGGCGTTGAGCGATCCGTCTGGTTTCAGCGAGAACGCTGCTACTGACCCGCTCCCATATTGTGCGGTGAGCAACATTTGACCGGTGGGGTCAACGGCGACGTGCGCAGCAGTACCATCACCTATGGGTAGGAAGTTGTGCAATTGCAGGCCGGTTTTTTGGCCTCCGTGAACGATTCGGTACGCGACGACTGATGGTACGCCATCTAACTTTCCGACTGCGTAGAGATGATGTTGATCGGGGTGGAGGGCAAGGAACCCCGGGCCGCTGATCTCTGTGGCAAGTTCGGGTTCCGATAATTTGCCGGTGACGGTGTCTAGCAGGCAGTGGTAGATGCCTTCACTGGGTTCGCGTGCGCTCGTACCAATCCAAACGTCAATTTTCTGAGCTCCGTTTATTTCTTCAGCAGCAAGTAATTGTGTGTTCGTCTGGATTGCAGAAGACATCATGAACCCGAGTGCAAGGACGAGGGCGAAAGTGAACAGGGAGCGTGAGGGCAACAGCATGGATGATTATCCTGACAGGCGGGAAATGCTCGGGTGATTTTACACACAAGCTGAATTGCGGGCACTTTGTTGTGAGTCCAGGCAATGAGACATGCGTGGATGCCATCCTGCAGGGACACCTCGAGAGAGGGACACTTAACGTCGAGGGCACGTAGCATCTGTGACCGCTAGCACGCCCAGCCAATAGCATAACAGAAGCGCAATAAAAAACCCGCCTGCCAAGACCAAGGTTGTCTCGACAAGCGGGGCTGTTTTCTCGCAATCAGTTCGATGTGCGAGTGGGGTGGCCATACCGAAGTATCGGCCCGCCGACGTTAACTACGGGTTTCCACCCCGTTGGCTAGTACAGCAATAATCCACTTGCTCACCTCCTTTCAAAACGGTTCGACGATTCACAGCCCAGGTGCCAACCAGAAAGAGCTGCTCCTCGTACTAAAAAGTCTTTCGCGACGCGTTATCGCGAACCGACACCATTATTATCTCTACCAGTCAAATGATCGGCAAGAGAAAAAACGCTGCCTTGGGTTGAGACGTGCACGCGATCGATTGGGTTCGCTGAAACCGTTGTTTCGAGACGGTATTTCCGGATATTTATTTTCCGAAAAATTCTGGTTTTTCCAGTTAACTTCTGGGTTTGTCGATCTCGTAGAGAACGATGATCAACACATCCCCAGCGGCGAATGAATTCAGGGGACCATCGCTGGCACCATTTTGTGATGTCAGGTTTCCGTTGATCGAAAGTACACGCGCTCCGCTTTTCCGCATCCAGCGGTTGATTTGATTTTCCATTTCTGCGAGTTCGTTGTCGACACTCTTGAACATTTTCACTTGTTGCATGGAACAGTCTCAGCGATGGGGAAACGTTTTTGGGGTCATACCCTCTCCTTCATTAGAAACCCATTCTGCTTCCATCGAAACCCATTGGGAATCAACAGAACGCATGGCTGAAAACTTTGCAGCGCGGCTGGCATGCGTGCTAGTTGACATTGAATGAAGGTTGCCTATCGTCGGCTGGGAATACCGGGGACAGCATCTGCGATAGGTCGTGTGATGGTGCTTGGCGGGCTTGCTGCGGGCTCCCAGACTCTAAGTTCAACTTCATCGATTGTGGCTTCACCGCCACCAATCAATTCGAACATGACGTGCACCTCCGTTTCTTCGGTTGCTTGGCGATACAAGCGTACGGTCGCCCACTCGGCTTGCCCGCGTATCAATACTCCCATCGGTTGCCCACCAATGCTGTCGTACATGAGCAGGCCTTGATGAGGTCCACCAAAGCCAAGAGTCCGGACTTTGGCATCGATTCGGATTGCACGACCAGCAGATACACGGACCGATGGACTTTGGATTTGAACAACGGTCCCCTCATAGCCACCTGGTAGAGCTTCATCTGATAGCGAGGTGACCCGTGCCCGCAGTGCGCCTGTCCCCTCGTAAGTACCTCGGGTGATGTGCAACAACTCGCTCTGGGCACTTGTGGTCAAGCGTTTACCAAAGGTCCAGCGTTCGCTGCCAATCAGGTCTTTGGTATCGAGGTTGCCGCTTGTCAGCAGATTGCGTCCCCAGCCACGGTTGTCCATCAGCGGACGCCAGATGGTTTGGATTTCTGAGGCACCCATATCAACTGGTGGACAACTGACTCGCATCGGCCAGTTTGGCATCAGTGCTTCTGCAAGTTGCCACTGACTTCTCATGGCCCACGCATCAGCGCGGCATGCCATCCTGAGTGTGCTGTCGATCTCTCCTGAGCGAAACATTGGTTCCGCTTCGGAAAGTGTTTGCTGAGCTACACCCACAAGATTGGAAACAGATTGTCGGTTCGCAGCACGTGTTGCGTTTGCAGTTTGCCAATGGCGGGAGCTCTGTTCGACCAAGTTCGTAGCTAACTGCCATCTGTCCAAGGCTGCTTGTCTTGCGAACCGTTGTGACGATAGGCTGGCTTGGCCGCCCATCGCAGGATCGCTGCTCAAAATCAGAATTTCGGTTGCATCGGGAGAGACGATTCTTAGCCGTGCACCGGTAGGTGTTAATTCCGGTGTGATACGTTCGGCCGAAAAATGTGTCAATCTCCATGTGGTTTTAGCTGCATCGGCAGGAGTCAGCAGTATGTCCAGTGTCTTGCCATCGCCAGCCAGTACTTCAGAACCTCGATGTGCGGTTGAGGTGGCAATCAACAAGTCGGTTTGATTGGTGACCAATCGCGTGCAGTGATAATTTGCTCCGCCCAGTGGGGGCGGTGTCATGGGTGTGGCCGAAATCACCCATGGACTGATCATCGCTATCATCCGATTGACGTAACTCAGTGCCATCGCTCGTTGTTCGTCCAGTAGCGCCCCTGAGGTCAGGGAGCGTGAAGAGCGGAACAGGATTGCTGTCGGGGTGACCTCAAGACTTCGCATGGCCTGAAGCCACATGGCGTGCCAGTGGAAACGTTGTGGTTCAGGCGCGCCGATGGCTTCTGCGATGGCTTCGACTTGTCTTAGCATTGATTGGGGGGGCATGCTGACGATTCCCACCGCGACGGGAATTCGGTACCCCAATTTTCGCCGCCTCTGTAACATCTGCGCAAGTTCCTCCTCACCACTCAGTCCCCTGATGCGATGTGGAAGGTCGTCGATGATGGCGTTCAGCAATGAGGCATAGTCCCTCCATGATTCGGATGGTGCACCGATGATCGGGCGTTGCCAGCGACTGGGCCATTTTTTCAAGCGTTGAATTGTTTGCGTTGCTTCGTCGACTTGACGACTATCCAATGCCTTTCCCGTGCCAACGTACCAACCAGCAATGGGTTCCAGCAGAGCTTGGATTTCCGGGGTCGGCGAGGTGGGCGGGGGCGCGTATATCAAAACACGCGAGCGGATCGCTTCACTGAGAATGTCGGCGTCGGGGGGCTTGGAAAGCAGGACAGCGTCAAATCCGAGTGAACGAATCCAAGCCAACGGTTCACCGTTATGTTGCAGAATACGTGTTATCTTGCCCGCTGGGAATGCATTTTCCAGTAAGCGTGGGTTCGTGATCTGGGTTTGCTTTCCCGGACGCATACTCAAAATCGATTTTTCTTCGGGACGGTTCCCAGTGGCAACGCCCTCACTGACCGGGATCAAACCATTGACTCGTAAATTGTCGATGCGTAGAGCTGAGCGTCCAGCACCGCTGTAGGCGTTAATCACCACTCCATCGACGTATGCATCCTGCAAGTCTGCCTTGCTTCCATACTCCGTTCGTACAGCCACCGATTTAAGGCGTAACTGTCGCTCTATTTCTCCGATACCAATCGAGGCGAATTCACTGGGAGACTGATAGCTCGCGCCGTAGACGACTACCGAAACAGGTCGGCTGGTCTCTGGGTCAATCAGATAGGGATAGCGAACCCGCAACCCAATTTGAGCGCCGCTTTTCGCGCTCATCACTGAAACGGTGGCCGTCAGGTCATCGAGAGGTTGCACAGGTTCGATGGGGTAAACGAGCACAGCCTCTGTGCCATTGCCAGCCAACAAGGTCACGTTTTCACAGGCGCCGGCATTGACTCCGCCGTCAGCCAAGTGTCCCTGCGAGGTCACGCGAGCTTCACAGTCAGAGCCTTGCAGGTGCCAACGAGGGGGATAGGCATCTAAAGAGTCGAAGATCTGAGCGATCGCAGGCGTGGCAAGTAGCCAAGTCAACCCAGCTATCCAAGCAGAGGCAATACGCAAGGCTTGCCGAAGTTGCATGTTTGGCACCCTTTCAAGGAATGCAGGCTGATGGAATGACATCGATCATTGACCTCGCAGCTGGCAGCGGAAACAATCCCGACAACGCTTCGGAAACGCTTCTCACGAACTCTCTCCCAGGCGTGCACAGTTCTAGGTGTGTGGTGAAAGCGACGTGGTGTTGAAAAAACTCCACATTGAGTTGCTAGCCTCCGCCGCCGGCCTAAGTCCCTTCTGTACCAAGATTTAGAGTGCAAAGCCAAGCCGAAAGACCGTTGCTTTTTGTCAACGGTCGTTTTTTTTGAAATGGCTGTGGTTGTGTTCTAAGTGACTGTTTTCAATGGGGTTAAGTGTCTGGCGTGACTCTGCTGCCGAAATTTCGGCACCGCAGATGCAACAGATGGCAATCAAACAAACAAGCCACATGTAGACCCTTCGGAGCAATTCTGGATGCCAAACACTATCGGATCCACCAAGAAGATTAACGACGAGACCCCCATCGAACTGCAGGAGATGGCGAAGGCGATTGAATCACTTCCAGCCCGCTATCAGGAGAAGGTTGCACCAGCCATGCAGCGAGTCGTGCAGTGCAGCACTCGTCGACGCCGAATCCTCAATCTCGTTCAAGAAGCTTTGTCCCAACTTCGGCTCGATATGAAATACTTGATTTTCGACCTCGAAGCGACACGCCGTGAACGAGATGAGTACAAGCAGATGCTGGAAGAGGACGGACACCTGTAGTCAGACCCAGCACGCTGTTGTGCTGGGGCATCGTTGATCTTAGTGAATGTTCCCAACGCAAAGGGCGTCAGTGTGAATAGGGCGTCAGTGTGAATAGGAGGCCTCGCCGATGTGGCGTCCTGGAATTGCGGATCGCTTGAATCGCAGCGTGACTTGACTGCTGCGTTTGCGAATCCGATGCCCTCGACTGACGGGGCGAGTCTGACCAGTCAGCAACGATTTATCCGCGGACGTCAATAACGTGGTGATCGCGCGAAGGGTTCACGGCAGCGTCCGAACCGCCCGACTGTCTGCATGTCAGTTGGCGGGAAGCGGTAGATGACAGATTTAGCTGAGTAGCTGAGGTATCACTTGACCGTGCACGTCAGTGAGCCTTCGGTTGATACCGTTGTGATAAAAGCTAAGTCGAGTATGGTCGATGCCCAACAGGTGCAGTGCCGTTGCGTGCAGGTCGTAGCTATAGGTTGCTGACTCCACCGCTTTGAACCCAAGTTCATCCGTGGCGCCAAAACCGACCCCACCGCGAATGCCACCGCCTGCCATCCATGCAGTGAATGCACCCGCGTTATGGTCACGTCCGAGTGCTGTGCCACCTTGCGAGGCAGGCTGGCGACCAAATTCGGTCGTGCAGATGACCAGCGTTTCGTCCAGCATACCTCTCTGCTTGAGGTCTTTGAGTAAAGCTGATGCGCCAGTGTCCAGCACCTTGCCCCAATAGCCGTGGTCTCGTGGTAAGTCTTCATGGCTGTCCCAGTTAGGGCGTATTTTTCGCGCTGTGGTATTTTCTGCACCACAGTAAAGCTGGACAAACCGAACACCTTTTTCGACCAGCCTACGAGCCAAGAGGCATTGACGACCAAAGACCCCCGTGTCTGCATTGCCGATGCCATACATTCGTCGCGTTTCTTCCGTTTCATCCGAAAGCTCTGTCACCTCTGGCGCGCTGACTTGAAGCCGTGCAGCCAGTTCGTAAGCTTTGATACGTGCCTCAAGCTCTGTATTTCCTAAACGTGCTTGCTGATGAATTTTATTCAGGCGATTCAGGAACGCGAGGCCATCACGATCGGCTGTTGGCGTGGCAAGGGTAAAGTCAGTTGGTGGGAATAAGTCTGCGATCGGTTGCTCGGTATCGGAGGTGTCCAAGGTGGTCGCCTGATGTGTGGCTGGCAGAAAGCCGGCACCCCAGTTGATGATTCCTCCGGGGGGCAGACCACCGGGATCGGGCAATACGATGAAGGCGGGTAAGTTCTCTGATTCGCTGCCTAGGCCATAGGTGACCCAAGAACCCATGCTTGGAAAGCCCGGTAGCGTGAACCCGGTGTTCATCATGAAGCAGGCGGGCCCGTGCAAGGCGGTCTTGCTATGCATCGAGTAAATGAATGACATGTCGTCAATGCAGGTTGCCAGCCTTGGGAAAAGGTCGCTCATCCATAGCCCTGATTCACCGTGCTGGCGAAATTTCCAATGGCTGCCACGGCAGTTTCCGGGTTTGGAGGCGAAGAATTGCATTTTTCCCCCTGGATCAAAGGGAGTTCCGTCTCGCTTTTGTAGCTCAGGCTTGTGATCAAACGTGTCGACCTGACTCATTCCACCGGGGCAGAAGATTTGTATGACGCGTTTTGCCCTCGCATCGTGGTGAGACTGGCCTGTGGATTCTTGGTTCAGCATGGCTGACAATGCGAATGCTCCAAAGCCGCCACCAACCGTCTTGAGAAGATTACGTCGCGTGGTCATTGGTTTCTGATTCTGATGGCGATCACTTGGATGAACTGCTTGTTGACAGGTCATGTTGCTTGTTTGGGAAGTGCAGGTGTCGGGTGGGGGGGAAACGTAAGCCTGACCGTTAAAACGATGATCTGAGTTGGCAATCTGGGTCAGTCAAGTCGCCTTGCCGAGTCGTTTCGGCCTACGTTCATTCGTGTGGGGAACGGTCATTCCAATATCCGGTATGCGCGGCAGTTGAGTTATTTGTGCACACTCTGAGTGTCAATCAACGTAAAGAAATTCATTTGAATTCAGCAACGTGCGGCAAAGTGTGAAGAGTCCCTGTTGATCAATAAGTTGGGCGGCAATTTCGGCTTCTGTCGGTGTTGGTAGACGTCCATAGGCAAGCCGAAAAGCGTTTCTTACCTGTTGTTTCATGTCACCTTTGGGCGAACTGCCAACACGCTCTGAAAAGTACAATGCTTGACGAAGCATGAAGTCGTTGTTGTAAAGGGTCAGTGATTGCAGTGGCGTTGTGGTTGTTTCGCGTTTTGCCGTCAGGTTGGCAGGGTCCGGGCAATCTAGCGTTCTGAGAAAACGATCAGGCGTCGTTCGGACGATGTAGCGATAAATACTACGACGCCACAGTTCCGGCTTGTCCGCTGTGATGTAGATGTAAATCGGAGCATAAGCATCCTGATAACGGAAATCCTCAAACCCGGGGCCACCACGCTTGTGATTGAGTTTTCCACTAACGAATAAGACTGAATCGCGAATCGCTTCCGCTTCAAGGCGTCGTGGATTCTGTCGCCATAGCAGTCGGTTGTCTGCGTCAATGGAAAGGGCGGGGTTGTCAGGCTGAAAGGTCGATTGCTGTTGGTAGGTTTCGCTAAGCAAGATGATTTTGTGCAAGCCCTTAAGCGACCATTTTTGATCAATCAGTTGGTTCGCCAGCCAGTCCAGTAACTGCGGGTGTGAGGGTGCGTCACCACCCGCACCAAAGTCGCTGGACGTGTTGACGAGTCCCTTTCCAAAGTGCCATTGCCACATGCGGTTTGCGATCACGCGAGCTGACAAGGGGTTGTTTTTGTCGGTGATCCATCGAGCCAGTGCCGCGCGACGGTCTCCTTCTGGGGTATCGCTCGTGCCAAGTTCCGATTCCAACATGACAAGGGCGGAAGGCGCAGTGGGTGTCAGTGGAGGCCCTCGCGGCGACTCCGCGTCGCCACGCTCCAGTAATCGGATGGGCGGTGCCACAGGTTCTGCGATGGGGCCATAGAACCTTGGTGGAGGGCCAAGCACCCTGAGATTTTCCGTGACTCGCTCGCGCTCCATGCGTAGCGTTTTGATTTGCTGTTGGTCGCTGAGGGTTAGTGGATGATTTTGCGTTGACTTCAACTTGGGATCGCCAAAACCAATTTGGTCCATTCCAAATCCATTTCCACCGTCAGTGGAAATGAAGGTCAGAAATCTAGCGGTTGCTGGGATCTTAAGCTCAATGGGCTGGAGGCCCATGGAACGTTTCAATCCACGCTGTTCGATCACTTTTTCGGCATCGACGAAAATCCATGCGTCGGCATAGGATCCGTCATCAGCCCCAAAATAGCCGAGCTTGGTTAGCAAACGCATTTCGTTCCAATTTGACGCGGAACGAATCGCGTTCAGATCGAATGTGATCCCTGCGTTGGCGTGCAAACCCAAGAGTGAATGCCCTTGCTTGGTAAAGTCAGTACCGTCCAGTTCATTGGAGTGTTGGCTTGCGACAGGACCATTGCGAATCATGTCCCAGGCTTGGCCGGACGTGGTTGGCATGCCACTGATGGTGATCCCGGTTGAGCTAATGGGAATCTTAGCGGATCCTTCTTTACCGTCAGGGACGAAGACACCATCGATGAAGTCGAAAGGTGAAGTGGAGTACTTATTGGGGGTGACGTTGCCGAGCTTTCCAAAGTTGCGGGTTTGCACTTTGGCAGAACGCGTGTCGATGCCGTTGCGGTAGGTGCCGCTGCCAAATCCGTTTCCACCTCCCACGATATCCGCCAGGTCGAAGCCATCACCCTCGAGGCGTCCGATGGTGTGGTCGATCAAATCACGTTTATCGGTGAGCAGATCTCTTTGTGCTTGGTAATCACTCAACGCAGAATCGCTGATGGCTCGGTCTCCACGCTGAATTCCTGCGAAAACAGAACGCAGCTGATAGTACTCTTGCTGGGAAATGGGATCCAGCTTGTGATCATGGCAACGTGCACAATTGATCGTCATTCCCAAGGTGGATGTCATGACCTGGGTAGCCATGTCATCGAGATCAAGAGAGCGCGCCGCACGTCGCAGTTTGGAACTCTTTGTTTCAATATGGCCGACATAATCCCACGGGCCGGCTGTCAGAAATCCTGTTGCCACTACGGCCTGTTGATCTTCGGGCCATAAAACATCTCCGGCTAATTGTTCCTGCACAAATCGATCATAGGGCTTGTTTTCGTTGAAGGACCGAATGACATAATCGCGGTAACGCCAGGCATTGTCGCGTCGTCGGTCACGTTCAAAACCGTGGGTGTCTGCATAGTGGGCGATGTCAAGCCAGTGTCGCGCATACCTTTCTCCGTAGTTAGGGGAGTCTAACAACTGGTCGATCAGTTTTGCGTAAGCCTGTGGATCCGGATCGTTGACGAACGCTTGGACTGCTTCGGGCGTGGGCGGTAAGCCGTGCAGGTCAAAATGAAGTCTCCGAATCAGCGTCCGGCGATCAGCGCGTTTGTTGCGTGCAAGATTTTGTTTCGCAAGTCGCGTGTCGATGTAATGGTCGATCACCGTTGCCGTTGCTGCGGTAGATCCTGCAGGAAGGTGACTCGGACTGTGGTGTTGAACAGTTTGCAGCGGTTGGTAAGACCACCACGCTTGCTGCGATGTTAGCGACGCAGTGATCACCGTGTGGCGAGGCCAAATTGCTCCCGCAGCGATCCACTGCTTTAAGGATGTGATTTCAGCTGGGGATATGGCCGCCCCCTGTTTCGGCATCTCTGGTTTTGAGCCATCGCGGGGTTGGATGAGTTCCAAGAGCGGACTTTCCTCGGGTTTTCCCGGAATTACGTAGCCATTGTTTTTAAGGTCGGTAACTGTGCTAAGTGATAAGTCGCCTTGCCGATTCCCTGCGTGATGGCATCGAATGCAATGCTTCGAAAAAATCGGGGCAATCTGCTCGGTGAAGTCGCTGTTTGCGGCGCCGACGTGCTGGGCATTCACTATGAATGCATGAACTGCCACAGTAACCACCACCCACCATGCGGAGGTAAGCGAGCAGGCATCTGTAGTTCGGCGTTTCACGCCAGTACCTCTTTGATGACGTTTCCGTGCACGTCAGTGAGGCGTCGCTCAAATCCGTTGTGGTAGTAGGACAGTCGCTTGTGATCCAGTCCAAGTAAATGCAGCACGGTGGCATGAAAGTCGTAAACGGTTGTGATGTTCTCGACGGCTCTGTGTCCAAATTCGTCCGTCGCTCCATAGGTGAAGGGAGCTTTGACTCCCGCACCCATCATCCATGCGGTGAAACCATCTGGATTGTGATCCCGTCCACTGGCTCCCGCTTGGAATGTTGGCATGCGTCCAAATTCGGTCATCCAAACAACAAGGGTGTCCTTGAGGAGGCCTCGGCGTTTGAGGTCGCGGAGCATCGCCGCGCAAGGCTGATCGAGGACTGGACCATGTTTGCTGTATTGCTCTGCAAGTGATTTGTGGCCGTCCCAATTGCTGACGCCCTCACCACCGGTTTGATAGGCTCCGTTGAAAAGTTGTACAAATCGTACGCCCTTTTCAAGAAGTCGACGAGCAAGAATGCAATTACTCGCGAATTTCGCTTTCATTGGGTTACTGGTGTCATCCGCGCCGTATTCGCGAAGTGTACTTTTTGATTCGGTAGAAAGGTCGGTGACTTCGGGAACGCTCAATTGCATGCGAGCCGCCAGTTCATAGCTCGATATGCGAGCTGCAAGTTCTGTGTCACCTGGGAATTTTTCCAAGTGTTGTTGGTTCAAGCGGTTCAGGAAGCTCCGTGTCGCTTTATCCGCTGATTTTGTTACCCCTTCAGGAACGTACAGGTTGCCCAGTGGCTTGGTCGCGTTGAACTCGGTCCCTTGATAGGCTGCGGGCAAAAATCCTGGCCCCCAATTGTTGACGCTGGATTGTGGTGTGCCGCGTGGGTCAGAGATGGCGACGTAAGAGGGGAGGTTCTCGTTTTCGGTTCCTAACGCCCAAGTGGTCCACGCTCCCATGCTCGGAAAGCCATCCAGGGTGTAACCTGTCGACATGAAGTTTTCGCCCGGTCCATGCGTGCTCGTTTTGCCTGTCAGTGAATGCAGGAAGCACATGTCATCGGCCAGCTCACCGAGGTGCGGAACAAGCTCGGATATCATTTTTCCTGATTGGCCACGCGGTTTGAATTCCCAGGGGCTTTTGGTCAACATCCCCTGTTTACCCTGAAACGTGAGTAGATCTTCCGCCCCCGGTAAGGGTTTGCCATGCTGTTTGATCAATTCAGGTTTGTAGTCAAACGTATCAAGTTGGCTGCAAGCACCGGAACAAAAAATAACGAGAACGCGTTTGGCTGCGGCTGGGTGATGTGCCTCGCGTGCTGCAAACGGCTTGCTGGGATCGATCGTTGGGCGAAGTGGTTCTGTGGGAGTGGCCAGAAGTTGTTGGTCCTGAAGCAGGCTCGCCAGGGCGATTCCACTCAAGCCGGTGGCTGTTTCAGCTAGAAAATTACGGCGGTTCAGAAGGTGGGTCATGGAACGTTGTGTTCGGAAGGGAACGATGGTGAGCGGAGAGATGTGAGCGTGTAGCAGTTGGTTGTGGAGCGGCGTTTTGGGCGAGTGGGTGGTTGCAGCAGGAGCTTTTTTTCTAAGCCTTGACCTGTAGGGAAGCTGCTGACCTGCAAGGTATGATAGCCTCGTCCCCGTTTACCCCGAGACGGGGCAAG
>Ga0315321_10002960_pt1 | contig 13216 bp, 20 predicted proteins | sample M180m21515metaG_FD_203464 | JGI IMG/M metagenome (GOLD analysis project Ga0315321, IMG submission 203464) | Ammonia-oxidizing marine archaeal communities from Monterey Bay, California, United States - M1 80m 21515 | ecosystem: Environmental > Aquatic > Marine > Intertidal zone | place: USA... | reverse complement strand
GGAATGCTGTAATTGAAACAAAACTTGATGAAGCTATAGACTACACTCGAGATATTAAAAACTCATTAAAAGATGATATTACACGTATAGAGCGTGTATCTGATACTACTTCCGGACGTGTGAAGGACATACAAAGTGAGATTGACGGGAGGCTCCGAGAAGTTTCTGATCTTGCTCGAGAAACGGAAAAAGATGTTCGAGATACAATGAGAGATTTAGAAGATCGCATTGAAAATAAGATGGATAAGCTAGAAACAAGTCTCGAAGACAAACTACAAAAAGCGCTGGACAACCCTTTAGCGGACTAAGGTACAAAAAATAAAACTTGACTTTGCAACTGGCATGGAGTAGAATTGCAAAATGGGAAAAGAAGTTACGACAATATCCCCCGAGGGACTTGAAATTGCCAATGCTTATTTGCAGTTTGGGAACATTCGTGCAGTTTGTGAGATGATGGCAGTTCCAGAAAACCAAGTAGTTGAGTTACTAAATAAACGAGAAGTTAAAAAGTACATTGATACTGTTTATCTCGATATGGGGTACCGCAACAAAAACAATATTGCTCATGTGTTAGACGAAATGATTGCTAGTAAATTAGAAGAAGCTCAGGAGACTGGAGTATACTCTTCTAAAGATTTAGCAGATTTGTTGCAGATGGCACATAAAATGCGTATGGACGAAATCAAAGCGCAAGCTGAGTTATTAAAAGCCGAATCAACTAATATTCGTAATCAGACTAATGTTCAGATTAACGATGGCGCGCTACCTTTCGGTCAGGGCAATTACGGTAAACTCATGGAGAAATTACTAAATGGACCAGGAGAGTAGAATACACAGTATAGAGCTTGGGATGGCACAACATGAGTCTCAGTGCGAAGAACGCTGGAAAACAACCTTTAATAGACTTATGGACATAGAAGAGTCTTTAAAAAGAATTGAAAATAGAATCATGGTAGGCGCTGGAAGCCTTATTATTTTTCTTGCAGGAGTAATTGTAACATTACTCATGGGCTAATGGGTGCGAAAACATATAAACTATGAATTTCAAAGAAGATCATTTGCAAAAGACTTTGTTTTTGCATGCTCTATAGGCTTTAATATAGGGTTAATAATAGGTATACTAATGGTAGCATTTTCCTAATGAATATACAATTTTTAAATAAAACAAATGAATGGCAAATTACCGTAGATAACGAAGTACGGTTAATTGCAGAAGATTGGGAAGAAGTAAATGCTTTTATGCAAAGACTGCTTCTCCCATTACCAGAAGTACGTGATATGACTGCTTATGAGTTTAAGCAAGCTCTGGTTGACGCCGGAGAAGGAGAAGAGTAGTGCCAGCAGGTAAAGGAACTTACGGTAAAAAACGCGGACGCCCCGCTAAAAAGGGCAAGGGTAAAAAGAAAACTATGGGCGGATTGACTGCAGCCCAAAAGAAGCTGCCTCCAGCATTGCGAAAGGCACTTATGAAAAAGAAGCGTGGCGGTAAGAAAAAGGGTTAAGCGGAAAGCTGCAAAGAAAAAACCCGTACCAACTAATAAAAAGTTATATGCAAGGGTAAAAGCTCAGACTAAAAGAAAATTTGCTGTATATCCTTCTGCTTATGCAAACGGTTGGTTAGTTAAAACTTATAAAGCCAAAGGCGGTAAGTACCGCATGGGTAAGTAAATGGCTAAGCCAAAAGGTGGATTAACTAAATGGTTTAAAGAAAAGTGGGTAGATATTTCCCGTCCTAAAAAGGGCGGGGGATATAAAGCTTGTGGACGTAAAACATCTAAAAAAGGAAAATACCCAAAATGTGTGCCAGCATCTAAGGCCGCGAAAATGACTCCGGCACAAAGACGATCAGCTATTAGAAGAAAAAGAGCTGCAGGCAACCCCGGCGGAAAACCAACTATGGTGAAAACATTCGCCAAGCGTACAGGGAGAATGAAACGTGGCGGCAAAAAGAAAAGGTAAGAAAAGAGACCCAAGATTAGCACGTGCAAGAGTACAAGGATTCAACAAACCTCGTAGAACTCCAGGCCACTCAAAGAAGTCCCATATTGTCGTAGCAAAGGTAGGTGACAAAATCAAAACGATTCGATTTGGGCAAAAAGGTGCTAAAACAGCGGGTAAGCCAAAAGCAGGAGAAAGTGCTGCAATGAAAGCGAAGCGTAAAAGCTTTAAAGCACGTCATGCGAAGAATATCGCAAAGGGTAAAATGAGCGCAGCTTATTGGGCCGATAAGGTGAAGTGGTAGTGTTTGATTTAGAAGTATCTCATATTAATAAAACTTGGAAGTATAAGTACGACAAAGAGCAATATAAAGTATCCGACCATTGGAGAATAATGAAAGAAGCTCCTTATATCGGAGATTGTGAGGACTACTCTCTTACAGTACTATACTTAATCAGTGAAAAATCATGGCTTAAGTTTTGGCTTAATTTATTTACTTTTAAAGCAAAGATTTGTTTTGTAACTACACATACTGGCGGAGGCCATGCTGTGCTTAAGTTTGGTAAATTGTATATTGATAACTGGAGCAAAAAGTTTGTTTCCAAACAAGAAATGGAAAAGCTGGGACATAGATTCCATCCTTGGAGATTCCTGCCTACTACGGTAGCAATCAAGATGCTTATAGCAAAATTTAGGGGCTAACATGGAAGAGAAGTTTCACCCAGCAGATACAAACGGTGACGGAGAAGTCACCCCAGAAGAACAGGCAATGTACCTCGAGTTTAAAAGAAAAGAACTCGAAGATAAAGACGCTCAACGAGATGCTATTCGTAAGATGGCATGGTTTTCTTTAGTCGGTCTTCTGCTATACCCCTTTGGTATTTTTCTAACTTCTATGTTCGGGTTAGATCAAGCGGCAAATTTAATTGCAGATATTGCACCCACTTACTTTGCCTCAATCGCAGTACTAGTGTCGGCCTTTTTCGCCGCAGATGCAGTAGGGAGTAAGAAATAATGGAAATGTTACTTGATTTAGCAATGACTTTTTGGCAGTGGACAGTATTTGGAGTACTAGTAGTAATTGGTTTTATCTTTACTAAGTTTGATGGACAAGGTGAGCATCGTGTAGGATTTGAGTATTCTGAAATGCCTCATATGAAACCTCTTCCAATTCAGACTAAAAATAAAGGATTCTTCAAAGGTATTCTTATGTGGTTAATGGGAGTACGACAGTGGGAAATCTGTGATGACTTTCATTTTAAACTCGGTGGTGAAGAGTACGTAGTTCCTAAAGGTTTTGAATTTGATGGCGCATCCGTACCAAAGTTTCTAGCCATGTGGTTATCTCCTACCGGAGTACTACTTATGGGCGGATTAGTTCATGACTATGTTTATAAGTTTGCTTGCTTGAAAAAGAAAGATGGAACAAACACAACTCGAATGGACCAAAGTCAGGCAGATAAACTTTTTCGAGACATCTGCATTGAAGTAAACGGATTTAAGTTTTTAAATTATCTTGCTTACTGGGCATTAGCAGCCGCAGGCTTTATGGCTTGGAACGGGCACAAAAAGAGAGGTACCCACGTATGAAATATCTAAGTAAACTTATTGGTGAACGTAGTACTGCGGATGGTGTGGTACTTATCACACTTTGTGGCAGTTTTCTACTACTCGGGGGTCTTGCGAAAATAGCAGCATGGGCTGGATTAGCTTATGGTATATTTACTTTATTTAAGACGGAGTCCTAATGTTTGGAATGCTAAAAATGCTGCCTATTGCACTTATACTTGCGGGGGCGGGGTATGCTTATCATACAACTGTTGTAGGACAAAAAGATCTTGCAATAGCGCAGCTTGAAAAAAACAATGTAATTTTAAAAGAGAACACTATTAAACTTGAAACTGCGTTTGAAACAGCAGAAACAGCAAGAGTGCAATCTGAGCAAAATTTACAAAAACAATTAAAAGTAATTGGAGAGTTGGGCGAAAAGAATAACGCTATGCAACAAGAAATGGACAATTACTTATCTATTTTTAAGAGACACGACCTTACTAGACTTGCAAAAGCAAAGCCCGGGCTTATACAGCCTCGCATTAATAAAGGTACTAGGGAAGTGTTTCGAGCAATAGAAGAAGCAAGTAAAGAGGTGCAAGATGCGGACTCTAACTAGTCTATCCTTAGTTATGTTACTTGGTGGATGTTCATGGCTACAGCCTCAACCTCTGCCTGCTCCAGAACCAATAATTAAAACAGTTACTGAGTATAAAACACTGGAGATCTATCAGCCTCCTTTGCCTAAAGCAATTAATTTACAAGACGTAGAATTTTTTGTCGTTACAGAGAAAAATTTTGATGAACAGATAGTCCAACTTAAAAAATTACAGGATGGATCTTACGTTCTTTTCGGAATTACTCCTTTAGACTACGAGAACATGTCCTACAATTTACAAGAGCTTCGTAGATATATTCGCCAACAAAAAGAAATAATTATTTATTATCGAGAAGCAACACAAAATGATGTTGGTACTGATGCAGAAGATTGGCTTGAACAAAACGAAGAAACTTTAAAAGATCAAAAAACAGAGCAGTAGTTATGTCCGTAGAAATTAGTCGTCGAGATATAGTATCCGAAGAACTACACAATTTAGAATCTGAGACACGCTTTCTTAAGCTAGCCGTAACTCCCTACCTGGAGCTTCTCGGTGTTACACCTTTACCTTCTCAGGTAGCAATTATAAATGCGATAAATAATCCAAAATATCGCTTTGTCTGTGCCGCAGTCTCTCGAAGACAGGGCAAGACATACATCGCCAATATTATTGGGCAGCTAGTATCCCTAGTTCCAGGCTCCAATATTCTTATTATGTCCCCCAATTATTCGCTGTCTCAGATTTCTTTTGACTTACAAAGAAATCTAATCAAACACTTCGATTTAGAAGTTACAAAAGACAACGCTAAGGACAAAGTTATAGAACTGAGCAATGGCTCAACGGTTCGAATGGGTTCTGTTAACCAGGTTGATTCCTGTGTAGGAAGAAGTTACGATTTAATTATATTTGACGAGGCGGCGTTGGCAGACGGACGTGATGCGTTCAACGTAGCTCTTCGACCTACTCTAGATAAAGATAACTCTAAAGCTATCTTTATTTCTACCCCTCGGGGCAGGAACAACTGGTTCGCAGAATTTTACGATAGAGGTTTTAATGATGAGTTTCCTGAGTGGTGCTCTATACGAGCTACTTATAAAGATAATCCGAGAATGTCTGAATTGGATATTTCGGAAGCTAAAAAATCTATGTCCGATGCTGAATTCAGGCAAGAGTATGAAGCAGATTTTAATACATACGAAGGACAGATATGGAACTTCGATCACGAACAGTGTATCGTTAATAATGAAGTTCTCGACATATCTAATATGGATGTATTTGCTGGTCTCGATGTGGGTTATCGTGATCCAACTGCATTCTGCGTAATAGCTTATGATTGGGACGAAGAAGAGTACCATATATTAGGAGAGTATTTAGATGCCGAAAAAACAACGGAACAACACGCCCTTAAAATACAAGAGTATATTGATATGTTCGATATTGACTATATCTATATTGACTCTGCTGCTCAGCAAACTCGATTTGACTTTGCACAAAATTATGACATTAGTACCATCAACGCTAAAAAATCCGTACTTGATGGAATTGCACATGTAGCAAGTATTACCGATAATAATAAATTACTGGTTGATCAAAGATGCTCAGAAGTTCTAAGTTGTTTAGATCAGTATCAATGGGACTCTAATCCTAATTTAGCCAAAGAAAAGCCAAAACATAACCGAGCATCCCATATGGCGGACGCTTTAAGATATGCACTATATTCGTTCGAAACTAGTAACAGTGGGTTTTAAAGATACCTGTAAAAAATAGTATTTGACAATTTATCCTACAGAGGCTATAATTCAAAATGAAAAAGCTCAAAAGAGATCCAGTAAAATATATTAGGGATCGCGCGAAATCAAAGTACGAAAAGGGCACAGAGTGTGAAATTTGTGGATCAAACACTGAATTAGATTTTCACCACTTTTCTTCTTTAGCTCCTCTATTAAGGGAGTGGTTAAAGAAGAAACAAAGAGAGCGCCCAGATCACTACGTAGATGAGTACATTATTATTTGGCGAGATGAGTTTATAGAAGATAAGTGGGCGGAGCTGTATAACGACACAGTAACACTTTGCCATAAGCATCATTTGGAACTGCATAGATTGTATGGCAGAAATCCAGCCCTAGTGACAGCCACGAAGCAGATGCGCTGGGTAGAGATTCAAAGAGAAAAACATGGCATGGTATGATAGAATAATTGGCAAAGCGCCCGAAGTGGAGGAGAAATTAAATCCTGCACAGCCATACTTTGATCATAAAACAGAACCCTCTCGAGAAAAAATAACGAGCTACGAAAGGGCCTATGAAGATCTCGAAATTGTTAATCGAGGTGTAAATTTAATTGTAGACGATACTTCTGAAATACCTATTAGTGTAGGTGCTCAGGTACAGGGAATGTCTAGTGTAATTAAAGGGATCAAGCGTTCACGAGTCGAGCTACTCCTCAATAAAGAACCAAATCCCTTTCAAGATATTAGTACTTTTCGTCGCAACTTAGTAACAGATTTTTTAATAGATGGAAATATATTTATTTACTTTGACGGTGTCCATCTCTATCACTTGCCAGCAAATAAAATGACAATACACGCAAGTGACAGTACTTATATCGAAAAGTTCACTTTTAATGAGCAGATTAATTATAAGCCTAGTGAAATTATTCACATAAAAGATAATTCTTTTTACTCTATATACCGAGGAGTGTCCCGCTTAAAACCTGCTCTTAGAACTATGATACTTACCCGTAGTATGCGCGACTTCCAAGATAACTTTTTTAAAAATGGAGCAGTGCCCGGGTTAGTACTTAAGTCGCCCAACACACTCTCGGAAAAGATTAAAGAGAGAATGATACAGTCTTGGACTGCTAGATACAGACCAGACGCAGGCGGACGAAGACCCCTTATTTTAGATGGTGGAATTGAAATTGACTCCGTATCAAATGTAAACTTTAAAGAATTAGATTTTCAAACAGCAATTGCAGAAAACGAAAAAATTATTTTAAAAGCACTCGGAGTTCCCCCTATTATGTTGGACTCAGGGAATAATGCGAATATTCGACCAAACATGAGAATGTATTACTTAGAAACTATACTTCCTATTGTTCGTAAAATGAATTTTGCACTAGAAAGATACTTTGGATTTTCGCTTTCGGAAGATATTACAGATATTCCCGCACTGCAGCCAGAGTTAAGAGATCAGTCACAGTACTATTCTGCACTTGTAAATACTGGTATTATTTCTCCCAATGAAGCGCGAGACGCTCTTGGTTTTGACTCAGTAGAAGGGTACGATGATTTAAGAGTTCCTGCAAACATCGCAGGTTCAGCAGTAAACCCAGATGAAGGCGGGCGCCCCGTCGAGGAGGTAGAAGAATAATGGGAAGCATAAGAAAAAGAGGAAAAGTCCTCGAAGCAGTATCAATGGTAATGTTAGAAGAAGGTAAGATACTTACTAAGCGTGAGTATGAGCATATTGAAACACGCACACCTATTCGAGCAGGCCTTGTACTGAACTTTTTTGGGAGTTGGACTCGTATGTTGAGTATTATGGAGAACTCTCTTCCGGAAGTGTGGGCAGAAATTAAGAAGAAGGAAACCCCTCCTCCTAAGCCCGAACCCACGCCTAAACCCGCAGCGAAGCCAAAAGCAGGTAATGCTCTTGAAGCTTTGAGCAAGTCTGCTAAAGCAGAAAAGAAGAGTGAAAAGTAATGGAAAAAATATTTAACCTCACTTCTACCTTTAAAGCCCTCGATGAAGACGATGGGGGTGTTCATATTTGCGGTATGGCTAGCACAGCCGATTTTGACCGTGCTGGAGATACAATTGATCATGCAGCATGGACAAAAGGTGGATTAAATAACTTTGAAAAGAACCCTATTATTCTTTTCAACCACAATTACGACAAGCCTATTGGCCGAGCTACTGGACTAAAAGTTACTCCAGACGGTCTTGAGCTAAAAGCAAAAATTTCAAAGTCTGCGCCTGATCATGTCGCGCAGCTTGTAAAAGAAGGCATTCTTGGAGCATTTTCTGTTGGTTTCCGAGTCAAGGATGCTGATTACCTATCGGAAACCGACGGATTAAAGATTAAGGACGCTGAATTGTTCGAAGTATCAGTAGTATCGGTACCTTGTAACCAAGCAGCTACTTTCTCTCTGGCGAAGTCATTTGATTCTATTGAAGAATATAATGAGTTCAAAAAAACTTTCACTAATAGTGTAGATCTAGCCGGTCAGTCTCTGGCTAAAGATGAAGATTCATTTGAAGCTAGTGATACACCGGATGGAACTGAAAAGTCAGTTCAAAAGGAGATAAACATGTCGGAAGTAAAAACTCCCGAAATCGACCTGGACGCTTTTGCTAAGAAGGTGGCAGAAGAGACTGCTGCTAAGATTGCAATTCGACAGGCTGAAGAAAAAGCCGCAGCAACCGCTGCACAAAAACAAGCTGAAGAAGTAGAAGCAGCTAAAGCTCTAGAAGCTGAGACTGTAAAGTCAGCTATTAAAACAGGTATTGAGTCAGGCACTGAAAAGTTGCTTGCTGATGTACAAGAAGACCTTAACAAGAAGAATTCCAGCATGGAAGAAACTCTTGCTAAATATAAGCGCGACCTCGAAGAGAAGTCAGAAGAAATCTCTAAGATGCGTGAGTCTAAGCGTGTATTCGCTGATCGTAGTGAAAAGTCAGACATTAGCAAGTGGGGCCAAGACTTTATGACTGCTCACCTTCTTGGTGTAATGACTCGTAAGGGTTTCAACACTTCTTTTGCTCAAGATCTACAAGAAAAAGCTGGTATCGATTATACTACTAACGCAGCAGACATCGATCAGGAAGTTTCTAATCTCATCGAGAAAGAAATCATGAATGAGCTGAAAGTAGCTCGTTTGTTCCGTGAAATCCCAGTTAATGGTGCAGCAACTGTACTTCCTATCCAGCCTGATGTTGATGCGGCTGCATGGGCAACTGCCGCTACTGGCGGAAACTTGCAGAACCAAGGCAACTCTGGCGGCAACGCTAATAAGTTCCAGCCTAAGCAAGTAATCTTGAATGCTTACCGTCTCGTTTCTAGTTCTTTCATGGACAACGACGTTGACGAGCAAGTACTCATTAACTTGATGCCTATGATCGTTGAATCAGTAGCTCGTGCTCACGCAAAAGCTGTTGAATCTGCTATCCTTATGGGCGGTGGTTCTATCACTGGTCTTGACGGCTATGCAGCTACTCACTCTGGCAAGATTGACCTTGATGGCGCTTCTATCGCTACAGGTAACTCTGCTAAGATGACTTCTGCTATGTTGCTTGCAGCACGTCAAGGAATGGGTAAGTATGGTCTTAACCCAACTGATTTGGCCTACATCGTAAGCCAGAACAGCTACTACGATCTGCTCGAAGATGCTAGCTTCCAAACTTTGGATGAAGTAGGATCTGACCTTGCAGCACGTGTAACTGGTACTATCGGAGCCGTTTACGGTACTCCAGTAGTTGTATCTGATCAGTTTGCAGCAGAAGCTGCGGCTGGACCAGCTGCATTTGCATGTTACACCCGTAACTATGTAACTCCTCGTCTTCGCGGTGTAACCGTTGAGCAGGACTACGAAGTTATGAACCAGCGTCGAGTAATCGTCGCTAGCCAGTCTCTTGGTTTCGAAGAAATCAATGCCGGCTCTGGTGCTGACCAGCCCGTAGTGAAGATTGACTTCATTGCTTAATACTTAAAAAGTGTAGAAACGAGGGGGAGTTTATCTCCCCTAAGTTTTTACTAATTGACTTATTATGACAGATTTAGTAACTCTTGCAGAATACAAAGAATCCGAGGGCATCGCTAGCCCCAAGGAAGACCTGCGCCTTGCAACTTTAGTTCCTGCAGTGAGTCAATTAGTAAAAACTTATTGTGGTAATTCTTTAATCGATTACTACTCTACAAACAAAGAGGAAACTTTCAGCATTAATTGGGATACATATGTAATACAACTTACAGAAAGTCCTGTTAATACTATTGTATCCGTACAGAAAAGAGATTCCGTTTCAGAAAGTTACAGCACCGTGCCAACAACAGACTATTATCTAGACAAAGCGACGGATAGTGTACTATATGTAACGGGATCTACCTATAAAAACTGGCCCAGAGGGGCGGGCTCTGTCAAAGTAACTTATACGGCAGGCTATGCAGCAACTCCTGCAGATTTAAAACTAGCGATATTTGATTTGATTACCTACTACCTGAAAGACGAGCATAAAGAGCGAAGAACTTTAGGAGGAGCAAGTATTCAAAATCAAGGGTCTACAAGTTTACGTGATAGTGTAGCTTTTCCAGATCATATCAAGCGAGTCTTAGACTTGTATAAGAACTTTTAATGAGTTTAGGCGACCAAAGAAAATTTTTGGAAACTTTTGAAAAAAAGTTAGCTAGGCGTTCAGCGGCTTACAGAAGATATACTGGAAATAGGCAACACCATAATTTTACAGTATCAAAAGCAGCCTTAGAAAAAGGCGTAAAAGAAACCCTAAATGTAGGATTAGCTGGGCACAAGAAAAAGGGCGAGTTAGTAAATCAAGTAATACTAAAATTAGAGCCCCACACCTTAAACGTTATAGCTAGTATTGCTACTAATGTTAAACGTAGAGGTGCTGATCTAAATTCCGTAGTGGCAGTAGTTGTGGAGGAAGATAAGCCTCACTTTTTTAGGGCTCACTTTAGTGCTACACAACAAGACAATGGCAAATATAGAAATATCTACAAACAAGTGTATACTAGTTATGATAAACTTTTAAACACATACGCAGAAGTTGTTTCTACTACTACAGAAGACGTAGTAGGCCAGTCTTTTGGAGATAAAGCAAAAGACTACTTTAACTTGGAGCACTTTTTGTTCCAAGGAATAGCAGAGTCTCAAGTAAAAGATGCAATTATAGACTCCGTTAGAGACATAGCTAGTATTGGAGAAAAAGACGTTCTAGATTGGTTGGAAAGAAGTAATCTAGACATGAGAATAGTAAGAAATACTGCAACAGATACTATGGAAGTTTTTATAGGATCTAAAGTATTAAATTCCAAAGAAGCAGTAGAGTCTCGAACAAGAAAAGCAGATTTAACAAAAAGAATTCTTCCGGATGTTAGAAAAACTGTAATTGATATGGGTTCTTTAATACCGGGCATGCCCGGCTCTGACAGCTTTGTAGACATTAAAAGAAAAAAGCTGCTAAAAAAAGTTTCACAAGAGTTTAGTACTGTTAAAGGTGCAAAAGTAGTTATAAAAGAAAACCTTACTATACAGAAGAAGAAAACTTCCACTAATAAAAACGGAAAACGAACAACAAGAAGTTTAGCGACTATAGCTTTGTCTAAAGGTGCCGGAGGCTCTGCTACTCCTAAAAGAAGAGTAAAAAAGGGAGTAGCTTCTTCCCCTTTAAGATTAATTGGTTTAATAAATGAAAAGCTACCCGGACAAGTCGCTAAAAATATGGGAAGCCCACGACTTAATTATAGAACGGGTAGATTTGCATCAAGTGTTAAAGTTGTGGACGTAGCTACCACCGCCAAGGGATTTCCTAGTTTTGGGTATACTTACCAGAGGGACCCTTACGAAGTTTTTGAAAGTACGAGCGGTACTAGATTTTCGAGTGTTGAAAGGGACCCACGTTCTTTAATTGATACATCTATAAGAGAGATAGCCGCAGAATTAGCCCTAGGACGATTTTTTACGAGGAGAGTGTAATGACAACAGCTAGAGTTTATACTTCTCGACGTTCAAATATAGTAGAAGCCTTAACAGCGAAGTTAAAAAACATAGATGGATCTGGGGCTTATCTATCCGACGTAGGGAATAATGTTCACCCTAGGTTAAAATTCTGGGATGAAGTAGAGGATTTCCCTGCAGTACACCTAAATGCTGGTGCAGAAACTAGGGAATACCAAGCAGGCGGTTACAAAGACAGATTTTTAAGCGTTACTATAAGATGCTACGTTAATGAAGATGACGCACAGTATCATTTAAATGCTTTAATGGAAGATGTAGAAACCGTTATAGAAGAAAACACAAATTTACAATATTTCGACAAACAAAACAATGAGTTTAATTGTCAACAAATCACCGTAGTTAGTATAGATACTGACGAAGGTGTACTTGAGCCTTTAGGAGTAGGAGAACTACTAGTAGAGGTTCGATACTAGAAACGACTGGCACGAACAAATGTTCACGCCCTAGTCCTTTCAATATTTGCATAGGAGATTTACTATGGCAACACAATTATATTTTAGTCGCGATACTAAAGTCTACATCGAATTTAATAATAAAGTATGGGAAGTACCTGTACTCGACGGCTTTAGTTTCTCTCAAGGTAACAATACGTCTGAAATTACACTAAACGAAATGGAATCGTCTGGTGGAATTAGTAGGCGAGGACGACGAGCATTTAATGACTCTCTTGCTCCAGGCGAGTGGTCTCTTTCAACATATGTTCGTCCATTTGCTTCGGCAGGTGCAGGGGACGGCGCTGCAGATGATTCAGCACACGTACACGCAGTTGAAGAAGTACTCTGGGGTATGATGGCAGGTGCGGACACGTACAATGCCACCACATTTGATTTTGAAAACTCTACAATAATTCCTGCAACAAGTATTGTTGTAGGGGAAACCTATGAAATTGTAACTGTAGGAAGTCCTGTTACTAACTGGACAGCCATTGGATCAGCGTCGAGCCCGGTTGCCGGAATGGTTTTCACTGCCGGCAGTACAGTACCTACAGGTGCTGGTACTGTAAAGCGTAAAGTGACCGCACATGATGCTAGTAGTAACAAAATATCCTTCCACGCCTCCAACTCATCTACTCTCGGAACAGCGAACATTTATTTCATACTTGGAGATGCGAACCGAACAGTAATGAAATTAACACAAGCTGTTGTAAACGAAGCTAGTATTGATTTTGAAATTGACGGTATTTCTACAATTTCATGGTCTGGTCAGTGTTCAGAAGTACTTGACTTCAGTGGAAGCTCTATTGTACAAAATACTTCTGAAGTATCAAAAACTGTACAAGTAAATGGAACAGTTAACTCCGGAGCAACTACAATTAATTTAGATGCAGGCCATGGCGCTGCTAAAGGAGACCTTCTTTTTGGAACAGGACTACCTGC
>Ga0315321_10002955_pt1 | contig 13227 bp, 13 predicted proteins | sample M180m21515metaG_FD_203464 | JGI IMG/M metagenome (GOLD analysis project Ga0315321, IMG submission 203464) | Ammonia-oxidizing marine archaeal communities from Monterey Bay, California, United States - M1 80m 21515 | ecosystem: Environmental > Aquatic > Marine > Intertidal zone | place: USA... | reverse complement strand
CTGGTTGGACTCTTTCAGGTCCTCAAGCCTGCTAACTTCAAGGCTCTGTTGATCGGCCATTGCAGCCCAGCCTTCAGAGCCAAACAATTGCAGCCTCCAATTCAATGGCGTGGCCATTAAGGAGGTCAGGGTGCCTGTTGCGCCGCTATCGAAGTCCAATTGCACAGTCGTCGTATCATCAACGCCAGCTGATAGGACACGGCGCTTGCTAAGCGCTGTCACGCGCTGCACTGGGCCGAGCAAATGAATCATGGCGTCGAGCATATGGATACCCAAGGCTGCCATCCCGCCGGCCGGGTTCTCAGCGGTTGTTCCACGCCACATATCGTCCGTAAAACCAAAGCCGAAAGGCCCTGAAAAATTGGCATCGATATGTAACGGGACGCCTAAGGAGCCTGTATGGTTTTGTTTCTGAAGCGCCTGAAGCGCAGGTAAGAAACGACGATTAAACCCAACAGCCAGTGTCACCTTGTTTCGCCGGCATGCGGTGACGGCGTCTTTTGCCTCGCCCAAGGTCAGTGCGAGCGGTTTCTCGACAAATATATGTTTACCAGCCTCTGCGGCTGCGCAAATCTGGCTGCAGTGCATGCTATGTGGTGTTGCTAATACCAGTGCCTGCACCTTGGGGTCGCCCAGCAATGAATCGAAATCATCCGTGATTTCAAAGCCCTGTGCTATTCCGAAATCAGTGACCTTCGATGGCGTCCGCGTCATGCCGCGAATAAATCGGATGCGGCTCTCGGTATCTGAAGCCGCAGCCGTCACGAGGTTTTGCCCCCATCGGCCCAGTCCCACGATTGCTGCGTTTAAGGTTGGTTGTTGGCTCAAATTTTTGCTCCACCGTCAATTGGAATAGCGCTTCCGGTCATGAAAGCTGAAATATCACTGGCTAGATATGTTGCAAGCTCGGCGATTTCGTCTGGCCGCCCCATCCGCCCCACAGGTTGGCGTGATGAGAAGGCAAATCGGGCGGCGTCAGGATCATCCATCGCGTTGATGCGCGCTGTCATGGATGGTGTTTCAACGCCTGATGGGCAAATTGCGTTGCATCGAATGCCTTCGGCTGCATAATCGAGCGCAATCGATTTAGTCATGCCGATCACTGCAGCTTTGCTGACGCCGTAAGCGAACCTGTCGGGTGCTGCCCCAATTGATGAAATGACCGACGCCATATTGATGATGCTGCCGCCGCCAGATGCAAGCATCAGAGGGATTGCAGCTCGGCACATTGTAAACAAGGACGTGACGTTCAGGTCCAGGCTGCGCGACCAATCCTGATCGCTGCAGCTCATCAGGTTCCCAACGGTCACCATACCGGCGCAATTAAACAGGACGTTAATATCTCCAATATCTGCAAAGAAAGCAGTGACAGCGGCGGGGTCAGTGACATCCAGCGCAGTGGTGCTGATATTCAGGCCATCAATTTTGAGGGCCTCTAAGCCCTTGGCGTCACGGTCCACCGCTAGAACACGGGCACCTTCAGACGCGAAGGTGAGGGCGGTTTGGTAGCCAATACCAGCAGCCGCACCGGTGACGACACAGACCTTCTCGTTCAATCGAGGCAATTTAGGTTGATCCTTGTTGTGCGTGGGGCGTCGAAGCGCTGAGGCTCTCGGTCGCGGTGTCAATCGTCCCTTGGAATATTACGATCCGCCGCACCGATATAGCCGCGATTCCAGGTGGGTGTGATGTGGATTTCGTTCAGGCAGACATGGGCTGGCATGGTTGCGATGAACAGGACCGTGCGGCCCACATCATCTTCCTGCACCATCTTTGCCCGGTCTTCTGGGGTTGGTGGGACGGGGCGCAGGTCCAGAATTTCTGTCGCGACTTCGCCCGGGCAAAGCGCACATGCACGAATGCCAAGATGGCAGTTCTCGTGGTTGATGCTCTCGTTCATGGCGTTCAGCGCAGTTTTTGCCGTGGTGTACGCGACGCCGGAAACGCCGCCAATCTTCTGGCTGGCCATAGACGAGACATTGACGATCAGCCCGTCGCGCTGTTCCCGCATCATCAAGAGTGCTGCGTGGGAGACGTTGAAGGCGCCGGTCAAATCCACGTCGATAACCCGGTTCCAGCTTTTGTCGTCGATATCCCGCCAACGGCGTTTCGGCGTATTCAGGCCAGCGCTGTTAATCATCATGTCCAGCTTGCCATGGGCTTGCTTGATCCGACCCGCGACAGCGTCAACGGCTTCCCGGTCAGCAATATCAAGTGGTTCAATCTCTGACGCACCGCCAGCACTCTTGATGCTATTCGCCACCGCTTCCAACTGCTCAATCCGGCGGCCAGACAGGATGACGGTGGCGCCTGCTTCCGCCAACGCCAACGCGCCAGCCCTGCCGATGCCTGTACCAGCGCCGGTGATCCACGCGATTTTTCCGTTCAGTGACGTCATGTGATTTTCCTAGATATGAGTTTGGTGGGCCGGTTCAGCCAATTGAATCGCGGACACGGTAATATGCCGCCACGATGCTAAGGAACCAGGGATTGCCCTGATAGAACGGCATGGTCGGGAAGGACCGACCGTCCAATGCAGTTTGACCAGCCGGGTCGCCCAGCATTCTTTGTCCAAGCTTGTGGCCGAGATATGTGGAAATGGCGACGCCTGATCCCAGATACCCGCAGGCATAGTGAACGCCGTCGACTTCGCCGATATGGGGCAATTTGTCGAAGGTGAAGCCAAGCTTGCCGCCCCAGGCATGGCTGATTGGCACGTCGGCCAGCTCCGGCCAGATTTTGACCATGAATTTCCGCAAATGAGGTGCCGCTTGCTGCGGCGTTGAGTTCTTCAGCAGCGGCCTGCCACCCATTAGGATACGGCGGCCATCATGACTGGCGCGGTAGTAATGCACCGTGCGCTTGGTATCGATGATCATGTTGCCACGCGGAACCAGGCGCTTGACCTGTTCCTCCGGCATTTCTTCTGTCGCGATAATCTGGCTGGCAACCGGGATAACCCGTCGTTCCAGTGTCCCAAGTGCGCCGTCAGTATAGCCATTCGCGCCGACACAGGCTTGGCCCGCGAGCAGCGACCCGCGTTCAGTATTGATGCGGAGGCCAGCGCCCTCCCGGCTGATGCCAATAACGCGCGTGCCGTCACAAATGATGCCACCTGCGGCGCGGACGCGGTCTAACAAGCCAGCATGGAATTCTGCAGGGTGAATAACGCCGTCGCCCCCGTTAAACCGCCCGCCGTGATAAAATTCGGACCCGATATGATCTTGCTGATCAGACGGTTCAATCATGCGCACATCAGCGCCAAGCTTCTCTTGAAGTACACCGACTTCGCGGCGCAAGCCATCCATAGCACTCGGCTTATGCGCACCAAGAAATCGACCAGATCGAACGAAATGCGCTTGGATTTGTTCTGTTTCCAGCAAGCTCTCCAGATAGTCCACGCTGGCTTTGCCCTCTTTCCAAAGCTGCTGTGCGCCCGCTTCGCCAAGCATCTCAACGGTCTTGCCGTAGGAAAGTTTGAACGGGAAATTGCCAACGCCGCCGCCATTGCGGGAACTTGCCCCGAAGCCAGCATTCTCAGCTTCAAAAACAACAACAGACTTACCGCCGCGAAGCGCCGTTAACGCTGCAGAAAGACCGGTATAGCCGGAGCCCACCACCGCGATGTCTGCTTCCGCAGGAATGTCAGGCTTGGTGATTGCGTCTCTGGGTGCCTGATCCCACCAGAACGGCGCGTCTTTGGTCGTGGCAAATGGATCGGCCATCAGGGCCTCCTCAGTCTGGGTAGTGGTCGCGTTTAACGGTTATAAATGTCGCGTGCTCGCCAGCCTCGCCCGGAACGTTTATGCGGGCAAGGCTGCGCATGACGGTTCCAGTGATGACGAAGCGCTTGCTCAATGCCGTGCTTGGCGTCTTCAGGAGCGCGCCTTGGTATGTTTAGATCCACTTGTCCCCTTGAATATCGTTCACGCCCTGGAACTGAAATCCAGCTTTACCTTTACGTGCGCCCGACAGATCAAGGCCCCATTCAATCCACGTCCCCCAACCTTCACCTTTCAGCGTGCCCGATAATGTGTTGTCCGGCTTGGCGTCAAGCGTCAGCGTCGCCGTGGCAAACCTTAGGTCATTGAAGGGAAGGGCGAGGTCGTCGTTATTCTTGAAGGCACGGTATGACCATTCGCCCGCGATAGTTTCGGCCCAAGCTGGCATCCGATTAGATCTCTCGGCCTTTCATCAGGCGCAGCGGCGTATATTCCAGAACGCAGTCGCCGTTGTGAGTGATGACGGAATTCCGGGTCCGAACGAGGCCACGGTCGCCTTTGCTGGCGGCCCGGCTTTCGATCACTTCCATATCCACGTGAAGCGTATCGCCGACGAGCGTGGCACCTTTAACGTCTAGCTCCATGCCCAGGAATGCGAAACCTGTCTTTTGCAGGGTGCTCTGCATGACGAGGCCTTCAGCGATGGAAAGCACCAATGCTGCGGGCACAATGCGTTTGCCGGTGGGCGACTCGTTTTCGATGTATTCCATGTTGTTGAACAGCAATTCCTGCATGCCCGTTACGCCGATAAACGACATCAGGTCGGACTCAAACAATGTCCGCCCAATCGTGCGGAATTTCCGCCCAACTGGCATATCCTGCCAAAAGAAACCGTGGCCAAGTTCTTCAAATTCTGTATCCGCCATGGGGCGCTCCGATTGCGATGATCTGGCGGAGAGTGTAGCCCTATCGGCGATCTTTCGAAAAGGACGCCGTGCGCCGATGGCCGCTTCAGATAGCAATAATTCAGACACGATCGCTGGTCTGCCTCGCATCCAGAGCCCGTGCGTCTCCATCTGCGTTGTAGACCCGGCGACGCGCCAGTGTACGGGCTGCTACCGGACACTGAAGGAAATTGCCCGTTGGAGCCGGTTCACGGCTGAGGAGCGGGCAGGCGTCATGAACGAACTACAAGCGCGGAAAGCACAATTCGCTGCAGATGCATCTGCACCGGATGTTAGCTAGCTGCGTCTGCTAGAATCATCGCGGCACCTTTTTCGGCGATCATCAGCGTGGGGCTGTTGGTATTCCCGGATGTGATGGTCGGCATCACGCTGGCGTCCGCTACACGTACACCTTGAGCGGCTTTTAGGCGGAGGCGCGAATCTACGGGTGCAGCCGGGTCCTCGCCCATGCGTGCTGTGCCGACGGGGTGGAAGATCGTGCTGGCGATATCGCCTGCGGCCTTCGCCAATTCCTCGTCGCCATCAATCTGCGGGCCGGGTTTAAATTCTGCCGCTTTGTATTTCTGCAAAGCAGGTTGGCCCGCTATGTGGCGCGTTAGCCTAACGGCAGCCGCAGCGACCAGGCGGTCTGCTGGGTCGGATAGATAGTTCGGGCGAATATCTGGCGGTGCGCGGAAATCACTGGATGCTGCCAATACCTCACCCCGGCTTTCTGGTCGGAGATTGCACACGGATGCCGTGAACGCTGGGAAGGGGTGCAAGTCCTCCCCAAACTTCTCCAGGCTGAGCGGCTGGACGTGATATTGCAGATTGGGCGTTTCACGAGATGGGTCCGACTTGACGAAGCAGCCAAGCTGGCTCGGCGCCATGGTCAGTGGCCCGCGCCGGCGAAGGGCATAGTCCAGGCCCATTTGCGCTTTTCCGATCAGTGAGTTCGCCTGCTCATTCAGCGTTTTTACGCCCTCAACCTTATAGGCGAGGCGGACCTGCAAGTGATCTTGCAGGTTCTGGCCAATGTTCGGGACATCAGCGATCGTATCCACACCTATGCTTTGCAAGTGATTGCCAGCGCCGATGCCGGACAACTGCAACAGGTGTGGGGAGCCGACCGCCCCCGCCGCCAGGATTGCCTCACCTTTGACTTCCGCGCGCTTCGGCTTGGCACCGCCGCCATCGCCTTCTGTGAACAGTACGGCGGTCGCGCGGCCCTCTATGATCTCAAGCCGTTCCGTATGCGCATGGGTGAGAACTGTTAGGTTAGGGCGGTTTTTGATAGGGCGGAGAAAGGCTTTTGAAGCATTCCAACGCACGCCCTTCCGCTGATTAACGTGGAAATAGCCGACCCCTTCATTGTTGCCGCGATTGAAGTCATCCGTCGACGGAATGCCTGCTTGCATCGCAGCTTCGCGGAAAGCATCCAGGATTTCCCACGATAGGCGCGGCTCTTCGACCCGCCATTCGCCGCCAGCGCCGTGCATGTCATCGGCACCAGCGTGGAAATCTTCTGTTTGCTGGAAGATAGGCAGCACGTCCTCCCAGGACCAGCCGACGGCACCCATCTGGCGCCAACCATCATAGTCCCGGGCTTGGCCACGCATGTAGATCATGCCGTTGATGGAGGAGCATCCGCCCAGCACCTTGCCGCGCGGATAGTCCAGCGCGCGCCCGTTCAAGCCTGACTCCGCGACAGTGCGGAAGCGCCAATCCGTGCGTGGGTTCATCATTGTGTAGAGATAGCCTACGGGAATGTGGATCCAGACCCAGTCATCCTTGCCGCCAGCCTCAAGCAAAAGCACACGGTTCTGCGGGTTTGCGGAAAGGCGATTGGCTAGCAGGCACCCAGCCGTGCCCGCGCCAACGATGACGTAATCAAATGCGCCGATGGTTTCCCGCTCGCCCATATTTGCAGCCCTCTTATCACTTAAACATTCACCTGCTTATACTGGCCAAAACATTCGAGTGAGGGAATGCCGAATGACGCAGTTTGTCGAAGCTAACAATGCCGTGTTCCGTTATGAGCATGTCGGGAATGCTGAGGGGGCGGGCACGCCTTTGCTACTCGTCCATGAATTGGGCGGCGATATGACGAGCTGGGACCCAGCGCTTGCAGCTGGCCTGTGTGCCAATCGCCCCGCCATGCGCTTTGATTGGCGGGGCGCTGGTATGTCCGAGAAAATCCGGGGGCATTTCGACATTGATGTGATGTGCGCAGACGCGGCGGCAATCGTCAAAGAGACAGGTTTTGGCGCTGGCAAGCCTGTTGATGTTGTTGGCATTGCGCTTGGCGGCGGCGTTGTGATCGGTTTGGCGGCGCGGTACCCGGAAATAGTCCGCCGCTTGGTCTCTACCAGTTCGGCCATTGGTGGATCAGTAGAAGCGGGTGTGCGTCTCAAAACACGGGCGGAAGGCGTTGAACGGGACGGTATGCGCCCATATTGCGAGGCCAGCCACGCCATATCTTTTGCGGATCATCTGCGCACTGATGCCGCGCTCTACGAATGGTATCGCAAGAAATGGATTGCCCAGGACCCCACAAGTTTCGCTGGTCATAATCGCATGCTGGCGGATATGGACGAATTCCCCAACCTGCCAAAGATCAAAGCCAAAACGCTTGTCCTCTCGGGCACTCATGATCCACTGCGCCCGCCAAAATTGGTTAAAGATATCGCCAGTAAAATTCCCGGCGCGGAATACGAAGAATTAGAAACCGGCCATTTCATGCATGTCCAAACGCCGGATCTTTGCGCTAAGCGCATCCCAATGTTTTTGGACCAAAACTAGGAGCGATTGAGCCATGAACGACACTTATGAATTATACGCGATCAAATACGGCTCGGTAACGAACCGGCCCATGAGTGAGAACTTTATTGGTGGGGATCCGCATGACCTTAGCCAAAATCTCGATTATTTCATCTGGGTCGCCACGAATTCTGAGCGGACATATGTGATCGACACCGGCTTTAATCATGAGGTCGCAGCGGATCGTGGCCGTAAGATTGACCGGCTGCCGCGCGAAGGCCTGGAGCTCCTGGGCATAGCCGCTGGCAAGGTCGAGGACGTTATCATTACGCACCTCCATTATGACCATGCAGGCACATTTGGCGATTTCAAGAACGCGCGGATGCACCTGCAGGACGCTGAAATGGAAATGGCGACGGGCCGCTGCATGTGCCACGCGCCACTGCGCATGCCGTACCATGTGGACGATGTCTGCGAGATGGTGCGCAAGGTCTATGCGGAACAGGTGGACTTCCACGATGGTGATAAGCAATTGGCACCCGGCATCAGCGTGCATCTGTGTGCAGGCCATGCGGCGGGGCTGCAATCAGTCCGTGTCAAAACCAAGCGCGGCTATGTGATGATTGCGTCCGACGCGACCCACTTCTACATGAACTTTGCCCAGAAGAAGCCATTCCCAATCCTGGTGAACATGGCGGAGATGATGGAAAGCTGGACCAAGCTGATCCGCTTGGGCGATTCTATTGATCACGTCATTCCTGGCCATGACCCGGCAGTGCTGGATTACTATCCGGCGGCTGACCCCAAGCTAGAAGGCATCGCCGTTCGGCTTGATGTAGCACCAAAGTTTTCTATCGCGAAGGACGTTGGCGCATGACCAGTTGGACAGACCGCCGCCAAGCCTTCCGCGCCGTCATGAATGGGGACCAATGCGTCCATCCAGGCTCCGTCTATGACCCGATGTCGGCGCGCATTGCGCAGGACATCGGCTTTGAAGTGGGCATGTTCGCAGGCTCAACCGGGTCATTGACGGTTTTGGGTGATCCTGACTTGATTATCATGACGCTGACGGAGTTTGCCAACCAATGTCTCCGCATAAATCGCGCGGCAGAAATCCCGTTGATGGTTGATGCGGACCACGGCTACGGCAATGCGCTTAGCGTGATGCGTACGGTGCAGGAATTGGAGACCGCTGGCGTCTCTGGCATGTCCATCGAAGACACAGACCTGCCGCAGCCTTATGGCGAGCCTAAGCAGCGCCTGCTCTCGCTCGACGAAGGTGTGGGCAAAATGAAAGCCGCAGTCGCCGCTAAGCAAGACCCAGCACTGGTCATTGCTGGGCGAACCAGTGCCTGCGCCATTGCTGGCATTGATGAAGCCGTCAAACGCGCCAAGGCGTATGAAGCATGCGGTGTTGATGCGCTGTTTTTCGTCGGTGCTAAGACCCGGGCCGAAGTGGATGCGATTTCAGCCGCCACGACCCTGCCGCTGATCCTTGGCGGCGCCACTGCAGAGCTGGAGGACAAAGACTATCTCTCAGCCCGCCGCGTTCGCATCGCCTTGCAAGGGCATCAGCCGATTATGGCCGGTATTCAAGCCGTGTACGCGACGCTGAAAGCGCTGCGTGACGGAACGAAACCGCAGGACCTTACTTCCTTACCTAATGCAGACCTCGTTAAGGTCGCCACTCGGTCGCCAGACTTCGATCGCTGGACCAAGGAGTTCTTGGGCGGCTGATGAAATGCTTGGCGGCCTGAAACGCAGGAGTGCCGCCAGAATGACTGACCCCGACATTTCCAAGGAAAACTCGCTAGGCCGGCCACCGCCGCCCACAGCCGCGCGAATGGAAACGCGATTGTTCTTGGCAATCGTGGTGTTGACGGTTGGGTTTTTGGCCCTGACTTTTGTTGTGGATATGGCGGAAGATGGCGTCGCTGGCTCCTTTGACCGAGCCGTCTTACTGGCCTTGCAAACATCGACTGAAATCTCTGACCCTATCGGTCCGCGCTGGGTAGAGGAGATCGCGCGGGATCTGACCAGCCTTGGCAGTTATTCGGTGATGCTGCTGATCGTGGCTGGCGTCCTAGGCTATTTGCTTTTGATCCGACGGCGCGCGGCAGCAGTATTTGTGTTGGCATCAATTGGTGGCGGTATTGTGCTGTCGAATGTGTTGAAACACTTCTTCCAACGAGCGCGTCCAGATATTGCGCCCCATGCGGCAGAGGTGTTCTCCACCAGCTTCCCCAGCGCCCACGCCTTGACGCTTGCCGTAGTCGTTGCCCGCTTCGTGCTCGCCCGCCTACAAAGGCTTTATGCTATCGGGATCGCTATTGGGATCACGATTATTGTGGGGCTAACGCGGATGTATCTCGGCGTTCACTGGCCGACTGATATTGCTGCTGGTTGGTGTGTGGGCGCTGCTTGGGCGCTCGCATGTTGGTATATCGCGACTAAGCTGCAGGCGAAGGCTGCCCGAAAGCGCGCCCTACGAATCTGCCCAAGAAAATCGTTATGCCACTGGCACGGAGTGGGTATTTCGCGCGCGGCGTTGTTTATATGATTGTCTGCCTTCTGGCACTGGCTGCTACTTGGACAGCGTCGAGCCATGGCGGTGCCAAGGATGCGCTTACGGCGATATTGGCGCAGCCCTTTTGTGCGGCGCTGATCTGGATAATGGTCGTTGGCCTGCTCGGCTACACGACATGGCGCTTGGTTCAATCCGTGTTTGATACGGATGACCACGGCTGAAAACCGGTTGGCTTGGGCGTGCGCGTAGGATTGCTCACCAGCGGCGCCACCTATTTTTCAATGGCCGTGTTCTGCCTCGCGAAACTAGGGGTATTGCCAGGGGGCGGCGATAAGGAAGGTGCCTCCTGGACTGATAAGGCCGTGGAAATTATCGGTGCAGGGCCTGTGATTGTCGCTTTTGGCGTCGCGTTCACAATTATCGCCTCAGCGCATTTTTGGAAGGCTTATAAGCGCAAATACGCAGATCACTTCGAGGCACCGGAAAAAGCGATGCCGCTTGTCCATGTCGTGTCGATCATCGGCTTGACGGCGCGGGGAACTGTGTTAGGCCTGCTTGCTTATTTGATGTGGCGGCGATTTTTGATCGCGGACAGTCCATCCGCCATAATTATCTTGTAAATATCTATTGTATAATAATAATTACAAAACAAAAAGCTCGATTGGTACGGTCTTTGGTACACTTTTGGCTTAATTAGTTTTCGCTCGGTTTTCTGCCCGTGGCTCTTCAGTCGTCTTCTTGATAGTTTGAGTCAGTTTGATCCTGGTTTTTGGGCGTTCCAGACGGAGTCAGTATTTTCCAAGCGCTTACGCCCCCCTGCTTTGATGCTGGCGTTGGCCTTGCAGCAACCCGGCCTGGCGCAGCTTCTATGCGATCTTCTGATCCTCCCCTGTTGGTATAAACGATCTCAAAGGGTCGACCACTTCCGTGGGGCTACGTGGGGTTACTTCAGGGTTTACCGGCCCCCTTCTCAGATCCAGCCCAAGCCATTAGACACCGCCTGCGAAGGACTTATGACGTGATTTGACCTTAAATAGGCAACGGAAAAGTAAATTCACCAAATGCGCGCTCTCTGTAGATTCGTTTGTTCTTTTATTCTTGTTGCCTCTCAGATTGGGGCGGCTTTAGCCGATACCCTATCGAAACAAATGCTCGATCAGCACCTAATCGCTTTTGAGAGCGATGACGGCACACAATTGTCAGGCTACTTCTTTGTCCCTGATGGCGCTGGGCCATTTGATACGGTGCTGATGATGCATGGCTGTGCCGGGCTTCTCGATCGCAAAGGAGTTCTGAAGCACAGGGAAGCGGCGTGGCTGACTATCCTCGCGGCCGAAGGCTATGCCGTTCTTCTGGCCGATAGTTTTACAGCGCGAGGCTATAGAAGCATTTGCAGAACAAGAACTCGCCCGATCCGCCCGGACCGGGAACGCCCCCATGACGCTTACGGTGCCCTTCGCTGGCTGCAGGCACAGCCAACGGTTCGGGTGGATAGAGTCGCCCTGATTGGTTGGTCCAATGGCGCGATGTCGATGCTTTGGGCGCTGTACAATGGCGCTGAGCAACGTCAGCCTGCGCTCAAGCATGACTTCCGCGCGGCGATTGGGTTCTATCCCGGATGCATTGCGCTGCGGCGTAGAATTCCGACTTATAAAGCCAAGGTGCCGATCCTCCTCCAGATCGGGCTTGCAGATGATTGGACACTGCCGGAGCCGTGTATGGCTTTGATTGAAGAGGCAAACCAGCGTGAGGGTGCCCGCATGACCTATGACGCTTATGAGGGTGCCTATCATGGCTTTGACCACCCATCCTCTCGGGTCCGCATGATCACGACAAAAAACAGCAGCTTCGCGAGCGGCGGGAGAACGGTGCATATCGGCACGAACGAGGCAGCGCGCTTCCGCTCAATCGTGGCCACAAAAGCATATCTCCGCAAGCGCTTCGCTGATTAGCAGTCGGACGACCGGCCAGTGTCTGGTTTCTCAAAAGCTAAGGAGCGTCTGTCAGTGCGCATGGAGGAGATCGCATGTACGCCCATCCCACCATGGCGGCTGCATGACCTCCGTCGCACCGCAGGCACAGGCATGGCTGCGTCAGGCGTCCAGTATCCACGATCAGCCGGGTGCTGAACCATGCCGAGGGCGGCGTGACCAAGATCTACAATCGCTTTGGATATGCTGAGGAGAAGCGCCTTGCACTGGAAGCGTGGGCCGGTCGCATAGGCGAAATTGTCAGTAATTAAAGCTGGAACCCCATGGCTTTCCCAGCCTTTTAGTCCTCCTGCCCCTAGAGCAGAGACCGTCTATGCACTACCATTACATACGGACCACTTAGTGGGTGGTGATCACGTGGCTGGGCCATATCCTCGCCAACATCGCTGAACACAAGATCAACGGGATCGACGAACTCCTGCCTTGGAATTATCAGGTCACCTGAACCGTCAACAGCGGGAAAGGCAGACACTTACGTCTAAAACAGAAAGTCGTCCGATGTGATGGACGCAAGATCTGTTCTTTCGAGCAGAATTGTATCGCCATTGTTGAAATCGATAAGAACGTGCAATCCCTGCTGCGTCATCTGGTTCTCTAGCGTAGAAAAATCTGTGCTCAGTGCGGACAGGTCTAAGAGGTCATCCCCACGATCGTCAAAGTCCGTGATGCGGTCTCTACCGTGACCAAAATCAAATACAAATGTATCTTCGCCAAATTGGCCCGTCATACGGTCTCTACCAGTGCCGCCAATGATTGTGTCATCCCCGCTCTGACCGAAAATACGATCGTTGCCAGCGCCGCCATACAATGTGTCGTTACCAACCATGCCATGTAATACATCGCGACCATCATTGCCCCACAGTGTGTCCGCAAAATTAATTTTATGCGTTCCTGATATACGGTCATTGCCAGAACTGCCCTTCAACTCCAACGCCCAGTCAACGCAGAACTTGCCAACCAAGTACTCGACGTTCTCCGGAAGTGTGCAATTCCAAGAGGCATTGATCCTATCAAGACCGCCACCGGCAAGCTCAACAACAACATCATCCGCGCTATCAACCGTGTAGCTGTCGTTGCCATTGCCTCCAACCAATCTGTCGGTACCTCCGCCGCCATCCAATCGGTCATCGCCATCCCCGCCCGTTAGAACGTTCGCACCAGTGTCACCAATCAAAACATCATTAAAACCTGATCCGGTGATGTTCTCTATGTCGACGAGTGTGTCAGTTCCACCGTCGCCGTCGCTTACCGTTCCTTTATTTAATCGCGCCAATATTGCGCCA
>Ga0315321_10002951_pt1 | contig 13237 bp, 13 predicted proteins | sample M180m21515metaG_FD_203464 | JGI IMG/M metagenome (GOLD analysis project Ga0315321, IMG submission 203464) | Ammonia-oxidizing marine archaeal communities from Monterey Bay, California, United States - M1 80m 21515 | ecosystem: Environmental > Aquatic > Marine > Intertidal zone | place: USA... | reverse complement strand
CGGAATACGCTCATAGCTTGGCGAAACAGCGCCATCCTCACACAGGACCACCACCTCGCACATGGTGCAGACCTCGCCGAACTGACCCATCAGGAAGTAGTCGCGGTAGGCATCGCTGTTCACTTGGGCTTGCGCGACAACGGAAAGCGCGCAAATCAACCCCCCCAGGAAAACGCCCCGCACCGAAAGCCTCATGCGAGCTACAAACCGGTGGCACGCTTCCGGCCATTGAGGCCAAGAAACAGCAGCATCCATCCACTCATTAGCAATCGCAGCCCAAACAGGGTGCCAAGAGCCCAGGTTCCTGACACAGGGAATTGCTGCCAAATCAATATGCCCAATATAAAGGACAACACAGCGCTGCCAAACATCCAACCCCAACCGTGACCCGGTCGCAAAGCAAATGCAGCGATAAATTCCAACACGCCGGCGGCAATAAAGAAACCTGCAAGTACCAGAGTTAAAGCCGCAAGACCGGCTACCGGCTGCAGCATCAACCAGGCACCGACCACAGCGGTCAGCACTCCGAGCACAAAAGCAATCAACCCCTTAGAAAATAAACCAACACGAATCGCCATATAGGACTGGCCTAAACCACCAGCAATTAATGCCACACCCACCAGAATTGTTATCGCTTCGCCGGCAATGGCAGGCGCGGCTATTGCAAGCAACCCCATAAAAATAAGCAATGCACCCGACCAGATTGCCGTGCCACTATTGGCCTGAATATCGCCCAGCACGCCATGCGGTAATTGTGTTGCTTCCGTTGTCATAGTCTCCCCCCATAAATAGGCAACAGTGCCTTATGCGTGAAATCCTACAACAATCGGCACCGCCTATGCCACCTTGTGCCAAAATGCTCTGAGCAACGGCCCTTTCAGTTGCCGCTGGCGGGCAAACAAGCCAACTTCATAAGCCTTTAGCTTTGGCTCAACCTCGAGAATACGCACCTTGTCCACCAGCGGACTGTTGTCCAGCACGATCTGTGGGACAACACCCACGCCGAAGCCCAGACTCACCATGCTGACAATAGCCTCATTGCCCGTAACCTGCGCGTAGATCGAAGGCTCGATACCAAGCTTGCGAAACCAGCTTTCCACTCGCCGCCGTGACAAGCCAGTCTCCGAGAGGATCATCGGCACACCCTGCCAGTTTTCCGCTGTCGATTTTTGCTGTGACAAGCTAGAAAACTCACCTGCCACCGATGTGATAAACACCAATGGGGATTCTGCAATTGACTTAAATGCCACTTCAGGAGGAAGGCGCTCCGGTCGCGCCCCAATCGCGATATCTTCTGTCCCACTTTGCACACGACTCAGCGCATACTCCGGGTCTCCGGTATGAAGTTTGATTTCTACCCTCGGAAAGTCAGTGCGGAACTCACTCAGCAGATCGAATAAAAAGCTATAGCTCGCTGTCACCGAACAATAAATACTCACTTCACCATGCAGGTCCTCAGCCTCTTCAAGCAAAGTGCTGCGAATGGTCTCCCAGTCACCCAAAGCCTCTCGCGCATAGACTAAAAATAGTTCACCCTCATGGGTAAGCTTCACCGATCGGTTATCACGCAGAAATAGCAGCACACCCAAAGTCTCTTCCAGCTGCCGGATACCCCGGCTGAACGCCGAAACGCTAAGATGACTTAACTCACTGGCGCGCCCGAAGTGCAGGGTTTCTGTCAGGGTCACGAATTGTTGCATCTGTCGGTGGTCCATCCGTGCATTATCCCATTAAATGCAAAACTATTTCGCATACATTGCTATTTACGCAACACAGTTATGGCCGTATAGTCGTCTTCCGGTTTGGTGCAGCAGCCCCATAGGCCTCCACTGCTGACCGCAACCCCACTGATTACTAAGGATTATTAAGATGCAGGTTTACTACGATAAAGATTGCGATATCTCGATTATAAAAAGCAAAAAAGTTGCGGTGATTGGCTACGGCTCACAGGGCCATGCGCACGCATGCAACCTTCACGACTCAGGCGTGGACGTTACCGTCGGCCTGCGCTCTGGCTCTGCATCTGTTGCCAAAGCTAAAGCTCATGGCCTGAAGGTTAGCGATGTTGCCAGTGCTGTCGCCCAGGCTGACGTGGTGATGATTCTCACACCTGACGAGTTCCAGAAGCAGCTTTACCTCGAGGAGATTGAGCCTAATATTAAGCAAGGCGCAACTCTGGCTTTTGCCCATGGCTTTGCGGTGCACTTTAAAGAAGTAGAACCACGTGCCGATCTTGACGTCATTATGATTGCCCCTAAAGCACCGGGTCATACCGTGCGCTCTGAGTTTGCAGCAGGTCGCGGCATCCCTGATTTGGTTGCTGTGGCACAGGACGCTTCCGGCAATGCACTGGCAACCGCTCTGGCGTATGCCTCCGGTATTGGCGGCGGTCGCACCGGTATCATTCACACCACCTTTAAAGATGAATGTGAAACCGACCTGTTCGGTGAGCAAGCCGTACTTTGTGGTGGCACCGTTGAACTCGTGAAGGCAGGTTTTGAAACGCTCACCGAAGCGGGCTACCCCGCAGAAATGGCTTACTTCGAATGCCTCCATGAACTCAAGCTGATTGTCGATCTGATGTATGAGGGCGGCATTGCCAACATGAACTATTCGATCTCTAATAATGCCGAGTTTGGTGAATACGTTACCGGCCCGCAGATCATCAATGACGAATCACGTGAAGCCATGCGTCAGGCGTTGCAAAACATACAAAACGGCGACTATGCCAAACGCTTTGTTCAGGAAGGTGCAAGTGGCTATCCGCTAATGGAAAAAGCACGCGCAGCCAATGCAGCGCATCCGATTGAAAACACGGGCGCCCAACTGCGTGAAATGATGCCATGGATAGCCGCCAACAAGATTGTTGATCAGGCTAAAAACTAATCACGCCACAACCTAACTCCGGTCGTGCAAAGATGGGAGCAATAAAAAAGCCGGCTATAGCCGGCTTTTTTATTGCTCTACAGGTATCGCTGACTAAGGGGCGCAAACATCCACCTGCACAATCTCTGCCTGCAGAGGGTTTGGCAACGTGATCGGTGTGTTTTTATCCTGAAAACTAATTGTCGTTATCGCTCTTAAGTCCTTGCCAATGGCTGGCAGCAGGTTGCCACCACCCTCAACATAAATCACCATCTGCAGTGTCCACTCAGACGGAAAGCTCACAGGCACATTGAACGGTGTGGCTTCGAAGTCCAAAGGCACATCGATATAAGTAACAGTGCTTCCCGGTACAACAAGACCCGGCACCCAGTCTTTGAAATTTAGAATGACCGAAGGTATCGCGCAGCTTGGGTTATTAATATAGTCGGCCGGATACATGGTGATAGCGCCGACAAACGGCACATCCATCTCGTCGGGAAAAGTAAGTGCAAACGTCAGCGTGGTATCCGCATCACCGACCACAGCAGCATTGCCGCCCCCCAGAGGCTCAATCGATGCCGGCTCAATATCTGATAAAGTGGAGAAGAATTGCCAGAGTGCCTCACTGGTGAAACTTCCCCACGCGTGTCCGGAAAAATCATTCTTTGTGCCTTCTGTATGCTCGCACCAGACAACCGGATAATCATAAGCACCCGGCGCCAACAGAGAGTGATCTATGCAGGGTGGCACCACACCGGCAATACTTAGATTTGCATCCAGCGCATTGTACTTTGTCCAGAAATCACGGGTCCCTCGTGCCACCTGCACGGGCACAAGAAGATCATTAATGCCTTGCGACATCAGCACGCCCACACCGCCCACACACGCACCAGAAAGACGGGCCCCTGCACTCGGTGCTATCCCGCGGATAATATCGCCATAACGGCAACCCAGATCATGGACAAAACCACCACCGCTGCTGTGGCCGGTAACAAATACCTTGGCAGGATCATATCGCACGCCACGCTCTTCCAGGTGCATCAGCAGGTCTTCAAAAAAAATCAGATCAGGTGCATCGTCGGTAAGGAAGTTCCACTGCCTTACTCCGGCGCCATCAGGCAACGCATCGGGAAAAACCATGATGGCTTCATCGCCCACAACCTCAGCAAGATCATTGGCATTGTCACCCACCCAACTCTGGTAGCTGCCACCCGTGCCATGAAACGCGATTAACAGTGGCCAAGAGGTTGTTGTGCTTGTCGGATTATTATCCGAGGCCTCCGGTTGTGCCTGAACAACAATGCTCTTGGCATGATCATCGGGCAGAAGCAGATAAAAATCACGCTGCGAGTCACCCGAATTCAGGCTCTGCAAACCAGAACTCAGCGGCTCAGAATCGGCAGCACCGGCATAATCTGAATCTGACCCTATGTTGCACCCTGTCAGCAACAACAGACTCAGCAGCAATGCCGAAAAAAGCTGAATATGCACAGAGTTGGTTTGCCGCATAAAACCCCTGCCTGAGTTCTCAGGGCGACTTATGCCACCCCCTGTTTGACTCTATTATTCTCTGCTACTTACAGCGACGACTTTTAGCCTCACAATACTAAAGTGATGGCGCCAGAAAGGCGAATGCCGCAATCCCGCTGGCAATCTACTCTCCAAGACCACAGTAGCACCACTTAATAGAGAATGACTAGGGCGCACAGACTGCCCTTAAACTGTAGCTCTCGGGGTAACGTGTTGCCTCAAGCACCTCAGGCAAAAACTCAGGGTCATCACTGGCTATTACCCAGTTCCAAACCAGCGTGCCTTCAGGGTTTACCTCAAAGGCACGCCCTGCATTTGCTTCAGTAATCAGACGATTACCATTCGATAACAACTGATGCTTGCCGCCTTCCTGGGAATAGAACGACTGATCATCTGACGTGGGATAAGCCACGCTCCAACGATAGGTTTCAGGGTCAACTTTAATAATGCGACTGCGGCCCCAATAATCACCATTGCGTGTTGTATCGTCATTATTGTCGAAAATAGCGACGGTTCCATCAGGCTCAAAATCCGGGTCATGCTGATGAATCAGCGGGTGACTAAAATGCCACTTAACTGCTCCGGTATTACTATCAATGACAACAACCAGGTTCAGGTTTCTCAAAGAAACCAGCAAATCGCCCGCATTGAACATAGGAAAGGCAGACGCCATGGCCTCGGTCAGCACTTCAACATCATTCAAGTGAGTCAAATCAAGCGTCTTATGGCTCAGTCGGACCGTTCCCTGAAAACCACTGTCATAGAGCGACTTGAGCACGAAGATTTCCTGCAACAACTCGCCGTCCGGAGACACCTGCACCAGCGTCTCATCAACGAAAGGTGGCCGCAATCCCACATACTCTTCTATTGGCGCTTCGCGCCATACCGTGCCGGAGGCCCAGATATTGCCGGCATCATCAAGTGCGATGGAGTGGTGGGTGCGATACGGAAGTTTCCAGACAACATCCCCGCAAGGGCTCATACGAACCATACCCAAATATTCGATATTGAAAATAATATCCCCGTCAGGCAACAGCACACTGCCATGCACATAACCGGTTGGGGTATTGTGAGTGCCCTTTGCTAAATCGGTATGTGGCGACTCCGGCCAGATTTGCTCCGGTCGAATTTTCCATTCGTTTAAAACGCTGCCATCAAAACCGATTAGGCGCGCCGCTGGTCGCCACTCGCCATCATCCAGCCACATACCGGTAATCAGTGTTACACCCGGCTGAACCCCATCAGGGTCATAAACGGTAACACCGGAATCCGCATTTCGCTTACGGTACATGAAGTGCAGCGACCCCTTGTCCGCATCAGATTTAAGCGCACGAGCAACCTCAATAATTGAGCCCTCAACAGTGGGGTACGGGGGAACTTTAAATACTCCAGCCAGCATCCCCGCAACAAAAGACAGAAATACAATTGCCAGCCCAAAGACGACAAAGCCTGCCGCCTGTCTTAATCCATCATTCATGCGCAAAATAGCCCTCTGTAAAGGTCAGGTTCATTCTCAGGGAAAGTCGTTGCGGGCGCAACACAGAGCGGCAGCACCAACCAAAACTACGGCTTAGTGCGCCACCCGCTGAATGCGGCTGCCAAAGCAGCATAAACAAACAGCAAAAACCCAAGATTAATAAACAGATGGTGAATGTGCACTAACAGAGGGTGAGTGCCTTCATGCGCTGCATGATCGCCGGCACCAATGCCCAGAAGAACCAAGACACCTTTAATTAACACGCCGGACAGGCCCACCGACGAACCGACAACGATCGCCCGAAGCGAGTGAGATAAACTCCCCCACCGACCGGCAAAGTGCAGCAACAACATGCCGCAGACAAACGCCGAGACAGCAAGAAATTCTGCCGCCGTAAATGCCTTCAATACATAAGTAAGCAGAATACTGCTGATGACAAAAAGGTAAGCGGCATAAATTAAGCCACGAGCGCTTATCATTCTTCTTCGCCTGCACTGACCTCAGCACCCAAACCATCGCGAAACTCACCGAAGTCATCCCGCACAATAGTTTTTCGTAGCGCGCGAACATAGCTCTCGGGGCCTAGCGGACACTGGGCATAAAGAATGTGCTTCCAACCATCGGGCGTTTTGCGAAATAAGGTTAAAACCCGGTCGAAGCCTGCGGTGGGCTCCGGGGGACCAAAGACAAGTTGAATCTCATAGTAATGATCAAACAGCGCAATGACCAGATCATCAGCCAGAACTTTTACACGGAGATTGTCGTAATCCCAGCGAAAGCCTTTTAAAACTTTCCGCCCCGGGTTCCAGTATTTATCCAGCTGAGGCCAGGAGAAAAACGGCTGTTCAATTTCCTCGGGCACGTACCAGGGCTCTGGGTCATTGGTGTCCCACACTTCTTTCAGCCTAGAGAAGTCCTGACTGTTCCAGATGCTGCGGGTGGTCTGCAATACCCCATCAATCGCCTGATAAACACCATCGGGGGCCGATGATGGGACATCGACTGCAGCTGGCGCGAAATGGCCGCCTGCTTTAGCTTCCTGCGTTAAACCCGCCATGCCACCCAGCGCGAGCATGAGGCTCAGCGCCTCTCGCCGGTCGATACCACTCTCGCCCTGCCCTTTCAGATCGTCTTTATCTGCCATCGTCATTGCCCCAGTAAAGTCTTGGTTGAGCATATCCCAATAATCAACGCAGCATTATGCTGGTGTGATACCGAACAAAACCGTTTCAAGCTAAAGAAAGACACGACTTGTGTAAATACAGCCGGAGCCCATCGTAACCTGAATAGCAGATGACCAATGCAGGCGACGCTCGAAGCTGGCAGACACAAAAAAGCCCGGTTATTCCGGGCTTTTTTGTGTCTGCCAACTGACTGAACCAAGCTTCTTAGAATCGATAACCGGCATCAAAGCCTAAGCGGTTCGGGGCTTTTACGAAGCCATTAAAATCGACGCCGTAGTGCATGTATTCAATGCGCAGAAACGTGTTTTCGGTAGTGTCAATGGTGGCACCAAAACCCAAGAGATAACCGTTGTCAGATTCATTCATTTTGACCGTCTGAGCGGGACGATACCAAGCTGCCGAGGTGTTTTGCACCTGAATATTATCCGATGACTGAGCATACTTGCCTTTAGCAAAGGTCCAACCCGCTGCAAAATTAAAACCCCACTTTGGCGACATCGCCCAGTGATAACGACCCACTAAATTAAGTGCTGTAGCCTCAAAATCCTGCTTATAAATCAGCTCTTCATTGGACTTATACCGGGGTGGCTGCAAAAGACCTCCCTGCGGCAGATCTGGATCTGATCCGACCAAGTCTGTGCGATCGGCTTCGCCCAGCCAGACGTATTGCAATTCCACACTCCAGTTGGGAATAAACTCCCAACCGATAAAGGCACCGAGACCAATCGCACTTTCGTTAAAGCTGCCTTGACCATTGCTGAAATAATCCAGACAGGCTGCCGGTGAATTGTTATAAGCAAGCACTGTCCCATCCCCGAGTGGTGCGGGCATATCAAGGCACTTCTGATTAGTGGCGCTAGAAGAAAGCAGATCCACGCTCTCCTTCGTCTTGTACTGGGTCCAGCTCACACCACCGCCAGCATAAAAGCCCGTTTTGCCTGCAGCCTGAGCACTGCCAGCGACCATAGCCAAACCCATCAAAAGCACGATAGAAATACGTTTCACTTAGACTCCCCCGTCTATATTGTTATGTTTCACTCATGGCAGACTACCGAACCACCGCGAAAACGGCAATATGCGGCACGCACTAATACAGGAGGATAGGGTCACTATCCGCCTATCAAACAAGCGGCCAGCAAGCAATGCCAGACACATTTACCTAACCCATAAAGATATCAGTAACTTAAGGGGAGCTGAAACAGCCAAATGCACGGCACGACCGATCAGTCGGGCTTAACCGTCCGGCAAGGCTGCCGATAAATCAGCAGGTATCGCCGCAAACACATTGTCGTACAACACAATTTCGCGCTCAGCGTCGGCTTCGCTAATCAATGCCATAAAAGCCCAATCGGCACTGCCAAAGGAGTCACGAGCAATATCGACAGTGCCGGCATGGTGGCCCATGTTTGACGTAATGAAATCAGTATAAGCACCGGCCGCCGACTCAAAGCGATCCAAGGCAGCTTCACCCTCCACCACCAGCGCATCGCTGCCTGCAAGGAACTGCGAAAGATGCTTTTGGTTACCTGTCAAACGATCATCCAGCTCCCTCATAGCTTGCTGTGCGGACTCGGAAGACAAATCAGCTCTCTCACGAAGCAGGTCACCCATGCGGATATCCTGCGTGTGCAGCCTTTCCATGGCCGCAGAAAAGTATTCGCCGACGGCAATATAAAAAGGCACCCACGTGGCAGAGCCCTGAGCCCCCTGAGCCACTGCCGCCGACAGTAATTGCCGGACTTGGCGCAACCTGCGTCGCTCTGAAGCGACCTTGTCTCTTAGCTCCATTAGAGCCCCCATTAAGTTTTTTCGGTTAACCTATCCTACGCTGAAGCAGCATAACTAATAACAGCTTCTTTCCAAACTATCCAATAACACTCATTGCGGGGCTGTTCGCTGCACGCGCGCTAACGGTTTAGCCCCAAAAAGCTACTTTTTAAACAATTGATCTGCTGCGAACGGCAATGATGCGGGCGCTTGACTTGGGTCATCAGGGTCATCAAATAAAGCGGCCAGGGCGTCTGTTGCCTGCTGAGCCGCCGCTGCCTTTAGCGGGTCAAAGGCGTTAACCGAAGGCTTGAAATAATCGCAAAAGTTGAGTTGTGCTTTCTCTTTTACATCCTCTGCATCATCTTCACGACAAGCTCGCGTAACGGCAGGATCGAAAAATGCACACATCCGACAAACATGAAGATAGTTGGCACAAGCCGGGCATTCATCCTGACGACCCAGCGGCGGAGTAAGTGACTGCAGTGATTCTCCGCATGACCAGCAGCGCAACGTCATAACTGTTCCTTTAATAGGTACTTGGCCAGAGAGTTCTGCCAGAGCAAGGTCCGCGCCCTACCCTGGTCGGTCGCACGAACCTGAAGGTAATAGCCCTGATCGGCTCCTGCGATACTAATATGGCTGCCAAATGCCACATCAATCACTTGCATTCCCTCGCTCTCGAGCAAGGACTTCATTACAGCGTAAGTCCCAAAATCATACGCATGGGCAACCTTAACGGCGTTCATAGAAGCCCGCCACAGTCACATTGTAAAACGTCACAAGAGATGCTGGCCACCAACAATAATCGCCTTAGGTCCGCAAGCGCTCATGCCCCGATCTTCTTTAAAAAGGGCAGCGGAATACCGGTTCAGGTAATCGCAATAAGCTTGCTGCGCCATAACTCTGCTCCTATGAATTGCTCTTAAGCCAATGGCTATTTTTAAACCGTGCTGATCAGCTTAGCACGCAAAGAATCGGCATCATAAAGGGCTGCCAGCCAAACCATGCGCCGATGGCGGAACAGTGAACGACCGGTGATTTGGCAAAGAGCCCATCGAGGTGCGCATCAGCGTTGGTGTTGTCTGATTACAGAATCCCGATGACCATGAACGTTTCGATGCGCCATACCGTATTAGCCGGACCAATGACGAATTCTGGAAGCATTCAGACGGGATGCCAGCACCGCTGTCTAAGGCAATCCGATAGAATCCAGCCTATTCGATCTGAACCGGCGCGGGAATCGCTAAGCTGCAACGCAGCATAAACCATCAGTCCCCTGCCCTTATTGGCCGCTGTCCTGCTGAAAACTGACTAATCAGCCCTAGAGGCTGAATCTGAGCGCAGCCGCACCACGAATAGTGTCTTGAACTGAACATTGATTAAAGGCAGCGGCTGACTCATGGTTTACGCAGAAAAACTCTCATCTCTCGGTGCTGCACTTAAACGCAGGGCTGCCCTGCTTATAGTCCTAACTGCCCTGCTCACCTCGGGTGCACTTATTGCCAGCAGGCCTGCAGATATTCAAGCCGATCCCCCTGAACGTGCCTGGGTTGTAGAAACCGCGATGATCAATAATTCAGCGCGCCAACCCAATGTAGAATTATTCGGAAAAATTGAATCTCCCGAAGATACCCAGCTGCGCGGCGGCGTTGAAGCAGAAGTGCTTAGTCTGTTAGTTAATGAAGGCGACACCGTAAGCAAAGGTCAGTTACTGATACTTTTGGATAACAGAGATTCCATTTTGGAGCTTCGAGAACGTGAGGCAGAACTCGCAGAGATCAAAGCCCAAATACGCCTTGCATCGATGCGCTTAAAAAGCAACCAACTCGTTCTTGAAAAAGAGCAAGAGCTCCTTGCAATAACAGAAAGTCAGAGCAAACGGGCAAGCGAATTGCAAGCCGATGGCTTGCTTTCAAAATCCGATCTCGACACGTCGATGGAGTCTCTAAAGCGACAGCAATTGAGCATTAATCAAGCGACCCTTGCTGTCGAAGAAAGCAAAATAAGTGCCATCCAAATTGAGGCTCAGTTGATGCGGGCATCGGCGCAGCGAGATAAGGCACAACTGGCATTCGAACGCACCAAGATCCGTGCACCTTTTGATGGAATGCTATCCGACTTCAATGTGTCTGTGGGTGATCGTATCGGTCGAGGCGACAATTTAATGCGGTTGCAAAACCCCGCGACCACTGAAGTCCGCACCCAAATACCGTCTGTCTATGCAGCCGCCCTGCGGGATGGCTTGGCCCGCGGCATACCGATGGAAGTAACGGTCAATTCTCAAGGCTCGCTGATTCCCGCCAAACTCCTCAGAATTACCGGTCAAACCAGACAGAACAGCGGCGGTGTTGACGCGTTTATTGGATTTGAAAATGCTACTGCTGTTGCTAATGATCTTCGTCTCGGCAGCACGGTAAGAGTGCTGATTGAGCTGCCGCCTGTTGAGAATGTATTTATGGTTCCAGCGGAAGCGGTGTACGGGCAGAACCGTATTTATACGGTGCAGCAATCGAGAATGAAGTCGGTTCTCGTGGAACGCGCTGGCGAGCGCGTTGATGCCGATGGAAATAACCAAGTTCTGCTGCGGAGCCCCGACGTTACCGATGGTACAGCAGTAATTTTAACCAAGTTGTCCAATGCAGCAGACGGCTTGCTCATCGAGAGCTCTAGCGATCTATCGACTGCTGAATACCCGTCGATAGCAGCGGCTAATTCTGTAACGGCAGAAGAGTCCATTACAGAGTCCGATCAGCGGGCTGGAAACCGCTAGGGGCTAACGATGCACCAAATCATACGCAGCTTTGTCAGACACCCGATCGCGCCTAATCTAGCAATGATGGTCATGATCCTTGCCGGAATCTGGGCATCAAGTCAGCTCACCCGTCAATTGCTCCCGGCTTTCCAGCTTAATCTGATCGAAGTCTCCGTTCAGTGGCCAGGTGCCGCTGCAGAAGATGTCGAACAATCGGTAACCAACCCTATTGAAGCGGCGCTGCAAGGCCTGAATGAAATTACCAGCATCTCATCCAACTCACGACCGGGCGAATCACGAGTCACGCTCGAGTATGCCGAAAATGCTGACATGGGCAGTGCTCTCGATCAGGTCAAAGATGCAGTGTCGCTGGTGCGTAACCTGCCTGAGAATGCCGACGATGCTCAGGTTACCCAAGTTAATCGCAGCGAACCGGTCACTAAGCTTACCGTGGCGGGACCGGTGCTTTCTGAGCTGCGGACAATTGTTAAACGCTTCGAGCGTGAGATGCGTGCCATTGGCTTGAGCAGAATCACTATTACGGGGCTGCCCGAAGAAGAAATCTCTATAGAAGTATCAGCTGAGCAACTGGCAAAACTGAATCTTTCGGCTGCCGACATTGCCAGCCTGGTTAGGAGCTTTAGCCAAGATGTTCCGGCCGGTACTTTAGGGCAGTCGGATGTAGCCCGACAGCTTCGCAGTCTTGACAAAGCACGCTCGGTTGAGGACTTCAATAGTCTGCCAATTGTCGCCGATCAGAACGGCCGACTGCTTACTCTAGGCAATATTGCCACCATCAATCGACAACCCCGGCCAGACCAGACAGAAATTTTTCTTAACGGTATGCCCGCCGTAGAGATCCAGATTCGTCGCTCCGAAGATCAAGATGCCATTGATGTAGCAAAAACTATCTATAACTGGGCTGAAAGTGCACGAAATTCGGTGCCACCGAATGTTGATATTTTGTTTTATGACGAGCCGTGGCGGCTCGTCGATGAACGCATCGATTTGATGCTTAGCAACGCTCTATCTGGCCTGCTGTTGGTGGGACTGGCCTTATATTTATTTTTAAATGTACGGGTGGCCTTCTGGGTTGCTGTGGGCATTCCGGTATCTGTGCTGGTGGCACTTGCGGCACTGTATCTGCTCGGCGGCACCATTAACATGATCACTTTGTTCGCAATGATTATGGCGTTTGGCATTATCGTTGATGATGCCATCATCGTTGGTGAAGAAGCGGTTACCCAGTTCCAGAATGGAGCCAGCCCGGCCAAAGCGGCAGAAAATGCAGCATTCAAGATGTTAGCTCCGGTAGCGGCTGCCTCGCTAACAACGATATGTGCATTTTTACCATTACTCACTCTTGATGGGATCGCCGGAACTATTTTGCTCCCCATTCCACTCATCGTGATCTGCGTTGTTATCGCTTCGTTTATTGAGTGCTTTATCGTACTACCAGGGCATCTTCGGCACTCGCTCGAAGGCGTAGCCACGCATAAAGTCAGCAAGTTCCGGAGGCGCTTCGATGCGGCATTCAATGCGTTTCGCGAGGTCAGATTCCGGGGGTGGCTCACGTGGTCAATTAACAACAGACAGACCACCATCAGCATCGCCGTAGCTGCACTAATATTAGGCATTAGCTTGCTAATAGGTGGCCGT
>Ga0315321_10002949_pt1 | contig 13245 bp, 19 predicted proteins | sample M180m21515metaG_FD_203464 | JGI IMG/M metagenome (GOLD analysis project Ga0315321, IMG submission 203464) | Ammonia-oxidizing marine archaeal communities from Monterey Bay, California, United States - M1 80m 21515 | ecosystem: Environmental > Aquatic > Marine > Intertidal zone | place: USA... | reverse complement strand
CGTGAGCCTGACATTCCCATTTATCGAAGTTGGCATCCCCAAATGTAACTTTTACTTAAACAAATTACAAGCCTTCGTAAATAGACAAAGATCCCGAAGCAATTTGCCGCAGGATCTTTGATGCTATAAGTAAGTAACTAACTACCTACCCGATGGTAGAATTTCTACCATACATATACAAGGCAAATTTTGTAGGGTCGGAAACTGCCATATCCATAACTCGTGGGTCACTTTTAATGGCTTCTTTCATTAGTCGCATTTTTGACTCACTTGATTCAGAACTCTGATCATATGACTCATCATATACAATTTCATACAGTTCTTCCATATTTGGACCCCCAGATTCTTCTTCGGAATCCCCCATAGCTTCTTCTAATTGAGGTGTTGTTTCCTCAGAAGAGACTTCTTCCGCAGGACTCATTCTGCCTTCAACACTATCAGAAAAAGAAAGCGGGGCTTCTACAGATTCCCCTTCGCGCATTTGACCAAGTTCATTTTCTAAACTCTGCAACATGCCTTTTGTTTCTTTGATCTTTTCCTCTATCTGTTCTTGTTCGATCATTTATTAGTAAAGTAAAGCGGGGGTGAAGGATTTTTACCCCCACCCCCGCTGGTTATTGTTACGTATGAATCAATTAAACGCCAGCGACATCGGCTGCTGCTGCGTCACGCTTGAAGATGATTACATAACCGAAGTCAGTTTTAATTGGCTTCGAAGCGGCTGCAAGAACACCACGGAAGAAACCTACGGTTCCATCTGGGTTAGTTGCTTCGCTAAGGATGTTGGTCCACTTGAAATCACCAGAGTAATTAACTGGGTTGAAGGATACACCGTTAGAACCACTGAATGGGGCAGGAATCTGAGACTCCATAACATCAGGGTGGATAACGTAAGCTACCTCGTAAGAGGCACTATCATAAGCGCCGTTAACGGTAGTAATACCATTCTCAACATCATATGGCTCAACACGCTCAAGGAGTCCAGCACCGCCCGACTTATCTTTGAATCGTGGGGCAAGGTCATCAACCAAGTGGTAGAAACCACGGTATGAACGCTCAACACCGAGAGGCTGAACAAGTTCACCAACCCGTGCGCTGTTGTAGCGGAGGTTGTCGCGGAACACTTCAGACTCAGTGATAAGCTGGTTAGATGCTTCCGAAGAGCAAACAAGTCCAAACACTGGGCGACCGTTTTCACGACCGTAAGCACCTTGAGAAGCTCCTTTGCGGATCAACTGGAAGTAGATCTTGTCAAGAAGAGCGTTCGAGATGTTGTGGGTGACGGAGGATGCTGCACCAGCATCGGCAGGACCAGTGTTAAATGCGCCAATTGTTGCGGTATCTTGACCTTCAACAGGAAGACTGTTAACTACGGTGCTGAACGATGAAGCTGCTTTAGCGACAACAAAGTTTCCTGCAAGACGGTCAAACTCATCACGATAACGCTGCTCCCAAATGTGGCGGGTAGACTCAGAAAGAGTATCGATTACAGCGCGAAGTTGCTCTTGGCGGTGTGCTGCGTAACGAAGGTCATCAACGCTGATGCGTGGTGACTCAACAATTGAACGCTCGATGCTATACTTCTTGAGTTGCTTGCTGAAGTGAACGTAGTTACGACGATCTCCAGAGGTTCCAAGGTTAGTTCCCCCCGGACCATTTGGTCCCTGAACACTGTTGGCAGTGTCATCAAGAGGCTGATCCAAAAGAGAAGTGTTGAATACATTGCCACCGGAGTCGAGTGCGCCCACAGAATCCCATCGGGTTCCGTAGTTGTCTCCCCCTGCATCAGTCGTAGGGACTGAACGATCATAGATCAGAGTGGTAAGTTGGTATCCCATTCCTTCTGGGAAAGTTGATTTCTTAACAAGGTCAATCCAAGGAGAGGTGTGCATCATACGCTGATGGACATCTGATCCAATGCGGTTTGCTTCCTCGGCGAGGATTGTGTTAATTGCGGTTGCACTTCCTTGGAGGAAGTCCGTTGTTGCTGGAACTCGTGCCATAATAAATAATAAGTAAGGGTGTTAATAGAAATGCCTCCTCGTCGTGAGGGACACAATTGTTTTAGTATCTGTAATCCGCACTTAGAACTACTTAAAGGTTAGAGCAACCTATGCGGGTTCGACGAGTCGTAGCTCAATCTTTTAAGACCAACTTATTAGAACTATTTATGTGGCTAGAGCAACCAAGTCAGCACTTAGTCGTAGAATAATTTAACCTAAGTTATATGTCAACACCTAGATTATTGCCCAGCAAATGCGGCTTCAATACGCTCAGTGAATGATAGGTCTTCTCCTTTTGCGGAAGATGATGGTGCCGACCCAGACATTGTAGGCTCTGCTCCCTCGAACTCAGCAAGACGGTCTGTTAGTGTTTCATTCTCTTTCCGCATCCCCATATACTCTCTAATTATAGAAGGTAAAATCTGTGCGCTAACAGAATTATATGTGTAGTCTACAGGATGAATTACACTCGGATCTACTTCCGCTGCCTTAGCTTGAATAGCTGCCATGTCTAATCCTTCAATCCCACTCAAGAATGGAAGTTTTTTCTGGACCCTTGCTACAACATTCTTTGCTGCATTGTTTCTTTCTTTGGCTCTTTCTGCCAACTCTGCTTCCTCTTGTTGTTCTTTTGCTAAGTTAGCTTCACCTAATGCTTGAGATGCATTCTCCATCATTGCTTCTCTCCTCTGAAGAATAGGGCTGAGGTCTTCAATCATTCGATAGATCCGCGCCTTATCTCTATCCGTTGCATCCACCAAAAGCTCAGTCAATCGAGCGTCCTGCTCCCCAGCATCCTGAATAGCGAGGGCTTCCACTAGATCATCCGCAGGAACTTCATACTTCTCCGCAATCTCCCTAGTATTATCTATAAGTTTATCTAAAGGTTTGGTGATCGCGTCTTTATACACTTGTGTATCTTCAAGGTCAGTAAACATTTTTTCACGCTCATATTCTGCTAACTTCTCTTGGAGTGCTTCGATGTCCGTGCTGGCAACTTCACCAGAAAGTTCTTTAACTTTACTATCACTCTCCGTTGCTTGTTGTCGTAACGCCTCAAGCTCATCTGTTGCAGATTTAAGTTCACTCTTCAATTGCTTGAATCGAGACGCAGCTTTAGGAGTCCAGTCATCTCCAATGTCCTCATTTAGGTCATCTGTAGGATCAAAACTTTCTTCCTTGGCTTCTGGCTCAGTTTCTGTAGACTCTTCGGTCGCTTCTTCTGTGACCTCTTCGGACTTCACTTCTACCTCTTCCTGCTCCTCCGAGACGGGTTCTGGCTCTGGCTCTGGCTCTGGCTCTGGCTCTGGGTTGTCTAGTCGGGCGAATGCTGCGTCTAGGGCAGAACCGAAATCTAACTGGGCTTCTGATTCTGGTAACGCTTCTACTGGGTCAGCTACTTCAATTTCTTCACTCATATTATTCTATGTGGGTCCACTCGTTAAGAGTTGTTGCATTGTTTTTGATTGTTTCAGGTAATTTTGTCAACTTCTGAAGATCATTAAATGCATCACGATACCCCGCATACCAAGCAAGACGCTGCGAATTATCCTCAATTGATTGCAAATTCCCAAAGGATGGGCCAGCTACTTCCTTCAAAATAGCAGTCGCTTGTCTAAAACTATCGGAGTTGAGTAGGTTTCTCAGTTCCTCAACGGCAGCTAAGTCGTTAAACCAGCGGTCAATAGGTATGGGTGGAGTCGGATGTTTCGGCATTACTTATGAGTTCTGCCGGAACTCTAGAGCAGCTTTGGCATCACGTATAGCCATTTCTTGTTCATGTTTTTTCTGCTTGATAGCCATGTCCAACTCGGCTTTCTCCTGCGCGATCTGCATCTTAACCTGATGCTCCTGCACTTTAGAATCTTGTTCAGCTTGCTGCGCCCCTTGATCACCACCTTGCTGCATCGCTTGATCACGCTGGATCTTCTGCACAGCTTTCATTGTGTTGTTGATCGCTTCTTCAGCATACTGCAACACTTGCTTGGCATCTCCCACCATCCCTTGAAGGGCGGGGTCACCCGCAGCTAACTGGGCAGTATCACTAATGTGCTGATAGAATGCTTGGAGTATGGGCAACGCCTGAATTGGGTCTGCTTGGCCCTCATTGATCGCCTGAATGATTTGATCCAATGCTGGGACATGAACCTCCAAATGTGTCCCATGTAGCTCACTCGCGATTACAGGGACGTTCTGACCCTGCTGCAATTGCTGGTTCTCGAAGTAGGCAATCTTAACATCTACCGTAGGACGCTTCTCTACGTCAGGCGCAATATACCTGTTAGCCAAATCATGGCCCACACGGGTCGATACAATGTCCCTAGTCAAGTTCTTACGTCCAACCTCATCAAACTGCCCACTGATCCCCTGTAGCTCTTTCAGGGCCACCATACGGTTAGCATGCGAACCATTACCAATCGAGCGGACCGCCTTCGTCCGACTCACATCCAAGGTCTTGATAAACTGCTCAGGAACCCCACGCTTCGCACAACGCTCAAAGAAATCTTTAATCCCCCCATCACGCTTCTTAGTCGTAACCACCCGACGAACCACTTCCCGCAGCAACCTTGTCCACGATGCATAAAACAGGTTCAAGGATGCACCAGACAAACGTGTCGTTACATCCATGTCAGATACAACCTGCATCTGATTCCTGTAAGGTGAACTCTGATTCGCTCCATACGTGCTAACCGTATCAGTGTTCAACTGCAACTGCTGCGTCAAATCTTGCAACGCTGGCTGAACCGCAGTCCCCAAGTTAGGAATAGCCTTCTCAACGATCTTAACATTCGGACTCATCACCGCATACGCACCATAGTATGTAAACTGTAACTCATCCAACGAACGCTGGTTCTCAGGCTGAATCATCACCGCCGATGCCAACATAGCCCCATCAATCTGCTGACAACGCAACCTGTTACTAGTCTGAACATGTGCAAAAATTCGCTGACCCAAACCACGAATCGAATGATACGTCCCGTTCGATCCCACACCATACGTAAACATCACATACGCTTGCTCCGCATTCTCATAGCGAGACACTTTCTTATACAAAAATTCTTTGGGGCTGTCCTCTGCACACATGTAGTGACTCACCGACCCATCCATCTCCTTCACCCAGTAATGCAACACCGCAACAGTAGGGTTCTGAATCCCCTGATAAATGTCGTTGTTCTTCATCTCCTGCTGAAGAATCTCAAAGTTCTCTAAGTTGCTACTCCGATTCCTACCCTTAGTCGTGGCATTCTTAGAAATGACCCGCTTAACCTCCTCCACATCCCAACCAATCTTAGCCGCTGCTTCAGGATTCTTGATGAATGCATATAACTCATGCAACAGGTAACTCCTTCGTCCCACAGATACATCGATACAGGATTCGGATGCAGCGGTTTGTCTCGGGATCAAGATATCGCTGAACCCACCAACGCGAAACTTCCAGTCTTCGGGTGTGTCGAAGTAAGCGATGGAAACTCCATGCTTAATAAACGTAGTGCAGAGTCTTAGGTAGGCGCTATGAAACTCAGGCCATGACCGAATCAAATGTGTAAGCTCGTCGGATACAATACTTTCCATCGGCTCCATCTCGCTTCTCTCCCCCATAGTTCCTTTGACCTCAACGAGTGATTCTAGACTCGAATAGAGATCGACGTATGCGGATAACGCAATGTCGAGTAAGCGTTGTGCTTCCCCGAAGTTTAAATTTGTTTTGAGCGGTTGACCACTCGTCGCGAGACTTCCCTGATTATAAGGGGCCGAGCCGTCGAACATCGCGTCGATTCTGGCTCTATTGACCGCAGACTTCTCATCTGCTTTCGCAAGCGTGTTAAAAATAGATATAGCGCACTTAACATCTTTGAGTCGTGTTTCAACGGGTTTACCTTTTTCCGTTAGCGCATCGAGTTCTAATCCGTCAATTTCTAAAGGATAATCTGTAGCCATTGTCGTTCTAGATTACTTTGTTCTTTTTAACTAGTCAATGGTTTAGAAGTTGACATGAAAACTATGTTTAATATGGTTAAGCGGTATGAAACGTGTAATTGAATTATCAGCCGTTGTAGCCTGTATCTTGTTTAGTGTATCTTGCGCCTCGACTGGTGTAACGGGTAGCCTACCTATCCCATTCACTGACCCCGCCGAAGATGTTCGGGCCGTTGTTAATGTGCGCCCGCTCCCACCGAAAGTGTGTATCGGACTCGATGTGATCCCCCGCCCTGAAAAAGAAGAGCAGGACTAACTAAGAGTAGACTCACCACCCCAAATTCGTTCCGTTAGCAAGTCTGACCGAACGAATTTTCTTTTGTTGTTGTCTAGCCTCAATTGAACATATGGGAAGCCGTTCTTGGTGTGTTGCTTAATCATGAATACTTCCCCCGCTCTCGGACCCGTATTCTTCGGGGTTATCCGATAAACTGCACCATAGTGTGATACAGCGTAATCGGGGTATTCGGGTATTATCTTTGCTTTATCTACATTTAGAACCCAATCTCTAGTAAACGGCGTGTATTTAGGATCATCAATTGTAGATGGGTCAAATCGAAACTGCCGCCCTTCGGGATCTTTGATTGTAGTGTAAGACCTATAGCCATTCCACTGTTGTTTTAAAGGCTTCTTGGTCTTTAAATTCCACACCGTTCCGTTATCTGAAAGAGCATATTTAGCATCTGCTCTCGGTATCTTTCGGAACCCTACAGGCATTATGTAATCTGAAGACATGCCCCCACTATAACTCTCCAATTGTAAATTACAACTGAAGAGTTACTATTTCTTCTTACTTTTTTTAGCCCTCTTCCGGCTAGTCGCTCTCAGGAAAGCCTTTCTCTCTGCTTCGGTGTAGCTTGCTCGCTTTTTCCCCGATGCCGTAGCCTTTCTTTTTTTACGGTTCCCCGCAGCTTTTTGAGCGGAAGTTAGTTTCTTCCGTGCTTTTTTTGGTAAGTAGCGACCGCCCTTAGAATCTGAACCCCAATCTTCTTTAGTCCACTTATCTAAGTCTTTTTGTGATTTCTTCTTTGGCATTACTTGTATCCTCCCCCTTTAGATTTGTATTCCCGCGCGAGCATCTGGGCTTTTCTCGCAGACCATACACCAGCGGGACCGCCTTTAGAGCCAGCTTTAATTCGCTCAAACAATCTTTTACGCATCGTAGGCTTGGTATAGTTACCCGCACTGTTTACTGTGGATTTCTTTTTAGACATATTACCATTTCACTTTGTTTGCCCAATAAGCTGCGGAGCATGGTCCTTTTGCGATGTTTTTACGGTGTCTGCTCTTGAATGCCTTTCGTTGCTTGGCATTTTGATTAGTCTTTGCACCCTGTTCCCCGAACCTGATTAACTTAGGTTTGCCGTTGCAGTTAGCGACTACAACATGGGATTTAGTTTTATGACTGGGTGTGCGCTTTGCTTTACCCATACCGGAAACCCCTGCTCGTTTTAGTAAGCTTTTACGTAACTTAGCGTTATCGGCCATATCGGTAGAATAACATTTCTAGCGGGGCAGTCAATAACGTGGGTTGGGAGCGGTTTTGCAAAAGTTCATTTCAAAGGTATTCTAGATTTACTACTCTTCAATTGTAAATTACAACTGAAGATATGAGATATAGAAATACTTTTGATTTCATTTTCTGCGGGAAGCGACTTTCGCTGCGTATACTTCTGCTCTCCTCTTGAGAATCCTCTCCTTGTTCTTGAGGTAGTAACTTTTGTTATAGTCTTTTCTCTGCTCGAACTTTTCTGGGTCAGCAAGCTCCTCCACTCGACGCTTGCTCATTATCCGATCCTTGTTGTTTAGGTAATACTGACGCTGGTAATCCTTCCGTGCATCCTGATTCCTGCCGTAGTAGCTATCTGCTTTGTCCATATTTCGCCTTATTTCAGGTGTGCGCGGGGTTTTAGTCAAGTTTTTTCCTGTAAGGGTATATATACATACATCTCACCACCCAAAAACCTACCAGTGACGGGTGGCGTCCCATGTCAAATCGACACGTCATCCATCCAGTGCGGAGAAGTATCTAGTGGCTGACGCCAAGTGAGTTATGAATCCCGAACGGTGACTGCTCCAGAGTCGCAGTATTGGGAAAAAACAAAGCAAAATTTGAATCATGAACCATGAATCATGGTCCCCGTATCATTTTTCAAGGTGCACGATGCATGATCACGCTGGTCATTTCGAAGTGGCGGGTTTCATTTTGAGGTGCTCTCGATCTCGGCAGAATTCTAATCTGAGAAATGGATTCATTTATCAAAATGCAAATCTGATTCTTGAACCATGAATCTTGGATCATGAATCTTGAATAATTAAGTGGGAGAAATCAGGCGAGAAAATCTCACTAATGAATCTTGGATCATAGTCCATGTAAAATGGGGTCAGATGTGAGAGAGTGATTGAGGTTCAAGGTGGGCGGTTCATGGAACAAGTCTAGAAATTCTTGATGTGAGGGCATGCTCACAATTGAGCGAGGTTGCGATCTGACAGGGAGCACCTCGATATGGGCTCTGTATACTCAAAATGGCTGCAACGACATTTGCATATTTGTTGCAATAGTCTTAACTCATTGAAACACAATGACTTATGTTTTTGAGTGTCTGTTAGATCTGTTAGAGCTTAACTCTCTATTGTTCAATGCTTTGCAACGATTCTTCATGTATTTTGAGTGACTAGAAAACGTGTGGATTTGACGGTCAAACAGACCCCATAAAATCTTTTTTCAATTATTTTATCGACAATCAATGGGGTTGCGCGTTTAATAGTGACACGGTCAGTTCTGACCACTGAATACCATGAATATAGTAGCAATGAAACAAGTAGTTGAGATCTTTGAATCTCTCCCCACATTCGAAACCTTCGCTTATTACAGTGAGGCGATCAAAGATGTCGATTTTGACGAAGACGGCAATGTCGAAAAGATCCATTTCTATTCCGGTGACTATCTTAAGAAGATCGACATCCGCACCATCGGAGGCGCACAGGTCTCTTGGATCTTATTTAATTCTATCGAGGTGATCGCCTCGTTCTTCCCTACTAGCGTTTAACTCTAATGAATACCATGACAATGACAAAACAACAGCAAATCATAACGGTCCACGGGACCATCGCAATCCTCGAAGGCACATTAATGGGAGACTGGCTCGCAGACAACATCGCCCCCGCAGCCGAGGCAATCAAGTCAGACTACAACCCGTCCGTATGGGCGCACGGGATTGACAAGTGGGTTGACTACAAAGTCGATGCCGCCTGTGCGGCCCGTGAAGCCGAGCTTGATGAGCGGGAGAAGAGTTTGGCTGCGCGTGAAGAGGCCCTTGCCAAGGGCATCTCAGACCATAACCATTGGCGTGATGAGCTATTCCAGACGGCTCGCTCGGCGCACACCGAGCTAGGCATTATGATGGACCACCTTTAGCCTTGAACCTGCCTCCTGACTCTCGGGTCAGGGTGCAGCCATCAGTGCTAAACTGAAATTGAATACCATGAAAACTACTAAGTATAAAAAGAAAGGCCCGAAGAAAACCGCCCAAGAGGTCATCACTGATCAGATGATCGCATTGATTGAAGAGCGGGAGATCGCACCTTGGCAAAAAGAATGGTGCTCCAACGGGGTAACATTAGCTGGCCCTAACAGCCCACGCAACCATGTGAGCCCGACCGTCTATAAAGGCGTAAACGTCTTCACTCTGGCGGGTCGCGGGTTTAGCAGCCCCTACTGGTTATCCTACAACCAGCTTGCAAAGCTCGGTGGCAATGTCAAAGGGGAGAAGGGAACTAAGATCCTATTCTTTAACTGGATCTTAAAAGATGCCAATGATAAGGTCACTAAGAATCCAGAGGAGGCGGTAAAGAAGATCCCCGTCTGGACTCATAGCACGGTTTTCAATCAGGAACAAATCTCCGGCGTCACCTTCCCTGAGATCCCCGCTCCCGCTTCAGACAGGCCTCAGCATGAGAGGATCGCAGCAGCCGAGGCACTCCTCGATGGCTACAAAAATGGTCCGTCTACCGTCTTTGGTGGTGACCGTGCATGCTACTGGCCCGACAAAGATAGAGTGAACGTCCCAAGGTTCGAATGCTTCACCTCGCCCGAGGCAGCTTATGCGACCCGCTTGCATGAAGAGATCCATGGAACTGGCCACACGTCCCGCCTCAATCGCCCAGAGGTGATGACCCCTACATCGTATGGGACCGATATGTATTCCCGCGAGGAGTTGGTCGCAGAGCTTGGTGCGAGTTACCTCTCCTCCATCACTGGCTGTTGGACCGACAAAGTCAAACTCAACTCAGCAGCCTACCTTCAGCATTGGCTAGAGGCCCTCAAAGCCGATCCTAAGCTCCTTATCACTGCTGGCAGTAAGGCTAATAAAGCTGCTGAATATATCACCGGATGCCCACTTGATGAGTGGAAGGCCCCATCTGCATCCTGAATCCTGAGCCATGGTTCCTTGTCCATGCGACAGGGAGCCACACTCAGCATTCAAGCTGAATCCAAACAACAATGAATACCATGACCAAAAAAATCCAATTCGACTCGATCAGATCATCAACAGGCAAGGTCCATCCGGCCTTCACCTCAGACCATGAGACTGACCGCGCTGCAGGTAAATGGCTCTACCTCAACTCCAAATTTGGGGACTTCGAGATGAGCCTGTGCGAGGCAGAGAGACGCTCTTTTGATGAAGACCGCCCAATGAGTCCGGCCCAGCGGTATTGGCTCCACAAGCTTGCCACTCAGACTAGGTCCAGCCATGCCCCATCAAAGGTCACCATCGCCACTGGAAAGATTGATTCGATGCTTAATCACGCGAAGACCCGCCTCAAATATCCTAAGTTCCAATCGACCTCTGCTGATGGGAAGCATTCGATCAAGGTTTCCCAAGCATCACCCACTTCTAAATTCGCTGGATCATTCACCGTTGCTCACCCCACCTTCGGTCAGGGATTCTATGGGACCATCTCTAATGGTGAGTTTCGACCAACCCGTCAATGCACTGCTGAGATCGAGTCCCTAGTGCTCGAATTCGCAGATGATCCAGCAGCCGCTGCTGCTAGTTACGGTCGTCTGACGGGGAACTGCTGCTTTTGCATGCGCCCATTATCAACCGACTCATCGGTCGCGGCAGGATATGGTCCGGTATGCGCCGAGCATTTTGGGTTGCCTTGGGGGTCCATCAATCGTTCCGATCTTCCCGAAGAGGAGGAGTTTGATGGTGCGCCTAATATCACCGAGGACCAGCTATGTGAGATGGCTTACGAATGCGGCCTGTCTGGCGAGCACTCATCAGAATGCCCTCAGCGCATCGATGGCCTCAGAATCCCTCAGACAATCGAGAATGCCAAGCTGTGGCGCATGTGTTGGCGTGATGGCCAAGAGGAGGCAGGAACGCAACAGGCAGACGCCGAGTTCATGGCTATCGTTGATCCCCAAGACTGATCCCTATGAAACCTTACCTTACATTTGACATTGCCACCGAATCCGAAACATTTGGATTATTCATTAACCAGCTTGCAGATAAGGGCCTTGCATTTGACCTTCGCAAAGAAGGCAGTGAGATAACTGTTTGGTTGAACTTGTAATTTTTTGAATATGAGTGCAAACGAAACCACAGCAGCCATAGCAGCAATCGATGCGATGATCCTTGCGCTGGAAGCGGAATTGGCCCTCCTCCATCATCAGTATGATGAGCTAGTCGAATCAAAAAAAGAATTGACCACCACCGAGGAATAATTGAATCTTGAACCCTGATCCCTGAGCAATAGCGCGGGGGTCATATTCAGGAATCAACCTGACCCAAAATAAATACAATGAAACCAACAACAGAACTAGAACCATACGTGGTGCTCTTGAACGAGTGCTATTCGCAGCCAAACATTTCGATGGCAGAACTTAAACGGTTCGCCAAGAATCATGGCTTCACGGCCAAGAAAGTGGGCGATGAGATCCACACTGGCCCGTCCGGTTGCCGCCGGAAGAGCATCGCAATGACTACCAACGAGGCGAAGTTGGACATCAAGGATTGGATCACATCTTCTTTTGAGGTGGCCATGAACGTGTCCATGCGGGCAATGTCTATGAATCAATTCCTCGATAATTGTGAGGAAGAAATCAAAGACGCCCTCCGCGCACTGGTAGCCGAGCACCATGGCGTTTGGTATGAGAAACTCACCGAAGCTTGGATGACTGGGAGACGTGCCGGTCTCTCAGAAGATCACCGTGCCTTGCTACAGCGTGTGAGGAACTATGGGGATGGGTTCCAACTGGCCCACCTAATTTATAAACACATGGAACTCTCGAACAAATGATCCCGACCATAGTAGCAGTAGCCCTACTTATTGTAGGCTGCATCATTATATGCCTGTTCCGTTGCGGGTCATCGCATGATTCAGAACTGCATCGGTATGCGAACCATATCAGGAGGCAGACCCTGATCGAGGAGATCGCTGATGAGGCAATAGCAGCGAACCTGACACCTTGGAAGAGGACATGTCTCATCGACGATCTAGTGATGGCTCGTTTCAACCTGCGCCCTGTCAATCAGGTTGATGGAGACTATCTTTTGCTAGTCGATTACGCATCGCGCGTTTTTGAAGAGATCAAGTCACGACAGTCTGAGGTTGATGTTGTAGTTTTCCCACACACCATAAAATAATGACTAATCTAGAAGTGCCTGTTCATCGGGCCGTAAAGATCGGCTCCGATGATTACATCGCGAGCATGGTTCCTCACCCGAACCTACCTCCGTCATTCACGCTTCGACAGAAGAGGCACAAGCATGAAGACTCCGTGGAGATGGCCTCGCTTTTGAAGGGTGCGGAAAAGCGTACGCTTCTTTCCCGTAAGCCTAGAGGTCGAACCCTGTCAGCGAAGGAGATCCGCTCCAAAATCTCAGAGCAGGACATTCCTGCGGAGACTAAGCTGACGCTCCAATCAATCGTCGATGATATCTTCGCCATCGAGGAGGAGGACATGGGGTTTGGGCAACTAAAGTATTGCCCGATATGCCATGAAGTATCCCGCGCCGATAAGTTCGTGGGTTACAAATGCCGTGAGTGCCACCATCAATACCCAAACAAATGACACAAGAGATGTTAGACAATCCCACCATGCTGCAGGAATGCATCGTGGTGGATACAACCCGCCTGATCAAAGAGGCGTCCGCTGAGTTTAATCTCCCACCGCAATGGATCATGTCCGCGATGGCGAAGCACCCGAAGGGGAGGACGATTAGGACTCGTATCGAATCCAGTCATGCTCGCC
>Ga0315321_10002945_pt1 | contig 13251 bp, 12 predicted proteins | sample M180m21515metaG_FD_203464 | JGI IMG/M metagenome (GOLD analysis project Ga0315321, IMG submission 203464) | Ammonia-oxidizing marine archaeal communities from Monterey Bay, California, United States - M1 80m 21515 | ecosystem: Environmental > Aquatic > Marine > Intertidal zone | place: USA... | reverse complement strand
CGAAATGCCGGATCAATTACGGGGCGTTATTCAGCAGCAACTGGCGGTATTGCCACCATCTGAGGATCTGCTTGAGAACCCAGATCAGAGCAGCACTGAGGTGTTTATTGATGTATCGGTGAACGTTGCCGACGCGCTAACGGCGCAGGCTGCTGGAGCCAATACCTTGTATGTGTTTGTGCGTGAACCCGGTAAGGCCGGGCCACCGTTGGCCGTAAAGCGATTGGCACCGTCATTTCCTGTTTCAGTGCAGCTGACAGACGCCAACACCATGATCCCGGGGTCAACACTTGCCGATAAGCCGGTACTGAGTATCTCGGCGCGTTTATCCATGAGCGGTGACCCGATCGCCGCCAGCGGCGATCTGGAAGGCACTGCCGAGTGGCAAGCCGTCAATAACGGTGCGGTAGCGCTGACTATTGACCGTGTGCGGGACTGAGCAATGGTTGTCGGCGGACGAGATCTATATCGACCCATTATATAGAGAGACACCTCTTATTTAACATAATATACATTATACGCAAAAAGGACTATCTGCATGGCGAGGCACCCACCGCCAAGACGATCAAGGCCTCATTGTGTGGCCACAGACAACCTGCACCATGAGAGCATTTGAAACCGACGCTGTTATTCACCAACCGACAATACTGCCCTGACCTGCTCTACAAGACTTTCAATACCAAGCGGTTTGGTGAGAAAAGGAAACGATCCGAGATCTATGTCACCCTCATTGATGTTGGGACCTGCATGACCGGACATGACAATAAACTTTGGTTTTGGATCACCGCCCGCCGCCTGCACAGCCTTAATTAAATCGCTGCCGCTTTTGCCCGGCATTTTCAAATCGGTGATGATAAGCGCGATTCCTGGAGTGGTTTTAACGACGCCAAGTGCAGTATCAACATTACTTGCGGTCAAACATTGGTAACCCTCTTCAGTTAATGCTTCTGACATTAGCTCAAGGATCATTTCTTCATCATCAACAATAAGAATTATGATTGCGATCGGCTTTCTCCTAACAATAAATAATGCTAATTAACACGCGGCAAAGTGATCGTGAATCGAGCACCGGCCTCAGTATTTTCTGCAGCAATAGCGCCATTCATATCACGGACAATACCGTAACTCACCGACAGCCCTAAGCCCGTCCCTTTACCCATCTCTTTTGTTGTATAGAACGGCTCAAAAACCCGCTGCAGAGCATCTTCAGGAATACCTCCGCCGGTATCTTCAGCCACAATGTACACGCTTTGCTCAGCTGCAAATACCCGTAATGTAATAATCTTCGACTCTGAATCGCTTTCGTCCATAGCATCTCTGGCATTGGCAATAAGATTTAAGATCACTTGCTCAATTTGGATAGGATGCCCTAAAACTAAACCGCGATCTTCGGCAAACTCGGTCACAACCTCTATTTGAGCCAATCGCAATGGCCCTCCCACTAAATCAAGAGCACGGAGAACAATGGTTCTAGGGTCAATTGCTTCCAGATCTTCATTGGCTTTGCGTCCGAACATCCGCATATGATCGATAATTACAGCTGCTCGTAAAGTCTGCGCCTCAATCTTTTCCAGTTTATTCTCAAGGTATTCGGGATCAACGACGCCTTCAGCCAGCTTCTTTCGGCCAAACCCCGCAGCCATGCGGATGACGCTCAGCGGCTGATTCAACTCATGTGCAACTGAGGTGGCCATTTCTCCTAAGGTTGCTAGTTTTGATGCCTGGATGATCTGGGCAGCAGTTGCTTTGCGGGCGGTAATATCATGAATAAAGCCAACAAATGCACTATTGGCCTGACCATCGGCCAAGACACGGTGCTTTTCAATGGCCACCTCAACAGAGACTTCATGACCGTCCCGGTGCACCACTTCCACTTCAAGCCGCTGACCAATGGTCGGGCTTTCGGCTGTTTGGGTAAAGATGTTTAAGCCGTGATCAGTATCTCCCTGGTAACGAGACGGAAAAACCAGTGTGGAAAGTTTTTTGCCAATAACATCCTGTCGTTCATAACCCAATATAGTTTCAGCGGCCCTGCTGATGTCGACCACCACGCCCCGCTGATCCATAATGACAATCGCATCAAACGCTGAGTTCATCAATGCATTGAATCGAGCGCTATTGTCCTCAGACTCTTTATTCTTAGCGTAGAGAGATTGATAAGCGCTGCCTAGAAAATAGAAGCTGATTCCTAAAACGACAGGCGCTGTATCAACAATACCAATGACCGGGTTATCCACATGCATCTGAATGATGCTGGCAAACGTCGGCATTCCATCCACATAGTGCAAACCAAAAAACCAAGCCGCGCCTACGAAAAACCACCCAAAGAACATTCCCAGCAGACTGTACTTAAGCGCGTAATTCATCGACTGCCCATGAAGCAACACTGATAATCACTTTACACTATGACCCTCTAAAAGCCCGTTAGAAAAGCACGGGCATTATTCAAAACTTTGCCAACAGTCTAAGGCTGCAATGGGACTGTATGCGTTTAACCACTTAATCGATGAGACTGTCGGCTTTAAATTCTCTGGCAGAAGACTCATTCACGTCATCATGACCAATAAGATATTGTGGTAAAGCAATTGTTAACCGCGCACCATCATCAATATTTTCAGCGACAATAGTTCCTTTCATGTCGCTGATAATCCCATAACTCACAGAGAGCCCTAAGCCCGTGCCTTTACCCATTTCTTTTGTGGTAAAAAAGGGCTCAAAGATTCGCGGTAAAAGAGCTGGGGGAATGCCTCCGCCATTATCTGTAGATACGATATAGACGCACTTATCGTCTGCAAATACTTGCAATACAATCTTTGGGCGCCCTGCGCTTTCAGACAACGAATCTCTTGAATTAGAGAGCAGATTCAATATCACTTGCTCTATTTGAATGGGATGACCCACAATAAACGGGCAGTCTTCGGCAAGCTCGGTAACAACGTTAATGCCAGCCAGTTTCAATTGCTGCCCCATCAAACCAAGCGCATTCACAACCGCCTCTCGAGGGTCAACCAGCTCTGGGGCTTCCATCGCCTCGCGCCCGAACATTCGCATATGATCAATTATAGCGGCGGCTCGCTCTGTCTGCGCTTCAATGCGCTCCAGCTTATCGGTCAGGTATTTGCGGCCCGCAGTGCCTCTGACCATCTTCCGGCGAGTGTTCCCCGCGGCCATACGAATTACGCTCAGCGGTTGGTTCAATTCATGGGCGACCGCTGTCGCCATCTCGCCCAGTGTTGCTAATTTGGATGCTTGAATGATTTGAGCAGCGGCCTCTTTACGCTCTTTATCCTGCTCAGCGCGAACCTTAGTGAGCTCTGTAACATCCTGCGCTATGCCAACCACACCAACTGTCTTGCCGCTCGCATCACGCCGTGTTGACGAATTAAGCAACAGGTCCACATGCTCGTTAGACCTGGTGAGCAGCACGAACTCATGGTTTGTGGTCTCGTCGCCTTTTAATGCATTCAGTATAACTTCAGCCATCAAAGGTTTATCAGCAGGGGCAACAAGTTCTTCGACAAAACAGCGCCCTATCACCTGATTCCTGCTAAACCCGGTAATCTTTTCCAGCTGCTGATTCCACTCATTAATAATGCCTTTCGTGTCTAAACTAAAAATTGGAGCATTAGCGGTATCAATCAATTGAGTCAGTTCTTTGTTGGCAAAAACCAGCTCCTCCGTGCGCTGAGCCACCATCTTCTCAAGGTCACGATTTGAGCTGGTGAGCTTTTGGTTGGCGGCATAAAGCTCCTTACTTTTTGCCTCAAGCAGCTGCTCTGCCTCGGCTCGAGCAGATTTTTCACGCTCTACCTTGGATTTGAGAAAAGCAGCTAGTTTGGCATCTTGGCTCATACTTAACAGGGGCTTGTTATGCCATTCGAATGGCTCAGGCTAATCAAGCAATGGGCCTCTGCATGCTCAATCTCGACGGCTATGTCTTCGTTATAGTGTTCTGCGCAGCCTAAGATCAAGCCATTGGCCAAATAAGCAAACGGACGGCAGGAGGTGTACGACACTTGCAGCTCGTTTTTATTGCGATTGATAACTTCGAATTGGGGCAATTCAGCGTCGGGGTATAATTTCTTTACCTCAACATGAATAATGGAATCTACAGCAGCCACCAATTCAAAGCTGCTGTTGAACTGGCTCATCATATCCGGGTCGATGAGCATTAATTTCGGAAACAAGTATTGCCCGTAGGCGACTAAAAGGTCGTTAAATGGAGCCCCTGTCAACTGATGCAGATTACCCACTAAAGACAATAACTCCTTGTGGTCATAGGTGCCGATGGTGGTGTAAGCACCGTCAGTGGCCAGCTCAGTTTTCTCAATCAGCTGATCGACGATCTCAAAGCCAAGCCTCTCCTCAACCATCTCAAAAAAGTTTGTAAATACAATGCCCTTCATGACTTTCCCCAAAGCATGTGCTTAGTTTATTCGCTGCAATAATAATTTAAATAAGTAACTTTACTTAGACCCAATCCCCAATGTTGGGCCCCAATATTGGGTTTACACTCAAGCACCGGAAACCTTCTCAGCTATGGCTTAGTAAACCATTGCAAACCGACAAACCAACCGTACTTCAAGCGTTCTTCGCTCGGCAAATCGGAGAACAACTTACTGCGCGCCGATGCCAATAAATGAAACTGCTCTGTGAACCCATAATCGAAACCCAGGTTGTAGTTAACATCGGTTACAGACACCCGCGAGTCTGTCGCACCATAGACTTCGGCCAGCAACTGCAGCTTAGCACTAACCTGATAACCACCCGCTAGGCCATAATCCCAGCCATTGCCGCTTGTTGAAGACATTGCATAGGCCAGTTGCGCCAATATACTCCAGTCGCCGTATTCCCAACCAGCAAGTAACGGTAAATTCAATATACGAACATCGTCAATCACACCACGAACGGTAGAGCTATCGTTCAACGGCACTGAATATGCGGGTGCAAATGCGAGCTCAATACTGTTGCTCTTAAAAAAACGCCACTTAACCCCGACTTCGCCATACCCCATATCCGTTTTTGAAGGCTCACCAGGCTCGTCGATTTTCTGTAGGGGCAGCACCACAGACATCTGAATATTGTCAGTCAAACCAAGCGACATATCCAGTACAGGAAAGTCATAGGTCTTAATTGCATCTGTCTTTGCACCGTCAGCCGCTAAAATGATTTCCAAGCCGCCCGGCTGCAGAATACCCGGATCATCGATGGTCAATGGAGGACCAGCAAACGTCATCGTTATTGATGCAAAATACAAAATGACGGAATGCGTGATCGCCCAACGCGCCGCTGGAAAAGTCAGACTCATGATAATTTTATTCAAGTTTGGCTGATAAAGAGGCTCTGAGAGAGCAGAACATTATACTGCGATTATTAACCTTTAACTCAGGTTGAAGGTCAATAGCTATTATATAGACAAGCGACCTTAAGTCGTGAAACTCTTTTGATACTGCAACATCGGCCCTATCAACTCCAATGCCGACCTATTGCAGTCGGGCAGATGCATATCACTCTCACCCACTGGGTCGACCCTGGAACCCCAGCGCAATGCCGCCGCTGCACGGGTTAATCCGGCGCCAAATGCTGTCACAAACACTGTGGCTCCGGGCTTGATTCTGCCCAGCTCCAGTGCCTCACACAGCGCGATGGGGACGGTGGCACTAGACGTATTACCATAACTCGCCACATTGCTCATGACCTGCTCGGGCAACAAATGCAGCAGCTTGCCCAATGATTCGATAATCCGTTGATTGGCCTGATGTGGAATAAGCTGGTCGCATTCAGCCAGACTTACCCCGGCAGAATCCTCTGCCTCATACAAGCATTCGGCCATGCCCTTAACGGCACGCTTGAAAATTTCCTGCCCATCAAACTGCAATGTGAGTGGCTCTGGCTGTTTGCTCATGTTCATGACCGTGCCGAAATCAGGGATCATAAGAAGTCCGCCGGCATCAGCGTCGCAATGCATGCTTGCAGAAAGCACTCCGCTATCATCGTCGCTCACTTCTAACACCACTGCACCTGCCCCATCGCCAAACAGCACGGCGGTATTCCGATCTCGCCAATCAAGATAAAAGCTCAATCGCTCGGCACCGATTAGCAAGATTTTTTTATGCACTCCGCTAGCAATCAAACCATTAGCTGTCGCCAGCGCGTACACAAAGCCTGTACAGCCGGCATTTAGATCGAATGCAGATGCTGATGGAACCCCCAGTATTTTCTGAACACGCGACGCTGTGCTTGGAATTAAAACCTCGGGGCTTGTGGTCGCTAAAATGACAGCATCGATATCAGTCGCTGCAACTCCGGCACAAGCAAGCGCTCTTGAGCCCGCCACCGCTGCAAGTTGACTCACGCCTGTATGGGAAATACGCCGCTCAGAAATACCGGTTCGGGTGCGAATCCACTCATCATCGGTATCAAGAAACCCGGCAATATCGGCATTGCTCAGCACCGCGGGGGGTAAACATTTTCCCCAGCCGGTAATAACACCTTGCATGCCCTACTCCTTGTCCGAAAATAACAGCGCCGCCAATCCAATAACAACACGCTTGTATTGAGATAATACTCCGAATACACAGTGCAAATAAAAAACCCGCTAACACCCCGATAAATTCATCAGGGTGCAAACGGGCTGGTTCGCACAGTGATGCCTCGCAGATTATTCTGCGCACTCATCCTCAACACCTAACCGCTTATGCATCGTGGGACTGGTGGTGGTGTATTGCAGATGCACCTTCTTGCCCGGCTCAATAATAGCCTTAGCGGCAAATGCGGCTAAGGCGGCCTCATGAAATCCACTCAAAATCAGCTTCTTTTTACCCGGATAAGTCGAAATATCGCCCAGTGCAAAAATGCCCGGCACATTGGTTTGGGAGTCGGATGTGCCCACATCAATTGCCTTCTTAGTGATTGTTAAGCCCCACTCGGCAATCGGGCCGAGTTTCGGCGACAGGCCATAAAATACCAATAGGTGATCTGCGTCCAATGTCTGCTGATCGCCGTCTTTCGACTTTAAGTCCACCGAAGCCAATGCGCCGTCAGTAATCCCAAGGCCCGCCAGGTTGGTGCGCTCAACAATCCGCACTTTGCCATCCGCTTCCAGTGCTTTGAGTTGAGCAACCGATGCAGGAGCGGCACGATAATCATCACGACGATGGACCAGCGTTAATTCAGCTGCAGAATCAGCTAATGCCAACGCCCAATCCAGAGCTGAGTCACCACCACCGGCTACAATCAGTTTCTGGTCAGCAAAAACCTCAGGGCTCTTAACTTTAAAGTGAAGACTGCTGCCTTCGATTTCTTCAATACCTTCGAGCCGTGGTTTGCGCGGCTGGAACGAGCCAACACCGCCGGCAACAAAAATAGTTTTGGCATGAAACTCTTTATCGTTACTGGTAACAACACGGAAGTAACCTTCTTGCTGTTTCTCGACCAACACGACCTCTTCATTCAAGTGGAAGGTAGCACCAAAAGGTGCTGCCTGTTCCATCAACAGATCAATCAGTTCCTGGCCCGTGCAACTGGGTACGGCAGGAATATCATAAATCGGCTTATCAGGATAAAGTTCTGTGCATTGACCGCCGACGGTGGGCAGAGAGTCGATAATGTCGGCCTTAATGCCAAGCAATCCGAGCTCAAAAATCTGAAAAATACCGCATGGGCCCGCACCAACAATCAGTGCATCGGTCTGAATAATAGACATAGTCATTTCCGCTATCAGAGGAGACGCTGCGGATTCAGCCCACAGCGCAGAGGCACGCATATTACTGAAGAGCGCTCTGCGCAACAACAGGTGATATGCAATATAGATATATCAGCGGATTATAATTGCGGCTATTCAGTGAATATCACGGGTCTAAAGGCCCTTAAATCCGTATGCGGATTTTAATGAATAGACCAAAATTGTCTATTCCAGAGTAAATTCCACCACTTCGTATTCGGGAATACGCACATTGCGGGCCAGCTTCTTAATGCTATTAATAATCCGACGCGGCTCCCACTCGACCACTTCAGCACAGCAATTGCGCAGCTCTTGAGGCAATGTAGCATCGACACCAAATGGCCGTAGAGCTAAAACTTTAAGCCCAAAGCTCTCAGCCATCCGCAATTGGTGGTCAACCAACTCTGGATTAGATTTATAGATGTTAACCGGCACAATCACGATTTCAGCCAGGCCTATTTGCTTGCGCAACTCTTCCTGAGTGGCTTTGTCAGTGCCCCCAGGGTTAATAAGGCTCGCGGTGTTGACGTACAAGAAGCTCTCCTTGCTCTGGATATACTCAACCACCTTGTAAAAGTCGTCATGCTCGACAAAGGTATGCGCGATAAAAAGTCGGATAGGGTCATTGCTTACCATAGGTTTCCTCTGGGCTGCTCCAGCAACGCAGTTTTTACTTGAACGGCCTCTTTTTAACGCATAATTGCCCCATACTCCAAGTATCCAGTCAGTAAACTGTGAACTCTATGCGCTTGATGCTATACAACATTCGATACGCCGTGGGTTCAGGCTTGCCCGGCGCCCGCTATCTGTTCAGCGATTCAGGCGCGCTGAAACGGATTACCGCGTTTATTAAAGAGCAGAATCCCGACATTGTTGGCCTGGTTGAAGTTGATACAGGCTCAATGCGCAGTGGACGCATCAATCAAGCTGTGGCAATTGCCGAAGCCTTGGGACACTATTCCTGCTACGAATGCAAATACGGTGAAGCCTCCGTCAACCAGGTTTTACCAATACTCAGGAAACAGGCTAACGCATTTCTGGCATCGCCCAACGTTACTGGCGAGCGCTTTCACTATTTTGACACAGGCATCAAACGACTCATTATTGAGTTAGAGCTTGATGAAGTAGCGATCTTCCTGGTGCATTTATCATTGAAGTACCGGCACCGTCAGTTCCAGCTTCGCCGGCTCTACGAACTGGTTAAAAATGCTTCAAAGCCCGTCATCATCGCTGGTGACTTCAATGCCTTATGGGGCGAAGACGAAACCTTCCTGTTTTGCAAAGCCGCCGGACTGCAAAGCGCTAATTCCGAGCAATTACCCACCTACCCCAGCAATAGCCCACGGCTGGAGCTGGACTTTATTCTCTACAGTGAGGGTATTAAGGTCACTGACTTCTCGATACCCACAGTTGAATATTCTGATCATCTGCCACTGGTTTGCACCTTTGAGATTACTGCAGCGAAAACTACGTCAACGGAGTAACGAGCGACATGGATACTAAGAACTTCTGGACTCTAACCACAGCACCCAATGGCATCTCAACGCTGATGCTGAATGTTCCGGATTCTGGTGCAAATACGCTATCAGCTTCGGTTATCGAAGAACTGGACCAGCAGCTTGCAGCGCTCGAAAAAAGCCTGCCCGCCGGGCTGATTATTGCATCGGGAAAAGCAGATAGCTTTGTTGCCGGTGCGGACATCAAGGAGTTCCCTAAACTCACCAATCGAGCGGCCGCTATTGACCTTATTCAGCGCGGTCACCGTGTATTTGCCCGCCTAGAAGCATTGGGCTGCCCAACTGCTGCAATCATCAAAGGCGCAACGCTGGGCGGCGGGCTCGAACTCGCGTTGTGTTGCGACTATCGCATCATGCACAGCTCACCTGATCGCAGTGTCGGGCTGCCGGAAGTTCAACTCGGTCTGCACCCAGGCCTTGGCGGCACAGTCAGGCTAGTGCGCACTGCCGGTGTTCGTGTGGCAATGGATCTGATGCTAAGCGGTCGCAGCTTGTCCCCATCTGAATGCCTGCAGCGCGGGCTCATCGACAGCATCGTTACTGCGGATGAGGCGCACGGTAAAGCCGAATGGCTGCTTCAAAATCGTCTACGCAAGCGCCGCGCAGGCTTGATTGACCGGCTGCTCAATGTAAAGCCATTGCGCCCCTTACTGGCACGAGTACTGCGCAATCAAGTGATAAAAAAGGCAAGACCAGAACACTATCCAGCACCCTACGCCATCATCGATTTATGGCAGCGCTGCGGCGCTGATCCGATCAGTGGCTTCGATGCCGAAGCCCAATCCTTTGCCGATCTGCTGGCCACCGAAACATCTAAGAACTTGGTGCGGGTATTCTTTTTACAGGATGGACTAAAGCATCAGCCGAAGGTTAACGTTAAAGCAGCGAGGCGCGTTCATGTTGTTGGCGCCGGTGTCATGGGCGGGGATATAGCCGCATGGTGCGCACTGCGCGGACTCGATGTCACGCTTCAGGATCGAGAAGAAAAATTTATTCTCCCGGCTATAGAGCGCGCTAAAGAGCTGTTCAAAAAACGTTTGCGCGAACCGGCATTAGTTGCAGAGGCCATTTCGCGCCTGCGCGCTGATGTCACCGGGTCAGGTGCTGCGGATGCCGATGCCGTTGTTGAAGCTATCTACGAGAACCTTGAAGCGAAACAGGCAGTGCTTAGCCAGCTCGAGCAAACTATGAAGCCGAATGCTCTGCTAAGCAGCAACACGTCCAGTATTCCTTTAGAGGAAATTGCCTCAGCATTGCAGGCTCCGGAGCGTCTTGTCGGGCTGCATTTTTTCAATCCTGTGGCCAAAATGCCATTGATCGAAGTGATCCGCTTCACCGGATCCGATGACTCCGCTGCCATGCACGCTGTGGGCTTTGCCCGACAACTGGGTAAACTTCCGCTGCTCTGCCAGAGCTCGCCGGGCTTTCTGGTTAACCGGGTTTTAGGCCCCTATCTTGACGAAGCCATGCGCCTGCACAATGAAGGCGTTATGCCTGAGATCATAGACCGTGCTGCGCGAAATTTTGGCATGCCCATGGGCCCGATTGAACTGGCAGACTCGGTCGGACTGGATATTGGACTTCATGTGGCCGAAGGCCTGGCACTAATTACCGGCCGCGAAGTACCCGAAGCGCTAAGGACAATGGTTGCCAACAATCACTTGGGACGAAAAACCGGGCAAGGGTTTTATCGCTATGAGAACGGCAAGACCCAGCGACAGCGCCACCACCCCGCAACGGTTGATCCCGACGTCGAAACCCGTTTAGTTTATGCGCTGCTCAATGAAAGCGCCACATGCCTGAGCGAGGGCGTAGTCAGCACACCAGATGAAGTTGATGCCGGCGTGATCTTTGGCACGGGCTTCGCACCTTTTCGAGGTGGCCCGCTCACGTATGCAAAACAACTGGGACTAAATCATGTCAGAGCCGAACTCAAACGCCTCTCAAGTGCATACGGTGATCGCTTCAACGCATCTGCGGGTTGGAGCCTCCTGTAGCCCCAAACATTCCAAGCTAAGCCTTCCGTTGGCTTTATTGCGGTGACCAGTCACAGTAGAATGGCAGGTGTTAGGCACAAGCTTATCTCAAACGCAGTAAGCGGAGGTCCCCATACGATATGAGCACACCCGTAACAACCCAACTACTCAAGCGATTTGTTCCTCTTGACTCGCTTAAGCGGAAAAACCTCAATGCGCTGTCTCGAAAGACACAGGTCGCTATTGCCGACCAAGGCAAAATGCTGCTTAAAGAAGGTGAAAGCGATCATCGCCTCATTTATTTGGTATCGGGGAGCCTCACTCTGACCAGTCCCGACGGCACAGTAGAAATTATTGAGAGTGACTCAGCCAAAGCACGAAGACCTATTTCTGAATTGCTGCCCCGCAAGCACACCGTCACCGCAGGAACTCCTATTGAGTACATCTCGCTTGATGCCGATCTGCTCGACCTGATGCTGACCTGGGATCAAGCCGGGGCCTATGAAGTCCATGACCTGCGTGCTCTCGACAGCGAACCTGACCAGAGCCATTGGATGACCGCATTATTGCAGACGCGGGCATTCCGGAAAATCCCCGCGGCGAACATCCAAGCCATTTTCATGCGCTTGGAGCAAATCGACTATCAGGCTGGAGATACTATTGTTAAACAGGGCGACGAAGGCGATTTCTTTTACATTATTACTGCAGGCACCTGTGCGGTGACCCGTGAGACGCCTCTCAATCGTGACGGCATCAGGCTGGCCGTGCTTGCGGTAGGCGACACGTTCGGTGAAGAGGCGCTCATCACCGAAAGCAAACGTAACGCAACCGTATCGATGCTAAGCAACGGCAAAATTATGCGCCTGAGCAAAGCCAATTTTCACGCCCTACTGAAAGAGCCAACCCTTGAAAAAGTAGATTACTCTAAGGCTCAGGCCACCATCGCCAATGGCGCTCAATGGCTGGATGTTCGCCTGCCTAGCGAGTTTGAAGCGTCACATCAGGTAGGAGCCATTAATATTCCCTTGTACTTTATCCGCCTGAAACTAGACACGCTTGATCCTGACATCGAGTATATTGTCTACTGCGATACCGGTCGACGCAGTTCAGCCGCAGCATTTATTCTCATTGAAAAAGGTTTTAAGGCCTGCGTATTGCATGATGGCACCAAGAGCATACAAGCTCGTGATACGTAACTGAGCGGATCTGCTCGCTCGGGCGTTCGCCCGCTCTAGGCAACAGCATCACATCGTGTGTGTGGCTTTTTCACTGCCCAGAGCCGTTTGCAGGTGGCCCTCAATTTTTCGCTTCGTTAAGCCTTCATCCTGGTCACCAAATTGCACACCGATGCCAGCAGCTCGCTTACCCTGAGCGCCTTTTGGCGTTAGCCAAATCACTTTACCCGCAACCGGCAACCTTTCATCTTCCCCCATCAAATCGAGCAACATAAACACTTCATCACCGAGCTCATACTGACTGCCGGTAGGAATAAACAGCCCGCCATTTTTTACAAAGGGCATATACGCAAGGTACAAAGCGTTTTTATCTTTAATTGTCAGAGTGAGCATGCCGGGTTTAGACATTGGGTAACCTATTACTTGATTCGTTTTGCGCTAAGAAAAAACTTGCGGCGACATAGCTTTACTGCAAGCCAGTGAACCCACCGTACCACGCTAACAACAAACGAGCGAGATTCAAATCCATATTAAGCCCGCCATTTTGCATACGCTTTAGAGTGTTTAACTCTCGCAGATACTGATAACAGGTTTCTGTCGACTGGTTCGCATTCCCGCCATCAGCCTGCTGCCGCATCACCTTAGCTGCTTGGGCATACAGCCAGCGCAAACACAGCGCTGTATCGGTTTTGGCCCATTTTCGGGCAACAGCAACCGGATCAGCCTGACACCGCTGCAACGCATTCAGGTCTTTCGCGTACTGACGGGCAATATCCATAAAACCACCCTGCTCCAACTCACGCGCAAACAATGGCGCATAACCACAGAACTCCAACAACCCAGCCCAATTAATATCCGGA
>Ga0315321_10002944_pt1 | contig 13251 bp, 13 predicted proteins | sample M180m21515metaG_FD_203464 | JGI IMG/M metagenome (GOLD analysis project Ga0315321, IMG submission 203464) | Ammonia-oxidizing marine archaeal communities from Monterey Bay, California, United States - M1 80m 21515 | ecosystem: Environmental > Aquatic > Marine > Intertidal zone | place: USA... | reverse complement strand
CTCGTGAAATATACGGTCAGGATTCTGTGCGTGAGCGTCATCGTCATCGTTATGAGTTCAATAATAACTACCTGGAGTCGCTGACTGATGCCGGGCTCTTTATATCCGGACGTTCGGTTGATGGTCTGGTTGAAATGATTGAGCTGAAAGATCATCCGTGGTTTGTTGCGTGTCAGTTCCATCCTGAGTTCACCTCAAATCCACGAAACGGCCACCCTTTGTTTACGGGTTTTATCCGTGCATCCCGCGAGCGTGCCGAGCAGACTGTCCCTGAAGCAGCGCAGGCTTAGGTATTATGCGGTTGCTGAACTTCGAAGCCGGTACTGACCAGCCATTGTTCTTGATTGCCGGACCCTGTGTTATCGAGAGCGAGCAGCTCGTGCTTGATACTGCGGGTCGTCTGAAAGAGATCACGCAAGCGCTGGGTATTGATTTTATTTTTAAAGCGTCGTTCGACAAGGCCAATCGTTCATCTGAGGCCAGTTATCGCGGCCCGGGTATCGAAGAAGGCTTAAGGATTCTGGCTAAGGTAAAGTCTGATCTGGGCTTGCCAATACTCACCGATGTGCATGAGGACACCCCATTAAACGAAGTGTCTGCGGTTGTGGATGTATTGCAGACTCCCGCATTTTTATGTCGCCAGACGAATTTTATAAAATCGGTTGCCGCCACTGGCTTGCCAGTTAATATAAAGAAGGGTCAGTTTCTGTCGCCCTGGGAAATGGGCAATGTAGTGGATAAGGCCCGCGCTACCGGCAATCAGAGCATTATGGTTTGTGAGCGCGGTTTCAGCTTTGGTTATAACAATCTGGTTTCAGATATGCGCTCGCTTGCCATCATGCGAACAACTGGCGCGCCTGTGGTATTTGATGCGACGCATTCGGTGCAGTTGCCCGGTGGGCAGGGTGGCTCATCCGGTGGTCAACGTGAGTTTGTTCCGGTGCTCGCACGCGCGGCAGTTGCTGCCGGCGTTGCAGGGCTGTTTATGGAAACCCACCCGGACCCGTCTGAGGCATTGAGCGATGGTCCGAATGCCTGGCCGCTGGAGCTTATGCCCGCTTTGTTGGAGCAGTTGGTTGCTATCGATCGCGGCGTTAAATCTGCCGGTTTTATCGAGGATCAAATAGCAGGCTAGCAGGCAACCTTCTGGTTGCGCGCCAAACAGAGAAGAACTCAAGTAGAGGGTTGCCATTCGCAGCCAATCGATGGCTGAATATTTATCTCGTTGAGATTCTTGTTAGGGCCAATAATTAAAAAGGTAAGAAGATGAGTGCTATTGAAGAGATCCGCGGACGCCAGATTCTGGATTCACGCGGTAACCCTACAGTTGAAGCCGACGTGCGTTTGGCGAGCGGTGCCTTTGGTCGTGCAGTGGCGCCTTCCGGCGCCTCTACCGGCAGTCGCGAGGCTCTGGAATTGCGTGATGGCGATAAGAGCAAGTATTCGGGCAAAGGCGTATTGCATGCTATTGCCAACATCAATAGCAAGATTGCGCCTGAATTAATGGGTAAAGATGCGCTCGATCAGGTCGGCATTGATCAGTTGATGATTAATTTGGACGGTACTGCGAACAAAGCAACTTTAGGTGCCAATGCCATCCTGGCCGTATCGCTCGCTGTGGCGAAAGCTGCAGCAGTCGAACAGGGTAAGCCGTTATTCCGGAGCTTCGCATCGGGCTCAACCCAATTGCCTGTGCCGATGATGAACATTATCAATGGCGGCGAGCATGCTGATAATAGCGTTGATATTCAGGAATTCATGATTTTGCCTGTCGGCGCCCCGAGCTTTAGCGAAGCGTTGCGCTATGGTGTTGAGATTTTTCATTCGCTTAAAGGCGTTCTGAATAAAGCCGGTTTGAATACTGCTGTGGGTGATGAGGGTGGCTTCGCTCCTGATCTGCCCTCTAATGCTGCGGCGCTGGAGGTCATTTCCGAAGCAGTTGAGAAGGCAGGCTATAAGCTGGGTTGCGATGTTTATCTTGGCCTTGATGTAGCGAGCTCTGAGTTTTATAAGAATGGGGTGTACACGCTGGCTTCGGAAAATAAAACGTTTGATGCGGCCGGGTTCTCTGATTATTTGAGTAAGCTGGTGGCCGACTTTCCAATTATCTCTATTGAAGACGGTATGGATGAAAGTGATTGGGATGGCTGGGCAACTCTGACCAAAGCGCTGGGCGAAAAAATTCAGCTGGTTGGTGACGACTTGTTCGTGACAAACACCACTATTCTGTCGCGTGGTATTAATGACAATATAGCCAACTCTATTTTAATTAAGCCAAACCAGATAGGCACGCTCACCGAAACATTGCAGGCCATTGATATGGCTATTGCTGCGGAGTATTCAGCAGTGGTCTCTCATCGTTCGGGCGAAACCGAAGACGACACCATTGCCGATATTGCTGTGGGTACCTTAGCAACGCAAATCAAAACCGGCTCTCTGTGTCGCTCTGATCGCATGGCCAAATACAATCAATTGCTCCGCATTGAAGAAGTGCTGGGCAGCGATGCAAGCTACGGAGGTAAGCAGGCTTTTCCGGTAAAATTCTAATTTTTGGTGCCGCGTAAGGCTAGCCAATAACTTTTACTAAGAGTCTGACAACACTGAATAATGCGCACTGCCGGTTCTAATACGCTCTTTTTTAAATTGCTGCTGTTGGTGTTGGCGGTGGTGCTCATTACGCTTCAGGTTCGTCTTTGGGTTTCTGAAGATGGTTATCGCGAGGTGTCGCGTCTTGATGAAGAGGTTGTGGCGCAGAAGCTGGAGAACGACAATTTGGGTGAGCGCAATGCTCGTCTTGCGGCGGATGTCTTGGATCTTAAAAGTGGCAACTCGGCTATTGAAGAGCGTGCCCGTGCAGATTTGGGTATGGTTGAGGATGATGAAGATTTCTTTCTATTCGGAGAGGAGTCGCCTAAGTCCGAGTCAGTGGTTCCTTGAGCACCAAGTCCCGGTTCGCAGCGTATAGCCCGCCCGGAGAGTTTGCGTTAAGTGATCCATGCTCGCATTTGGCGGCGTTTTTTTTGAACTTTTCTTTTCTGACCGCGTCCGGTTGTCAGGCTCAAACGTGGTGCAGCTGTGAGTCGGTTATCCGCTAAGTATTCATCAATGTCGTCGAAACCCTCATCATCCGCACGACCTTCGATACCAACGGTCATTACGCCTGAGTTACTCGCTGAGCTTGATGTACTGCATGGCTATACTGACCCTGCAAAGCTTGCCAGTCCTTTTGGTCCGGTTCATGCCACCGGCGTTATACGTGCCGAGCCCGGCGACTTTCGAGTGAATGAACTACCATTGGATTTGCCTTGCGGGGAAGGCGAGCATGCCTGGTTACGTATTCGTAAAGTTGGGAATAACACTGCCTGGGTTGCTAAACAGCTAGCAACCTTTGCCGGTGTTGAACCCCGCGATGTCAGTTATGCGGGGCTTAAAGACCGAGATGCCATTACTGAACAGTGGTTTAGTGTTTGGCTGCCCGGGCGCCCCGATCCTGACTGGTCGATTTGGCCCGCTGGTGGGGTGGAAGTGTTGGAGGCAGTCCGACATCGTAAGAAGCTGCGGCGCGGCGATTTACGCGGTAACGAGTTTCGCTTGCGGGTGCGCGAGCTGAATGGAGATATCGAAGCGCTTGAAGCGCAATTGAGTCAGCTGGCCAAGACCGGTGTACCCAACTACTTCGGTTATCAGCGTTTCGGACGGGAAGGTGGCAACTTGCGGCTGTTACTTGGCAAGCGTCCGCCGGATCGCGATCAGCGCAGTATGGGCTATTCCGCGTTGCGCTCAAGCCTATTTAATGGTTTTTTAAATAACAGAGTTCTGGGCTTGTTCTGGAGTCGTTGTGATGGTGATTCACGCGAGGGTGATGTTCACTTATCTGACCGTGATGGCGATCTACCTGCTTATACAGCCCTTTGTGGTGATGCTGCATTGGGTCGGCCGACGGCCGCTCTATTCGGTGAGGGCCGTGGCCGATTGTCGCCGTCTGAAACCGCATTTTTCGCCGATTTTCCCGCTGTAACCGCATTGCTCATTAAAGAAGGTCTTAAGCTGCATCGCCGGTCGATGTGGTTACCGGTGGTCTCATTGGGGTACAGTTTTCATGAAAACTCTATGGAGTTGACCTTTAGTTTGCCCCCCGGAGCCTTTGCTACCACTGTACTAGACATGCTATTGGGCTACCGACTTGGCAATGTGCCGGTAATACAGGATGATTCCTAAACTTCAGACAGCGGAATAAACAATGCTTAAAGTTATCGAACATGGTGCGGTATTTGAGATCCGTATGGATAAGGCACCCGCCAATGCTATGGACATGCCCTTTATTAAGGCGCTTCATGCCGTCCATCGGGAAGTTTGCGGTCAGGGTGCTGCTGCCGTAGTGATATCTGGTCGTTCAGGCATGTTCAGCGGCGGTCTGGATGTGCCTGCATTGATGGGGCTGGAGTATGCCGCGATGCTTGAATTCTGGGTTGGCTTTATGGACCTGATGCAGGCCGTGGCTTCAAGTCCGGTTCCAGTCACTGCCGCTATTACCGGGCACAGTCCGGCAGGTGGCTCAGTGCTGGCTTTGCATTGTGACTATCGGGTAGCCGCCGCAGGTGATTTCAAGATAGGGTTGAATGAGGTGCAAGTAGGGTTGCCGGTGCCCTCAACTATCGGCCGCATGCTGGCGTCATTGGTAGGTCCGCGTAAGGCGCAGCAGCTCACAATGCAGGGCAAACTCATTAACCCTGCTCAGGCTTTGGCGCTGGGGATGGTCGATGAGCTCGTTGAGCCTGATAGTGTGGTTGCCCGAGCTGTCGAATGGTCTCAGCAACTGATAAGCCTGCCACCGATAGCAATGAATACCACTCGCTTGCAGGCTAAGGCAGATCTTTTGCAGCATCTGGCCGATGCCAATGATGCTCAGGTAACTACTGAATATTGGTTTAGCGACGAGACTCAGGCTGCTATGCAGGCTCTGGTCGCAAGATTGCAGGATTAGCGGGTTAAATGAAATCAGCCTCCTGATCTTGCGTTAGACTCCGCATATTTTAAAACGGTCCTGTTAGCGCAGCAACACGTACAGAGCGCCTGAGCCACCATGCTGTTGCGGTGCCGGAGTGTACGCGAGTACCGCATCGCTTTGTTGTAACCAGCCCATAACATTCGGTCTGATCTTCGGTCCTTTGGCAGAGTGCAAGCCTTTGCCAGTGACTATTCTTATGCAGCGCAGATTGCGCTCGCTGCAATAGCGTATAAACAGACGCAGTTCTTTGATGGCTTCAGCGACAGTCATGCCGTGCAGATCGATGTATTCTTCTATCGGCAGTTTTCCACCGCGCAGTTCTCTCAGGTCTCTTTTGCTTACTTGCGTACGATGAAAGCTGAGATTGTCGCCCAGGGTACCGATGATGCTATCCGGCGGAATCTGATTTTGCAGATCTTCCTGACGGGCAGCTTCCTGTTTGGCGCGCTCACGGTTCTGACGCAACACTGTTTTGGGCTTTGGAGGTGATCGATGCTGATGTCGGATACGTGCTTTGATCGGCGTTACATCACCCGAGAGCTTCAGAAATAAATCGGCATCACTCTTAGGTTTTGATTTGTCATTTTTGTTGTTCATAATTACTAAGTTTAACGCAGAATAAAATCTGACTATGGGTAAATTTTTCTCGTTACCAGACTTGATTTTTAAACATGACGTTGATGAATATTGTCATATACCACCTTCGCTAAAGCTAAGATCATTCGAATTTTTTACAAGTAAGGCATTGTCATCATCCGGGTCATTCAGCTGCTGCAGCGTTGCTTTACTGGGGCACACTGCCAGCAGCATAAACTTTGTATGCTTAACAATAGCGCATTGCCCGATGATGAATTTGGGGTAGCTCTGAAGGCAAGTGACGAAAAGTACTGCCGGAAGTCGCCTAATAATGAGACAATACCCGCCAATTTGGCGTATTCATTATTTTTGCATCGTCTGGCACCCGCAACTGGTTTTACGCAGGCTGTCTTGATGCTTGGCGGCTTTTTCCAAATACAATGAAAATACTATTGAGCAATGACGACGGGTACCACGCAGAGGGCTTGGCAACGCTGGCGCTTCGCCTAAAAGACTTGGGGGAGCTCACTATTATTGCACCAGACCGCAATCAGAGTGGCGCCAGTCATTCGCTAACATTGGATATGCCGCTGCGGGTAAGTCAGACTCAGGACGGCATTTACTACGTCAACGGCACGCCTACTGATTGTGTCCATTTGGCAATTACTGGCTTGTTGAAGGAAGACCCTGACATGGTGGTTTCGGGTATTAATCATGGCGCCAACCTCGGTGATGATGTGCTCTATTCGGGGACCGTCGCTGCCGCAGTGGAAGGGCGTTTTCTCGGTCTTCCGGCAATTGCTGTTTCGTTAGTGGGCGACAACCCGAAGCACTTCGATACTGCGGCACAGGTCGTGCGTGACTTGGTTATACATTTGATGAAGCATCCGTTGCCGGCTAATACTGTGCTGAATGTCAACGTGCCCGATGTTCCTTACGGTCAGCTTAATGGCTTCGAGTCTACCTGTTTGGGCAATCGGCATCGCGCGGAGCCTGTCGTGCCAATGCGCGACCCGAAAGGGCGTGAGGTTTATTGGGTGGGGCCTGCAGGTATAGGCCAGGAGGCCGGACCGGGGACCGATTTTTATGCCATCGAGCATCATCGTGTTTCTGTTACGCCGCTGCAGGTTGATCTTACCCGTTATGATCATATTGACCGCATTGCTGAGTGGCTCCCAAAAGAGTTGTCGAAGTGAGTGTTGTGGCTTACACGGGAAATTTAGATTGAATGCTTCAGCGCATACTGAGGGTATTGGTATGACCTCGGCCCGCACCCGTGAACGGCTCATTAATCGCTTGATGGATAACGGCATAACCAATCAACTGGTGCTGGATCGATTTCGTTCGGTGCCCAGGCATTTATTTGTTCAGGAGGCGCTAGCCAGTCGCGCCTATGAGGATGATGCCTTGCCTATCGGCTTTGGTCAGACTATTTCACAGCCATTGATTGTGGCACTCATGACGCAGGCATTGTTGGAGGAGTCCGACGGCTCCTTGCGGAAAATGCAAAAGGTTTTGGAGATTGGCACCGGCTGCGGTTATCAGACTGCGGTGTTGGCACCGTTGGTGGCTACTGTTTACTCCATGGAGCGCGTGGCACCGCTTTTGCAGGAAACGCGAAAGCGGTTGTCTTCGCTTAATATTGCCAATCTTCGCTTGCGTCGTGACGATGGTCATCGCGGCTGGCCAGGGCAGGCTCCGTTTGATGGCATTATCGTCACCGCGGCACCTACTGATGTGCCACAAAACCTGTTGGCCCAATTGGCGCCTGGCGGTCGCTTGATTATGCCGGTAGGTGAGCAGAGCACCGCTCAGACGCTGTTGCGCATTACCGCGACCGAGTCTGGTTTTGTTGAAGAGAAGCTTGGTAAGGTTGCTTTTGTGCCGATGATTGAAGATTAGCCCTATGCGTATATTTGCTTCACTAATGGACAAAATGCTTGAGTGGTCGAAACACCCTAAGGCACCTTGGTTCCTGGGCGGTTTAAGCTTTGCCGAGTCTTCGTTTTTTCCAATACCACCCGATGTCATGCTCGCCCCCATGGTGCTGGCTAAGCCTCAGTCCGCGTGGCGTCTGGCAACAATTACCACGGTCGCCTCTGTGCTGGGCGGTATGGCAGGTTTTGTGATTGGTGTGTTTGCTCTGGATATGATCGAGCCGGTGCTGCGTGACTGGGGTCAGTGGGAAACCTATGAACATGCTCGTGAGTGGTTTGCCAAGTGGGGCATCTGGGCTGTGTTAATTGCCGGTTTTTCGCCCATTCCATACAAAATTTTTACTATTGCTGCCGGTGCAATGTCGATGGCATTTTTGCCGTTTGTCGTTGCATCTGCAGTGGGTCGTGGTGCGCGATTCTTTCTGGTGGCAGGTTTAATGGCCTGGGGTGGCCCTAAGTTTGAAGCGAAACTGCGCGAGTATATCGACATTATCGGCTGGAGCGTCGTTGCCCTTGTCGTGGTGGCGTACGTTCTATTACGGGGTTAGTTGTGGGCAGAGCTTTATGGCTTGGCGTGGTTTGCTCTTTGCTGGTGGCTTGCAGCAGCGGCACCCTAAGCTGGCCTTCGAGCTATCACGTAGTAAAGCGAGGCGATACTCTATTCTCTATTTCCTGGCAGTATGGCTATGACTATCGAGAACTGGCAGCTTGGAATAACCTGGGTGACGGCACCTTAATTTATGAAGGTCAGATCATCAGTTTGGTGCCGGGCTATAGCGGCAGCGGCGGTCGGGCCGCAGTGCCGAAGCCGGCCAATACCCCATCGAAGCCACTTCCAAAATACACGCCACCACCGGAGCAAAGCGTGTCCGGCTGGCAATGGCCGACGCAGGGCAAGGTCATTGCTGGCTATAAAAAAACCATTAAAACCGACTCGGGCATCAGCATTGATGGTCGCTATGGGCAGCCTATAAATGCCTCGTCCGCCGGCCGTGTTGTTTATGCTGGTAGCGCTTTAAAAGGTTACGGTAATCTGTTAATTATCAAGCATAACAATACTTACCTTAGTGCTTATGGGTTTAATTCCGAGCTGCTGGTGAAGGAAGGTGACCGCGTCAGCAGTGGGCAGACAATCGCCCTCATGGGGCAGACTAATGCCGGTGAGGTGTTGCTGCATTTCGAGATTCGCAAGAACGGTAAGCCGGTGAATCCGGTCAATTATTTACCACGCTCCTGATGACTTTGCCGCGAGCTTTCTCAGACGAGCAATGCGGCAACCACTGAGCGTGATTCACCATTCAATACATTAAAGGTGCGGCAAGCTGCCGCCGTATCCATCACCTCAAAGGCAATACCTTGTTGCATGATCAAGGTAATCAGTTCGATGCTCGGAAACAGCTGGGTCGCGCCTGTGCCCAGCAGAATGATTTCAGGCTTAAGTTCGAGTGCTGCTGCAAAGTCATCGCGCATCATTTCGCCTAACGGTGCCGGTTGCCAATGCTTGAACACTTGCTTTCCATGAATCAGGCAATTGCAGGTAATGAGCGTATCGTTAACGCTCAGTTGGCCCGGTGACCAGGACTGGATAACAATATCTTTGTCTAAAGTAAGCTGCATATGTGCATACTAGAGCAATACAAGCATGGTCGGCACACTTGCCGGCATATTTTGAAAAAAATCGTAAAGGATTATGTCTTGACTACAGAAATACGCCGCAGAGATGCAGGCAAAGGCGGCGAGTTGCCGCTGGATTTATCGGCGGTATTGCGCCGGATCTACGCTGCGCGCGGGGCTGATGCGTCCAGTCTGCAGCTCGGACTGGCCAATATGATTCCGGTGAGTCAGTTGGGCGGCGTAGAAGATGCGGTGATCCGTTTGCTTAAAGCCCGACAGAACCGGGAGAAGGTACTGATTTTGGGCGACTTTGACGCCGATGGTGCAACGGCTACTGCGGTGATGATGCGTTGTCTTGAGGCTTTTGGCTATGAGGGCGTGAGTTACATGGTGCCGGACCGCTTCACATTCGGTTATGGCTTGTCTGCGGGCATTACCGAAGAGGCGGCAAAGTTGCAGCCTAGCGTAATTATTACCGTCGACAACGGCATTAGCAGTATTGATGGCGTAGCCCGGGCGAATGAATTGGGTATTGATGTAGTGATTACCGATCACCACTTGCCAGGTGAGCAGTTGCCGGCAGCTGTCGCGATTGTAAATCCGAACGCGCCCGGCAATGAATTTCCGAGTAAGTATTTGGCTGGCGTAGGCGTGGCATTTTATGTAATGGCAGCACTCGGCAAGGCATTGGCAGGAGCGGGTGTTATTTCTTCTGAAGTCGCGAAGACTGCTGCGGTAAGTTGTCTGGATCTGGTTGCTCTCGGCACAGTGGCCGATTTAGTGCCACTGGATCACAATAACCGGGTGCTCGTTTCACAGGGTCTGGCTCGTATTCGCGGTGGGTTATCCCGTCCGGGAATTTATGCTTTATTTGATTCTGCCAATCGCAATGCTCAGTCTGTGGTGGCTTCAGATATCGGCTTTGGTATTGCCCCGCGTTTGAACGCAGCCGGCCGATTGGATGACATGTCATTGGGGATTGATTGCTTACTGGCTTCCGATGCTGCATCGGCCAGAGAGATGGCAGTGCGGCTTGATAGGCTTAACAAAGAGCGTCGTGGTCTGCAGGATCAGATGCAGGAAGATGCCGGGCAATTGCTCGATAAGCTCGATGCGAAACTTGGCACTGACAAGTGCTGGGGTTATTGCCTATTCGATGAGCAATGGCATCAGGGTATCGTTGGTCTGGTGGCTACCAAAATTCGCGATCGGGTTAAGCGTCCGTCCATCGCTTTTGCGCCGGCGGATGTCGGCAGCAGCGAACTAAAAGGTTCGGGTCGCTCCGTTAAAGGGGTGCATCTGCGCGACGTATTGGCGGAAGTGAATGCGCAACATCCGCATATGATCGATCGATTTGGTGGTCATGCAATGGCTGCGGGTCTGAGTTTGCAGGCAGATAGATTAAAGCCTTTTATGCAGGCATTTGATGCCGCTGTGGCTTTGCATCAGGAGCAAATTACCGATGTCGACACGCTCTGGTCTGATGGCGAGCTGGCAGCTGCAGAGCTTAATTTGCCATTGGCTGAAACGCTGCGCAATGCGGGCCCCTGGGGCCAGGCTTTCCCTGAGCCCTTATTTGACAACCGTTTCAGAGTGATTGATAAGCGTGTGGTGGGTGCGCGCCACCTGAAGCTGACCCTTGAGCCAAAGGGCGGCGGTGCCGAGATCGACGCCATTGCCTTCAATCGCGATGAGCTCCCCCGGAGGCATAGCGGTGGCAGTGATGGGCTCTATCGCATGGCCTATCGATTGGATGTGAACGAATTCCGTGGGCGTCGCAAGCTGCAGCTGGTTGTGGAACATATTCAATCCGACTAGCATCATTATTCTTTACGTATTTACGGGTTATTGACGAACTATGGAAACGGCGCAGATTAAATCCAGCCTGACCGACCTTCGCGAACGCACTGCTGCGTTGAGGGGGTATCTTTGACTTTGAAGGCAAACAGGAGCGTTTAGAGCTCGTTAATCAAGAACTTGAAGACCCTGAAGTTTGGGCTGATCCGGCGCGCGCAGAGGGGCTTAATAAAGAGCGATCTGTGCTCGAAAAGGTTGTGAGTTTTTTGGGTCAGGCCGACCACTTAATTGATGATGGTTTTGAGTTGTTGCAGTTGGCAGAAGAAGACAATGATCAGGATATGCTCGACAGCGTCCTTACTGATCTTGATGCTGTTAAAAGCGAAATTGAAAAGTTGGAATTTCAGCGGATGTTTTCCGGCCCGGCGGACGCTGCCAGTGCCTTTCTCGATATCCAGGCGGGTTCCGGTGGCACCGAGGCACAAGATTGGGCCGAAATGTTATTGCGCATGTATCTGCGCTGGGCAGAGCAAAATGGTTTTGATGCTGAGCTCATTGAGGTTTCTGCCGGCGAGGTTGCTGGTATTAAGAGCGCTACCGTGCACATCAAAGGCGAGTATGCATTTGGCTGGTTGCGGACTGAAATCGGCGTGCATCGCTTAGTGCGTAAATCACCATTTGATTCAGGTAATCGTCGGCATACCTCGTTTTCGGCTATTTTCGCCGCTCCCGAAGTTGACGATGACATTGAAATCGAAATTAATCCTGCCGATTTGCGCGTGGATGTTTACCGTGCCAGTGGTGCGGGTGGTCAGCATGTGAATAAAACTGAATCAGCGGTGCGCATTACCCACTTGCCGACCAATATTGTGGTGCAGTGTCAGAATGATCGTTCGCAGCATAAAAATCGTGATACCGCGATGAAGCAGTTAAAGGCTAAGCTTTATGAGCATGAACAGCAGATGCGGAATGCAGAGATGAAAAACGTGGAGGACGCTAAGTCAGATATTGGCTGGGGTAGCCAGATTCGCTCGTATGTGCTCGATCAATCCCGTATTAAAGATTTACGTACCGGCGTTGAAACCGGTAATACCGATGCCGTGTTAAACGGTTCCTTGAATCAATTTATTGAGGCCAGCCTGAAACAGGGTCTGTAGACTGTATAGCTATGTCTGATAACAATAACAACACATCCATTGATCAAAATAAGTTGGTTGCTGAGCGACGCCAAAAACTGACGGCTCTGCGAGAGCAGGGCTTTGATTTTCCGAATGAGTTCCGGCGTAACACGCTGGCTGGTCAGGTTAAGGCTATTTACACTGAGCACAGCAATGAATTGCTTGAAGAGAGGGCTATCGAAGTGCAGGTTGGTGGCCGCATGATGACCCGCCGTATTATGGGTAAGGCGAGTTTTGCCACTTATCAGGATCGCAGCGGAAAATTGCAATTGTTTGTTCAGCGCGATGCAGTAGGCGAAGAGGTTTATAAGAGTTTTAAAACCTGGGATCTTGGTGACATTGTTTGGGCACGCGGTGTGTTGTTCCGCACGAAGACAGGCGAGTTGTCGGTTAAGGTTTCTGAATTGCGCCTGCTAACTAAATCATTGCGGCCATTGCCGGATAAATTTCATGGGCTTTCTAATCAGGAAACCCGCTATCGGCAACGCTATGTTGATCTCATTATGAGCGATGACTCGCGCACGGTGTTCACGCGTCGCTCACAAATAGTGAAGTATATTCGTTCGTACCTTGATTCTATGGAGTTTCTCGAGGTTGAAACACCAATGATGCATGCTATTCCTGGCGGTGCCGTGGCAAGGCCTTTCGTGACTCATCATAATGCTTTGGATGCTGAGTTTTATTTGCGTATTGCGCCTGAGTTGTATCTTAAGCGTCTGGTCGTCGGGGGGTTTGAGCGGGTGTATGAGATCAACCGCAGCTTCCGCAATGAGGGCGTGTCGACGCGCCACAACCCTGAGTTTACTATGCTCGAACTCTATATGGCTTATGCCGATGAGCAGGTGCTCATGGATTTGCTGGAGTCTATGTTCCGCGGGGTCTCCGAGGCGGTTTTGGGCACAACCACCGTGACCTATGATGAGCGGGACTACGATTTATCTCAGCCGTTTAAGCGCATGTCGGTTGAAGAGTCGGTAATCCAATTTAATTCTGACTTGGATGCAGCGAAGCTGCGTGATCGTGATTACCTTGTTGCGGTTTGTGAGCGTATGGAGATCCACGTCGAAGCGGGTTACGGTGCCGGTAAGCTACTGATTGAAGTGTTTGAGAAAACTGTCGAGGATCAGCTGTTTGAGCCGAC
>Ga0315321_10002941_pt1 | contig 13257 bp, 7 predicted proteins | sample M180m21515metaG_FD_203464 | JGI IMG/M metagenome (GOLD analysis project Ga0315321, IMG submission 203464) | Ammonia-oxidizing marine archaeal communities from Monterey Bay, California, United States - M1 80m 21515 | ecosystem: Environmental > Aquatic > Marine > Intertidal zone | place: USA... | reverse complement strand
GACCTGTTCAATCTCGCCTCGTTCAGCCACACATACGCAATCACATAATTCTATACGCTCATGCGACCACACAAATCTGTTTAGCGTGATTTCTCCATCACCTTGAATATGTGAAGGCAATAATGACGTTGTTGTACCCAAGTCAATTTGTCTGATTCTTCCAACGCATTCTGAAGTCCAGTCGCCACCTCCATTCGAAATGTGAACCTGACCTGTGAACGTGGCTTTTTCTCCGAGCGGCCATTGCGGAGAACCACACTCACTCAACACAGAATTCATTAAAGGAACGGGTATCGGATCAGCTGCATTCACATCAACTTCAGTTACATGACCTCCGGTTTCCTGAGAATTCACCGTACGCACAATCCGTATTTCATCTTGGTTGCTACCTCTTTTAAAAAATCGAATGGCTCGCCCTGATCCGGCAGACACGCATTCAATACGAAGTGGCCACATATTCTCCTCTTCATCAGAATTCGTTGTATGCCAAGAAAACTTCTCAATATCTATTAGATAGTTTTTATGGAACTGGACAGGCTCAGAAAGCCATCGCTTCACGAGGCCAACAACGCATGCTGCCGTGTCTCCTCCTGGTACGAAGCTATCAACTGTGAGCCGAACCTCATTTCCAGAAGTTACAACAGAGACATCAGAAAAGGGCTGCCCGGCAACGGTTACTTCTGAGAGCATCAAACACCCAAGTTGCGGGTAGGTCATGCTCTCAATGTGAACTCGTCTACCAAGTAGCCTTGAAGCCTTGTCGGCGATGTGCTCTCGATGTGCTCCTGATTGACGAACGACAGCCCAATAGGAGAGGCAAAGCGTCGGTGCAATGCAAAGCAGGATAAACGCTGACCTGACCCGCCAAATCTTTACGGCTGACTGTTCGACGAACATCCTTGTTCACCTCCCGGCTTATGCATCAGAGTCTGAGATCTATCGACTCGCCACTAGTTGTTGGTAAAGTTTCCAACGGGCTCGCATTTCTTCGATGCTGTCGCCCCCGAACTTGTCGACTAGTGCTGCTGCCATTGAAAACGCCACGACATTTTCAATAATGACGCTACACGCACTGACCGCACATACATCGCTTCGTTCATATGCTGCAGATTCAGATTGCTTTGTCCTGAGATTGACGGAATCTAGAGGTTTTCGCAGTGTGCTAATTGGCTTCATAGCAGCGCGAATAACAAGAGGCTGTCCGTTGGTAATTCCAGCCTCTAAGCCCCCAGCATTATTCGTGGGACGAACAAACCCCAACGTCGGTTTCGCTCGTTCGCTTTCGTCATAATGGATCGGATCGTGCACCTCCGAACCCGGCCGTCTTGCTGTCTCAAAGCCCATCCCAATCTCAACACCTTTTATAGCTTGGACCGCCATTACAGCTTGCGCTAATTGACCATCGAGTTTACGATCCCACTGGGTGTGTGTACCAAGTCCGATTGGCAGTCCGTCCACACGAACTTCGACAATTCCTCCGAGCGTATCACCATCTTTCCCAACACGGTCGATAAGATCCTTTACGTGATCGTCTTGCTCCGGGTGCAGTGAATAAATCTCACTGGAGTTACGAATGTCTCGTAACTCAGGAAGAGTACCCTCTCGGCCACCAAGAACAACACCTCCCAACTCAGTTACCCAGCCAGCTACCTCAATGCCAAACAATGACAGCAACTGCCTCGCAAGAGCACCCGCCGCAACACGAGCTGCTGTTTCACGAGCACTTGCCCGCTCCAGAACAGGACGCACTCCTCCAAGGTGCTTGATCGCACCAGGCAAGTCGGCATGCCCAGGCCGAGGCCGCTCAATATCATCCATCTGCTCAATTTTGGCATCACGATTGATGACCTGTAACGTGAGTGGACTGCCAAGAGTCTTCCCTTTCCAAAGGCCCGATAAAAAAGTGACTGTATCTGTCTCTATTCGTTGCCGTCCGCCGCGGCCATACCCCCCTTGGCGTCGTTGCAACTCACTGTCGATACTATCGGTATCAATAGTGAGCCCCGCTGGAAAACCGTCTACCAAAGCAGTCAGGGCCGGCCCATGGGATTCACCAGCAGTCCAATATCGAAGCATGAGGCAATCTGTAGTCTGAGGGTATATAAAACACGTGTAACAAAACAGCGAATCAGAAGTACAATCGAACTCTATCTCCGTCAACGCATGTTTCTCTTGCTATAGTCTAATCATCAGATCGTTTTGACCATAGAGCGACATCCGGCCTCTAACAAGGCAGGCTTCCTGTTAGTCTTTGGCATACATCGAGATATTTTCGCCTCGTACCATCAACTATTTCCGGCGGCAGAGGAGGGGGGGTACTCATTCGGTCCCAGCCGGAGGACGCCAGCCAATCGCGTACGAATTGCTTATCGAAAGATTCAGGAACTTCGCCTTTACACGCGAGTTCAGCTGGCCAAAACCGAGAACTATCTGGCGTGAGCACCTCGTCGACTAACATCAATTGCCCATCAGTATCATGCCCCCACTCAAATTTTGTATCAGCAAGAACAATCCCCTTTTCAACTGCTAAACCTATCGCCGCATCGTACACGGCAATACTTTTCTCTCGGAGTTCCGAAGCGAGCACGTCGCCCAATAATTCAGCCATCGTGCCAAAAGAAACATTTTCATCATGCCCCTCAGTGGCTTTGGTAGCGGGAGTAAAAATAGAACAGGGCAGCCTGTCACCTGGACGCAAATCAGGTGGAAGTGAAATACCGCAGACCGTACCTGTCTTCTGGTATTCCAGCAGGCCTGATCCCGCAAGCCACCCGCGTACTACACATTCAAAAGGAATTACGCTGGCTGCTTTTACGAGCATGGAACGACCACGAAGTGGTTCTAGATCAATAGTTGATGGAAGGCCCATCTCGTCAACATTTGTTGTAACGAGATGGTGTGAAATGGATGCAGATTGCTCTGACAACCAATCGAACCAAAATTTGGAAACGGTTGTTAACACCTTGCCTTTGCCCGGTATCGGCGTTGGCAAAACCCAGTCAAAAGCACTCACTCGATCTGTACTCACAATGAGCATGTGCGGTTCATCTGATACATCCAGTCGGTAACAGTCCCGAACTTTGCCACGAATTGGTTTTCCTAAAGGCAAATTAGTTTCTACAACGGCGGACTGATTGAACGAGTTCATAGCCATTTTTCTTGTGCATTGGAAACGGTATACGAGAGGCTGTGACAATACCAAAACAAGAACAGAAAACGCCAAGGACATTCAAGAATACCGCGGTACAACTTAACAAAAGTCCCGTGACATCCTTGGTAAATCAACAAGTGAGAGTTCATTCGTATCATCTTCCCTCCAGGCTTCCAGACGCCTTGCCAAAAGATGCACAACGTTCCCGCGCCGCTGAATTCGACCTTTGACCATTAATACCGGCGCCCGCCTGTTTTTCGGACCACAGTGCTGCCAGACAGCTTTCGGAACAACCACATTAACAATGTCTGTTTCGTCTTCGAGTGTCAAAAAGATTGTGCCTTTCGCTGTCGCTGGACGCTGACGCGACAACACAATGCCCACAACTATGACCCTGCCACCTTCCGGACAAGAACAGGCACCTGCAGCAGTCACGACTCCGTGCTGCATAAGATGTGAACGAATAAACTCCAGCGGGTGAGCCTTGAGAGACAGCCCTAATGCACGATAATCTGACAGCACTTCTTCAAGATGTGAAGTCATCGGCAAGTCCCCCGTCTCATCAAAACTACTTTCTGTTTCATTAAAACCGTTACCAGCCAGCCCTTCAAACAGTGGCATGCTCCCTGGTTCTGGCTTACGCTCCATTGAATTCCATACTGCCTGCCTTCGACTTCCGGACAAGCTCTTTAAAGCTCCGGCACGAGCTAATGAAAGGACTTGGGGCTGTGTTAGCTGACACCGCTTCGTGAGATCATAAATACTGTTGAATCGACCTGAATTCCTAACCTCTTCAATTTGATGACCACTTGTTTGGCCAAGCCCATGAACCTGCTCGAGGCCAAGTCGAAGAGCAGGCAAAGATTCACCAGAATTCTCAAGCCCTGCATGCCATCCGCTATTCTGGATACACACAGGCAAAACAGTCACGCCATGCTCTTGAGCATCGCGAACAAGTTGGGCTGGAGCATAAAAACCCATTGGCTGACTACCGAGCAGTGCTGCCGTAAATGCCGCTGGATAATGGAACTTGAGCCAAGCAGAGACATACACCAACAATGCAAAGCTAGCGGCGTGTGACTCTGGAAACCCGTATTCACCAAAGCCTCTCAACTGCTGAAAGACTTGTTCCGCAAAAGCCAACGAAAGCCCCCGCGAGACCATTCCATCTACTAGCCGTTGATGAAATTCCTGAATCACCCCTGTTCGCCGCCAAGCACCCATTGCTCGTCGTAGTTGATCAGCCTCTCCGGGAGTAAATCCTGCAGCCACTACCGCAAGCCGCATTGCCTGCTCTTGAAACAAAGGTACACCAAGTGTTTTTTCAAGCACCTCTCGAATTGCCTGATTCGGATAACAAACAGATTCTTCTCCTTGACGTCGCCGAAGATATGGGTGCACCATGCCCCCCTGTATTGGCCCCGGACGAACAATAGCTACTTCTATAACTAAGTCATAAAAACAGGCTGGCTTCAAACGTGGCAACATGCTTCGCTGCGCACGGCTCTCAATCTGAAATACCCCTACCGTATCTGCCTTAGAAATCATTTCGTAAACACGTGGATCTTCAGCTGGCACTGTCCCTAATGTGAGACACGGTCCGCCACCTTGTTTCACAAGATCAAATGCACGACGGATGGCTGAGAGCATCCCTAGTGAGAGACAGTCAACTTTCAATATTCCTATTTCATCAAGATCGTTTTTATCCCATTGAATGACTGTACGGCCATCCATGCTGGCCGGCTGGATCGGCACTAATTCACAGAGATCTCCTCGAGTTATCACCATGCCACCCACATGCTGCCCAAGATGGCGAGGAAAACTGACCAATTGATTCACAAGCGCAACAAGTCGTTGGCCTGATTCACTACATGGATCGATACCCGATTCAGCCAATCTTTCAGGCAACTGCTCTGCACGATCACCGACATCAAGTATTCGTGATAATTGATTGATTCGATCAAGTGAGAAGCCGAGTACTTTCGCCAGATCTCGAACGGCCGATCGCAAACGGTAACAGATCACTTCAGCAGTCATTGCCGAACGCATACGACCATAGGTTGTGTAAATATATTGCAGCACCTCTTCCCGTCGGTGATGCTCAAAATCAACGTCAATGTCAGGTGCCTCTTGTCGCTCACGGCTCACAAACCGTTCGAAAAGCACATTTGTCCGAGCAGGATCAACTGATGTAATACCGAGGCAATAACAAATAGCTGAATTGGCTGCAGACCCTCGCCCCTGACAAAGAATACCGCGCCGACGAGCAAACCGAACCAAATCAAAAACGGTAAGAAAATACGCCTCATAGCCAAGCTCATGAACAAGCGATAGTTCATGCTTCAAAAGCCCAGCTACTTTTCCGGGAACTTTATTGTCATAACGCTTTCGAGCTCCCTTCCAGGCCAGGTTGCTCAAGTAATCTATTGGTGTCCAACCAGATGGCACAACTGCATAAGGATATTCATACGAAATATCATCCAGTGAAAACGTACAACGGCTGGCAATCTCAAGCGTGCGGTCCACCGCACCTGGCAAGATGGAAAAACGTTCAACAACGTGCTTGATGTCCTGCAGATGCCGCTCACCGTTCGACAGCAATTCTTCCTGAATTGACTCGACCGTCCTGCCGTATCGCACTGCAGCAAGAGCATCATGCAGTGACTGGCGATCACGACAGTGATAGCGAACATCACCGGCTGCTACTAAAGGTATATGAGTTTTATAAGAAAGACTTGCATAATCCGCCAGACGTTCTTGATCATCTCCCTCCATTGCAACTTCTGCTAACCCATAGAGTTGCTTACCAAGTCTGTCCTGCCATGCACGAATAGAAACAGTTGCTGATTCGACAGACCCACGTAGTTGAGATAATGGAATGCCTGCTAGCAAACCATCTGCATGAGCAGCCACCTCATCAGCAGTCAGGCAACACCGGGGATCGTGCTCTCGTAATTCATTTCCGTCAATTTCTCCATATTCCTTCAAACAATCCTGTTTCAAAAGCCCCGTTGTCAACAAACGACACAGATTCTCATACCCCTTCTTGTTTGTTACCCATAGAACAAGTGGGGCGGCATCTATTGGCTCTACAACAGCACCTATTATCAGGTGAACACCAGCTTCTTTGGCCGCAGCGTGCGCTCGTACGACACCAGATAGACTCACTCGGTCTGTTATCGCAAGTGCCGCATACCCTAGAGAAGCCGCTTGTGAGACCAATTCCTCTGGATGTGAGCCTCCCTGCAAAAAGGAAAAATTTGTCGTGCAGTGAAGTTCTGCATAGCGGCTACAACCCTGCATCTCACGACCTCAATTCCTAAATCAACAACCTGTTTGGTCAAGTCCTCAAAGCACGACACAAAAGCGACTCATTCGCGTCATCCATATGTTCCATGAAGAAACCAGGATCGTTTCCGAAGGCCACGGAACATCCAGAAACGACCTCCGTGATCAGTTTCAAAGATGTAATAGTCTCGACGAACGGTTGGGCCCCGCCACCAAGCCGTTTCAATTCGCTCTGGCCCACGAGACCGCGTCACTACATGGAACTGCCCTTTCCAACGGAAACGTACAGGGAGTCCATCAGCACTTAACAAAGGCACGTCGATCAAACGCGGGCTGGAAAGCAGAAAAGTTGGACGGCTAGGTCCTACAACAGGCTTCGGGAAATGAGGCCTGCTTGATTCAAGCAGACGGCCTGAACGATGCGACTTTGAAAGACCTATCACACCAACTACTGGTGCTGCGACCCACGATGCTTCTGGCTGTATATCAGCAAGTAACCGTGGCTCAACAACTGCACCACTCCCCAAGCGACTGACCAGGCGATTAAGAAGTATCTCAAACCGTGATGCATCTGATTGCGTTGGCCCGTGAAAAAGATTCTGCTGCCGGTAGGGCAACGTACCTGCTGACATGACTTCTATTGACACATCAACAATTTCTCTGGGAAGCCGCGCCCTCTCAAATCGCAACATTATAAGATCAACAAGGTGCCTCACTTGTGCCGTTGGTTTATAAAGACCAACCTCAATGACTGTTGGGCCATGACCTTCATTCGCATCAAGCCTTACTTGCAGACTACTTACTCCACGATTTGTCTTCACTAGTGGCTGAAGACATTGACGAACTAGCTTTTCAATCAATGTCCGGAAGTACGTGGAGTCAATATCACGGCTAAGAACTGGCATTTCAAATGAATGATTTGCTGCCAAAAGCTCACTTCCATTCAATGGCGTGAGTGGGTCTGACACATCGCCAAGAAAACGAGACACCTGTAAAGGAACAATTGGTCCAAAGCGCTCCTGAAGACTTACTCTTGGCAAACGCAATAACTTCCCAATCGAATCGATGCCTACTTCAGCCAACGAATCAACGACATCGACCGGCAACTGCAGTGACCGAAGCGGCAGTGACTGAAGAGATTGTCGCTGCCGACCTGGAGGCACAAGGACCCATCGTTGCTGACGATCCAACCAATGGCCATGATGGGAACCACGAAATGCTCCATTTTCTAAAAGAGCAGAACGACGCGGATGGCTCCTTGGCAATTTCTGCAACTCGCCCAATGAATGTTGGCTCTTTGTAGCAATATGGTCAGCAGAAAGGGCTGCTGCCCAGGAGGCTGCTGAAGTATCAGCGATAGCTGCCCGAGCATGGATTCCGCGAGCAGCTAACGTCCAAACCACTGTACGAAGAAGTGACGACTCACCACCAAAAAAGCGAGCTGTATCCGAAATATCAACTTGCAGACTCCTGGCAGAACAAACGCTTTGTCTTCTTGCCTTCCCCCGACCCGCACCACGAATAACCTCTGGACCAATTGCAACAAGTGGAGAAAACCTGTGACACCAGCGACCCAGCGCCTCAAGTACACGAATATCTCCAACACTATCTTCCGGAATAACACGCGCCACACGAGAAGCCCGTTGGCCATACACCGAAGCGAGTACCGCCAATGCTTCTGATAATGAAAAGCCCGGCTGAATAACTGGCCGAGATCTCTTGCACTTCGCAGGAGGCATAACCCAGGCCCAGGATACAACTGACAGAACACCACGTGCATTCTGTCGACAAACAAAAACGGGGAGCTCACGAAATCCTGGCTGCTGGAGCAACTGCCGCTGCACAGGCCAACGAGGTAACGATATTGTCATGATGCGCAACGTATTTTTTTCTGACATTCCGGCCGCTCCATTGTCTCATGAAAACCAACGTGTTCTTTTCCTCTAGCAAGATCAAGAACACACTTTACCGAGGGTTCAGGTACGGTAGTCACTGTGTCCCATTGACCACCAACTTGCATCAGCGTGAAGGCACGAGAATAAATCCAGCGACCCGAGGCTGGTTGGTGCATTCCTGGACTACACGTCTTGCACGATGCTGCATGCTGACATCTGCTTTGAAGAGCAGGGGACGGCTCCACTTGAATTCGTGCTTCTGCCCATGTTGGCTCACGACGGGCATGGGATGGTCGCACGAGCAACCCCACAGTACCACTTGACTTTGCAGCCATTTGCCATCGACGCATTACTGTAGATGAAACATTTTTGGGCCATCCAACCACTGCTGCAACGCTTGGGCAACGCAGGAGCTGATCAATTGACCAGAATTCATCAGCTTCATTCGCAGGATATATAACGTAAAGCAAGTGTTCTTCTCTACCAGTTATTACATTCCCCCTGCCATGACGATTACGAATTGGTGAAGAATCTTTCACTGAAGTAACTCGTGCTGACTGTTCTAGCCACGGCATGACAGATGGTGGATAAAAACTTCTTCCACGATCTACAAGCACCACAGGACGACACCCAGTTAATACGTTCGTATTCTGCAAATGCATGGCCACAGCTAGAGCGAACGTTGTTGCCCCAGAAGCTGATGCCACACTCTCATCGTCGGACTCAAGCCATTCCATAAGAGTGCCCAGCCGCACCCCTCTATATCTCAGAAGGCGGTCGAGTGATGGCAGTCCACTACTCACGACCGTTGGGCCGGCTCTCTCTTCAATGCATCCCGGCAATGAGGAACCTTCTGAAACCATGCGAGAAAGTTGCTGCAACTGCGCACGACCAGCCATCTGGTGAAGTTCCGTACACGGAGGATGTGGGGGAATATGCTTTGTCACAACGCAAAACCGGCAAAAGTATATAATGTACTTATGTACAGTATTTTATCTTGCCGGCACCGTCAAGACTGCAATTCGGCACACCTTTGTCTGGTCGTATAATCGATGACTCTTCCACTCCCACCTGCGAGTATTACCCATGCAAACTCAGCAAACATGCCACCGTCAGACTGCACTCGCGAGACTTTCTTGCCTCCTCATAACCGGCTGCATCCCACTCCTTTTCCTTCCCACCTCAACGAAACTTTCCGCTGAAGAATTCATCGAATTCCAGCAAGCCGACTCTCCTGCTGTATCCAAGGCACTAGGCGTCACGCCAAAACACTACCGCCAGCTTGAGCCGTCGCTGTATTACCTGTCCCAACGATATTCTGACAGTTTGAGTGGACTCTCCTCAACACAACGACACGCCCGGCTTGTCGCTCTTGCACAATTTATTGACACGAAGAGAACTGCTGTTGCAGATGCTCCAGTCATTGGGCCCGGTTGTAACTTAATCGGATTACTCGATCCTGATCATGGCCTTGACCCTAAAGAGATTTCGTCGCTTGCTGCAGCCTATGATTGCACTTCCACAATTTTTAAAAAGACCAGCCCTTCAGAAACCCTTGAAGAAGTTGGCGACAGATTCCTTCAGTCAGTTGCCACTGCAGTTGAGTCACAAAACATACCGACAACCATCATTGTTCTGGGGCATGGACTGCCAAAAGAAATCCAGAGCTACCATATACCAGTTGATCGACTTGCAAAAACACTGCTAACTGCTGCGGCACACACAAACGACTCTTCTAGTATTGACCTCAGTCATCTGACAATCATATGTGATGACTGCTACAGTGCCGACTTCATGATTAACCTCGCCACGACAATAACCGAATCCTGCCGGGCACAGTCCCTTCATTTGAAACAATTACCGACACTCATTGCTGGCACAAATCGAGATTGCGTTGGTCATGCCGATGTTGGACAAAAATTCGTGCCGCACTTTTGGCGAGATGTTATTGAACTTTTTTATATACGACGACCACGCCCAACAAAAATAACCTTGGGTGACTTTTTTGAAAAAGTTGACAACATGATGTTTGGTTACGGAAGGAGACCAATCATCCAAGGATCTCATGTTATTGGCTACCGACTCATCGATCCAGAAATGGTCCAAGACCCAGTTGTATTCGTTTCTCTGAGTAACGCTGATCTTGTTGCACTAAGAAAAGCACTTGGGTTACGGAAAGAGGCGGCGTGCGACCCCTTCTTAGACATCGGTTAGGAAGCGACCATCCTAACCCTATCAAAAACACATCCGTATTGCTTGTATCAGTCCGGACTTCGACCAATTTTAAAAAGTCGGTACATCGGCAGGTGACGGTAGGGGACTTGGAGTGTCAGCAACGACAGGCTCGTCACGTACACCCTGCCACCTGTATTTCCATGGGGAACGCCGTCTGGACGCCAACTACCCTTGAACTCACTGTCTTTTTCCTGCGTGCGAATAAGATGCTCTCGCATGCGATGATTCCATAGATCGAAGTTGTTTCCCTCAAGATGATGAAGGACCTGCGTCGCATAATAATAGAAATAAATGTCTCCCAGATTAGTGCTTTGCTCCGGCGGTTGCTTTGCCATCAAATAGGCACTACCCGCTATGAGATTTCGGTCATCTTTTTTCCACCCAAGATACTGCTGGGTCAGGAGGCCTGCCGCTGTCATACTTTGTTTTTCAGTACTTTCAGTACCACTCGGCTGGTAACAGTACCGGGACAGCGGAACGTCTTCTGGACCAACTCCGCATGAATCCACAAAACGTCCCGCGCGTTCAAGTGACTGAGAAAGCACATTTATTCCTGTGAGTTGTGCGCTGCGAATCGCAAGAAAGACCCAGCCGGTTGCAGAGAGATCGCCGGGCTGATTTGGTGAATAGCGCCATCCACCACCAGCCTGATGCTGTGCATTAAGGAGATATTTCAAAGCTAACTGAGCATGCCCCCGCAGTCGCTCATCACCAGACAACCCATACGCTTCACAAAACACAATGGTTGCCAGTGCGTGGGCATACATCCCGCCATCGAGACGCCCGTCATTAATGTCGTTACTTCGTTGCTGACTCAGTGCAAGATAGACCAGGCCCCGCTCAACGACTCCTTGATATTGCTCAAGTTCTTCTTGTCCTTCGGGCACACGACTGTGGGCAATACCTTCACTAAGAAACGGCAGTAATGCGAGTGCCGTAGCACCAATCGGGTTTGGACTTGGACCCTCAGTCGCTTCGCCCTCCCCGGCATCCTCAAGCGACCCATCGAGCGCCCAGGACCCATCACCACGTTGGCAATCCGCTAGCCAGTCAATACCTTCACGAATCGCCTCCAATGACCGAGGGGTTGCTCCATAGAAATCAATGAGCGCCTGCTTACTTGCGAGGGTAAGACGACCACCAATGGAACCTTTTCTTCGCAGAGGAGCGGACGCTGCCGGATCTGAAAAAATCTTCTTGATTGCAGAAACGTTGATTATCCCCGCTGGTAATTTCTCAGTATCATCAGCGAGAACACGTAAAATAATGTAATTCGTTGTTTGTAAACCACCACCAGTTGCCTCAATCATACTTGACCGAACTTGCGGTTTGGCAGTTGAGGATACCGAGAGAGCAAGGGAAATCTCCTGGCCACCTGCTGGAATCGACATGACTGAGGCATCAACCCCAGAGGGAAGATTTTTCAACACAAACTCCAGCGGGCCACTATATCTCTCTCGTTTGACTGGCAGTCGAATGACCTCGTTAGAACTCGGCTTCAGATCAATGACACGAAAGGACTCCACCCGAAATGGATACCGACAAATCTCAACTGGAATTTCCCCTTCAACCTTTCGCCCGTACGCATTTGTAGAAACCTCTAAATTGACAAGGCCATCAACCGCAGTTGTATTGGCAGATACAACTACCTTTACGGCCTCGGCAGTCTCGCCGTTGGGTGGAGGCTCAACTTCGGCAGTGAGTGACGTGCCCCCTCCAGAAATGGCGACAGGCGCCTGGCCGGAAAAACCGTTCCGCTTCAAGGGAACTAAAATAGTTTTACTCGCACCCGGTTGAAGTACGACCATCACAACCTTCCCGAACTCAGGACGCGAAACCTTGTTCACAACAACGCTCAGGGAACGTGAAGCAGACATCTTTTTCAATTCCGCTTTCACTGAAACAGACGATTTAACAATTTTATCACCAAGACTTGATGATGCCTGCAAAACGACTTTTCCGGCTGAAGAACCTTCCTGTATGACGAGTGATTCCGGAGATGGCTTGACTCCTTCCGGGAAGCCTTGAAAAGAGACCGTAATACTCCCTTCATTGCCATTCCTCGTCACTCGCACTGCGAGTTCACTTTTGCCGGCTGGATCTAACACGACGTCAACCATTTCAGCCAGTTCAATGACTTTCGGTTCTTCAACGGGGACCGGAACATCAACAACTGGTGGTGGCGGTGGCGGTGATTCACTACACCCAATCGTTAACGCGCAGACCATTAGGAGAATCTGACCAATCACAGCCCGTGCACCTGAGACACGACACAATTCCCTCAGCATAATTATCCCCTCGAGTATCAGTCTGTTTCAACGGGTTCTAGTCGTGTGCCCTACAAAGCCCTACAGCCTTTCTTCATAACAAACATCGTCAGGCTGCTGTGCAAAAAATCATTTCCAGATCAATTTAGCTGCCGTATGAACGTGCTCTCAGAGATTATGTCTTATATTGCTCGCGCTGTAGATTTGGCTTAACTCCTTCCGGAGTGACATCACTTTCGATATCAAACCACTCTTCTTTAAAGTCAACGCGAGGCTGTCCATCTGTATTCTTTAATGCCACATTGCTCACTAAAGCAATGACTGCATCAGCAATCGCAACTTCTGGCTTGCATCGAGGCTGGTTTGCAGGATCCGGGTTCCGCACACACCAAGCCCAGTGCTCCATTTCTTCGGTATAGCC
>Ga0315321_10002939_pt1 | contig 13264 bp, 15 predicted proteins | sample M180m21515metaG_FD_203464 | JGI IMG/M metagenome (GOLD analysis project Ga0315321, IMG submission 203464) | Ammonia-oxidizing marine archaeal communities from Monterey Bay, California, United States - M1 80m 21515 | ecosystem: Environmental > Aquatic > Marine > Intertidal zone | place: USA... | reverse complement strand
TCAATCCGAAAAGGTTGCGCGGGATTGGGCATTCACCTAGGATATGTGCATGTTTTTTGGCCAAAAACCTCATCGTTCCATCCGTGCGGCGAACCACCCGGTTTTCAAGGAAATCTGGGATTCCTGCGCAAAAGAATTGAAAGAAAAGGGATTTGATACGGAGGTATACTTTGTTCCGGGCGGAGTCGGGGTGAAGATTTTGAATGACGATTATCCTTCGATTGCAAAAATTGCTCATCTGCCCATTTCGGAGTTCGACTTCTCCCAAGTTTCGAACCCGATCTTGGCACACCTTGATTTCTTTCGCCTTCAAGGATTGAAACTTTCGAGATCCCCAGAAGTGAATTTTTCGGAGCTTTCCCCTTTTTCATTAAGGCGCATTCATGCCGATTCTTCGACGGCAAGAGATTTTTCCGCCCTATCCGCTCAACCGCTCGAGGAATTGTCCCTTTGCCAAACCAACCTTAGCAACCTTGATTTCCTCAAGGACATCAAGCTTCATGCATTCTTCACCAGTAACAATCCGATTGACTCCATCGGGGGTCTCGATTGTCAGGAACTAAAGATACTCGATCTCTTCAAATGCCCGATGCTCGACCTCGCTCCCCTCGTCGATTCGCCCATTGAAGAATTGAACCTAAACGGGACAATGATATCCGACCTTTCGCCACTCGCGGCTAGACCATTGAGAAAACTTGAAATGCGGGCAACCCAAGTACGCGAACTGTCCTCCTTGTCCGACTGCCCCCTCGAAGTTTTGCATTTGCCAGGATCACCCATAAAAAACATTAGCCCACTCTCTTACCTTCCCCTCAAGGAAATAAACCTCATAGGTCTTTCCATCGAAGATCTTGATCCGCTCTCCACCATGCCACTCGAGCACTTGAGCCTTTCCCCAGACAAGCTCTCTGAGGGGCAATTCGAATTGCTGAGGGGAATCAAGCTCAAGTCACTGATTGGACCGGGAGACCCTCCGGGACAGACTCCCTCCGACTTCTTCAAGAAGTACGAAAATGACAAAAGAAGAAATTAATTCAAAACTTGTCCAGTTGGCCAACCTTCAATACCCTTATCTTCATGGCAAGAGATACTCTTAAGGGAATCAGGGATTATTACGACGTCGTGGTGATTGGAAGTGGGTTGGGCGGACTTACGGGCGCCAATTGCCTGGCCAAGCAGGGGCATTCGGTTCTTCTGTTGGAACATCACTACCAGTTCGGAGGGCTCGCCACTTGGTTCAAGCGGGCAGGAGGGCATATCTTCGACATATCCTTACACGGATTTCCGGTAGGAATGGTCAAGTCTTGCAGGAGATATTGGACTAAAGAAATAGCCAATTCGATCGTTCAGTTGAAAAACATTCGATTCGTGAACCCCCAGTACGATCTCAAGACCACCTTCGACCGTCTCGACTTCTCTAACATCCTGCAGGATACTTTCAAGGTAGCCAAAGAACGCGTCGAGGCTTTCTTCGAGCATGTGCGGACCATGGACTACTTTGCGGCGGACGGTCGAACCATAGGTGACCTCTTCGAACAATTTTTTCCCGGGCGCGATGACGTGAAAAGGTTGCTTCTGGAACCTATAGCCTATGCAAACGGTTCCTCGCTCATGGATCCTGCGATTGCCTACGGCATCGTTTTTTCAAACTTCATGAAAAAGGGCATCTACACATTCAAGGACGGGACCGATTCCCTCATCAAAAAAATGGTAAACGAGCTTCGACTTAACGGTGCGGAACTACGCAGGCAGTCGATGGTCGAAAGCCTCCTCACCAACGAAATGGATGGAAAGCATCATGTCTCCGGGGTCATGGTGAATGGCAAAAAAGTCCGATGCAAAGCGGTTCTGTCGAATGCCAACCTGAAAAGCACCATTGAGAAACTGCTCGGTCTTTCGAAGCTTCCATCCAAATTCGCCAAGTCGGCTTCCTCCGTACGCCTCAACTCGACCTCATGCCAAGTTTACATTGGGCTGAAGGAAGGAGTGGAGATACCCGAAATCGGAGACTTGATTTTCACCTCGGAATCACCCGCTTTCTCAAGCGACGAGTTGACTGACTTTCATACGACAAGCCGGACTTTTTCCGTTTACTATCCGGACACTAGACCTCAGCGGAAAAACCCCAAGTGCAGTATCGTCGCATCAATCAACGCCAAGTGGAAGGACTGGAATAAGCTCAGTCCAGAGCAATACGCCAAAGAAAAGGAAAGGCTTATCGAAGAAAGTCTCGTGGCCCTTGAAAAAATCATCCCGGGAATCCGGGGTAATATCGAGCACTTGGAAGCCGCGACTCCGCGGACTATCGAGCATTACACTCGTCATGCCGGCGGAGCTTCCTTTGGCACGAAATTCGAAGGACTCGAAGTTTCCTCATCCCTTCCCGAGCATGCACCTGGGTTATATCACGCCGGATCAGTGGGGATCATTATGTCAGGCTGGCTCGGAACCATTAACTACGGGGTCATTACTGCAAACAAAATAGACCGTTTCCTTCGCGCCAAGATCAAAGGGAAAGATCAAGCTCCCGATGATCAATCCGACACCCAAACCTCCTTCGCATAACAACCTTCCTCAACTCCATTGCTTGCCATATCATGGAAGATATCCATCGACGTATCCCTCACCGACCTCCTTTTCTCTTTATAGACGAAATACTCAATGTGTCGGATAGCGGAGCCGAAGCATCGCTGACTGTCAAACCCGAGTTTCCTTTCTTCGAAGGGCATTATCCCGGTAACCCTATCATGCCGGGAGTCCTTCTTTGTGAATCGGTTTTTCAAACCGGAGCCATCTTCCTTGCCGACCTTTTGGACGAAGAAAACCTCACTGACGAATCCGTAACCCCCGTGCTGACACGCATCAGGGATGCGCGATTCAAGAGAATGGTCCTGCCTGGAGACAAGATCGAGATATCTGTCTCACTAGCGGACAGGATGGGGAAATTTTTCAACCTGACCGGTCAGATCAAGAATGATGGCAAGGTATGCCTAACGATTTCTTTCGCTCTGGCCCTGATCAAGGACGAAGAAAAACAAAGCAAATGAGTTTTCTTGGACTTTCGGGTAAAACATTCCTAGTCGTCGGTTTCGCCAACAAAAAGAGCATTGCTTGGTCCATAGCCAAATCACTCGAACAAGAAGGCGCCCGGGTCATCTATTCCGTTCGCAACGAAAAGAGAAAATCCGAACTTGAGAAAATAATCAATGGCGGAACCGTACTGACCTGCGACTTCGCCCATCAAGAAGAAATCGAGCGACTAGGGCAGGACATTGGCGAGATCATTGAAGGCAAACTGGATGGTGTTCTTCATTCGATTGCATTCGCCAACTACTCCGAAGGTCTCAAACCCTTTCACGAGACGAAACGAGAAGACTTCCTTCAAGCCACCCAAATATCGTCTTTTTCGCTCATTGAGCTCGCCAAAACTTGCAAGCCTCATCTTGCCCATGATGCTTCCGTGGTCACTCTCGGCATATCCTCAACTCAGGTAACGGCTGAAAACTACGGATACATGGCTCCGATCAAGGCTTCCCTCGAAGCATCGGTAAGATACCTTGCTAAATCATTTTCCCATGATTCCGAGGTTCGCTTTAACTCAGTCAATGCAGGACCTCTCAAAACCAGTGCATCCGCAGGAATCCCAGGCTATCTCGTCAATTATCTTTATGCCGAAAAGCTAACCTATCGCAAAAGGGCCCTGCAAACCAACGAAGTGGCTGACCTGGCGACCTTCCTGCTAAGCCCCCGTTCTTCCGGAATGAATGGCCAAGGCATCGTGATAGACGCAGGCATGGGATTGAATTACTTCGATCGGGAAGTAGTCGAATCTGCCACCGAAATCAAGAAATGAAGTTCAAAAACGTTGGAATCGAGGGAATGGCTTATTCCCTTCCCTCGGAAGTTGTCAGTTCGGTCCAACTGGAAGAACGCCTCGCACCCCTTTACGAAAGGCTCAACCTCCATCCCGGCAGACTCGAGTTGATGACCGGCATAAAGGAAAGAAGGTTTTGGCCGGCCGAACTGAAGCCATCCGTCGCATCAGCCGAGGCGGGCCGTAATCTCCTCGCCGGAGGAATAGCTTCGGACAGTATCGACCTACTAATTCATTCCGCCGTTTGCCGGGACCGCTTGGAACCAGCCACTGCCTCCTACGTTCACGGACTGATGGACTTGGGAGGTGACACACAGATCCTCGATATCTCCAATGCCTGCCTCGGTTTCGTTAACGCCGTGACTTTGGCCGCAGGAATGATCGAATGCGGTCAGATAAACAGAGCCGTCGTGGTGGCCGGAGAAAACGGGAAACCCCTCGTGGACCGTACGATCGATCTCCTGAACAACAGCAGGTTGACCCGCCGCCAGATAAAACCCTACTTCGCGAACCTGACAATCGGAGCAAGCGCCGTGGCTTGGTCCATTGCGCGCCGGGACTTGATTGATGAAAACGCCCCGCTTTTGGGCACTTCCGCTTGCGAAACCGACACCTCCCACAACAAATTGTGCGAGGGAGACACCGAAGGGGACGGTCTGATCATGCAGACTGACTCCGAGGAACTCCTCCATGCAGGGATTTCCGTTGCCAAGCGCGCATGGAACAAATTTAAGCACTCCAGTGGATGGAGTACGGAAACACCCGAATTCGTCGTCACCCATCAAGTAGGGAAAGCCCACACCACTGCCGTTTTCGAATCTCTGGGCCTAGACTTGGGTAAAAACTTCTCGACCTACGAAACGCTTGGGAACTGTGGTTCCGTCTCACTGCCCATTACTTACGCCATAGCATGCGAGGAATCGCCTCAAAGACTGACTCAACCATGCTCCCTCCTTGGCATCGGAAGCGGTCTTTCGAGCATCATGCTGTCCATCAACCCTTGAAGGCACCGACCTCGATCAAAGAGTCCTACCCGTTCAGCGGGAAAACCTTCCATACCAAGGCCGGTCACGCCATGCACTATTTGGACGAAGGGGAGGGCGGCGAAGCCCCAATCCTCTTCCTTCACGGGAATCCCACTTGGTCTTATTTTTACCGAAACCTGATTCTTGCGTTTCGAGCCAAAGCCCGGTGTATTGCGCCGGATCACATTGGATGCGGACTTTCGGACAAACCTGCCTTCCCCGATTACAATTATGACCTGAAGGGACATTCCGAAAACGTCGCCGACCTGCTTGATCACCTTAAAATAGAGCGGGTCCGACTCGTCGTTCATGATTGGGGTGGAGCCATTGGCTTGACCGCATTCAGAAACATAACGGAACGCGTCGAGAAAATCGTTCTACTCAACACTGCAGCCTTTCCCTCTCGAAGTGTACCCAAAAGGATTCTACTGTGCCGCCTGCCTATACTGGGAAGCCTGTTGGTTCGAGGACTTAACGGCTTTGCCGGACCGGCAACTTGGATGGCGACTCGCAAAACTCTACCGAAGGAAGTAAAAGACGGTTTCCTTTATCCATACGGCAACTGGAGCGACAGGGTCGCAGTCTGGCGATTCGTTCGGGACATCCCTTACGAACCAGACCACGCCAGTCTCCCTTTGCTCAAGGAAACCGAGGCAAGCTTGAAGAACTATCTCGATACTCCGATCCTAAGCTGTTGGGGGATGAAAGACTTTTGCTTTCATCCTGGTTTCCTCGGTAAATGGGAAGAGATTTGGCCTCACTTGAAAGCACATCGCATGGAAGATACCGGGCACTACCTTCTCGAAGATTCATTCGACGCGTGCAGATCAAAAATCGAACCTTTCCTTTTGAGCTAGAAGAAGATTTAAGGCTGTTCAACTTGCCAAACGATGAATTGCCCCGCAAGTTAGTAAACAATGCAAGGCAAGAAACCACTCCGGAGCAGGGAAGAACGGACTCATAATCTCGTCTCGATCGAACCATACGACAACACCTCGCACGCTTATCGCAAAGAGCAACCCAAACGGGCCGAAACCGGATTCGGCTTTTATCTCTCCATCGCCATCATCACTTTCGTCACCATCCTTTTCTTTTCTCTTTACGAATTGGTTGTCGAGACCTGGGTAAGATTCAAGTGAAGCCCCCAGATGAGATTGACCCCATCCCCCCAGAGGTTGGAAGCTTTCTCGATCACCTGTCTTTGGAAAGACGGCTTTCCGACTACACGCGGAGAAACTACAGTCAGGCTTTGGAGAGATTCTTCGATTGGTTGAAAACCGACATGGGGCAAAGCGTCAAGACCAACGAAGTCACCAAAAGCGATGCACGCTCTTATCTTGTTGAATTTCAATCCAAGTATTCCCGGCGAACCCTTCGCAATCATGTTTCCGGTCTTCGTGGTTTCTTTAGGTTTTGCCAAACCAGAGGATGGTGCAAAGGGAATCCCTTCCACAACCTTACCCTACCCAAGCCCGACAAACCCTTGCCAAAATTCCTGACCGAAAAACAAACCAAAAAACTACTCTCCCAGCCGAAGGAAAAGCAATCGCTGAAAGAAGGGAAGGATTTCCTTGCTTCACGTGACCTGATGGCCCTTGAACTCCTTTATGCGGCAGGATTGAGGGTCAGTGAATTAGTGGGACTTGACTACGGTCACCTGGATACGGTCCGGGCAACGGTCAGGGTAATGGGAAAAGGACAAAAGGAAAGGATATGCCCCATTGGCAAGCTTGCCCTAGCCACGGTCTGCAGGTTCCGGGACGATTTCGCAAAGGACGCATCCCATCATTCCCCCATCGTGATCAATCGCCACGGAGGCAGGCTTACTCCCCGGTCAGTGCAATCAATGATCAAGAAATATCTTCGCACGGCAGAACTACCCGAGGACTTGACCCCACACAAACTCCGCCATTCCTTCGCCACTCATCTCCTTGACAATGGCGCTGACTTGCGGGCGGTCCAAGAACTTCTTGGTCACTCGAGCCTCTCCACTACCCAAATCTACACGCACGTTTCGGTTTCCCGGCTCAAGGAAGCTCATCATCTCGCTCATCCAAGAGCCTAAAAGAATGATTCTTTTTTTCCGCTTACTTGGATTGACAACGGTCTTGATTGCCTTTGCCTGTCTGTCGACAAGTATATTTATGTGGCGCGAACATGGATCCCGCAAAGGGTTTTGGGAGACAAGCGTACAGACGACCCGGGAAATACCGATCGTAGAAGGAATGCCCGAACTAGGTTTTCAGCAGCAGATAATCTGGGAGGAAAAGCTCGTCCTTGGGATCGAAACCCCGATCGTCGGCATAATACTTTTCGTCGTTTCCATGGTAACCTCCATCTTTCCCTTTTACGCAAGTTCGAGAATCCCCAAAAAGATTGTTGAACAAGGCAAAAAAATAATGTCTCACTAACACCCTATGCAAAATATTATTCCAACTATCTTTCTCTTGTCCGGGCTAACTCTTGCCGCAGGGCCAACCAAGTTCGACTTCAAGGATCCCAAAAACATCAACAATGTAATATTCCAGATGGACGCCCCATTAGAGTCGATCAACGGTTCCGGGGACGGAATCACCGGAACGGTTCAGTTCGACCCAGCCAATCCCTCCTCAACCAAAGGAACAATCCTCTTGGAAGCCGCCAGTCTTCATGTCGGCAACCCCATTCTCAAGGAGCATATCCATGGAACCGACTGGATGAACGTGAAAAAATACCCGACGATCAGCTTTAAGTTAACCAAGTTGGAAAATATCCGCAAAAAAGGGATCGACGTTTTCGCCGACGCCAAAGGCAAGATGACGATTCGCAACGTCACGATCGAAATGAATGCTCCCGTCAGAATAACTTACTTGAAAGGTTTGCTCGAGAAACGCAACCGCGTCGCCGGCGATTTGCTCGTCATTCGATCGAAATTCGTTGTCAAACGTGATGACTTTGGGATCCGCTCAGGAGAAAAACTTGAAAAAGTTGCCAATAAAATCGAGATCTCTTTAAACGTTGCAGGAGCCGCTCCAACCAACTAAGTTGTTTTTCATACCCCCCCGAATGGCTGAATTCCCCATTCAGCCCATTCAACCCCTAAAGCGAGAACACGTATGACGTGTTCTCGCTTTTACTTTTCTCCCTTTTTTCCTATAATTCACGGTTCACCTTCACCTTGATGCCTGACGAAAACATATTTCCAATCTCAGATCGATTGCTTCGCCGACCGGAGAAGGAGCGTCAACTCGGCCGCAAAGGCGCGGTCTTTTGGCTCTGCGGGCTCTCGGGTTCAGGGAAAAGCACCTTGGCCATAGAGTTGGAAAAACGCCTCTCGGATCACGAGCTACATTCAATCATATTGGACGGAGACAACCTTCGCTCCACCCTGAACAAGGATCTTGGCTTCACGGATGAAGATAGGAAGGAAAACCTCAGGCGGGTCAGTGAAGTCGCGAAGTTATTGGTCGACAACGGAATGGTCGTCATCGTCTCCTTCATCACACCACTTGAGGAATTCCGCAAACAAGCCAAGAATGTCATTGGTCACTCGGATTATTTCGAAGTTTACGTAAAGGCATCATTCGACATCTGCCGGCAAAGAGACGTCAAAGGTCTTTATGCAAAGGCCGAAGAAGGAAACGTAACGAACTTCACAGGCAAAGACTCATCCTTTGAGCAACCGACCGACCCATGGCTGACGATTGATACGGAAAGCACTTCGCTCGATGATTCTGCCGATACTCTTTTACAATCCGTATTGAAAGTTATTAAGTCCTGAATCTTTCCCGCCTGAACTGCCTGACGATTTTACCCGCATGAGAAACTACAACCTAACGCATCTCGATCAACTTGAAGCCGAGGCTATTTTCATATTACGTGAAACTGCCGCTCAATTCGAACGCCCCGGCTTACTCTTTTCTGGAGGGAAGGACTCCATTGTGATGGCTCATTTGGCTCAAAAAGCATTTGCTCCGGCCAAGGTGCCCTTTCCTTTCGTCCATGTCGATACAGGACACAATTTCGTCGAGACCATCGATTTCCGTGACAGCTTCGTCGAAAAACTGGGAGTAGAACTGATCGTTGGATATGTACAGGACTCGATCGATCGTGGCACGGCAGTCGAGGAAACCGGTCCTGATGCAAGTCGCAACGCCCTTCAATCCGTGACTCTGCTTGAAACAATAGATGGCGAATCCCTCGACGCTTGTCTTGGCGGTGGTCGCAGAGATGAGGAAAAGGCCCGTGCCAAAGAACGTTTCTTTTCTCATCGGGATGCCTTTGGCCAATGGGATCCGAAAAACCAAAGACCAGAGTTGTGGAATTTGTTCAACGGACGAAAGGGACCTGGGGAGAACTTCAGGGTATTTCCATTGAGCAACTGGACGGAAATGGATGTCTGGCAGTATACGAAGATCGAAGAAATCGAATTACCCAACCTATACTTTGCCCACGAAAGAGAAGTCTTGGAGAGAAACGGGAGCCTCTTGGCTGTCTCCGAGTTCGTCACTCCCAGAGAAAACGAAACACCGACCAACGAAACCGTGCGTTTCCGCACAATCGGTGATGCAACCTGTACGGGGGCAGTCCGATCAAGAGCCTCGAACCTTGACGAAGTGATCTCCGAAGTCGCAGCATCCCGGGTCACCGAAAGGGGATCGAGGGCAGATGACCGCCGGTCAGAGGCGGCCATGGAAGATCGAAAGAAACAAGGCTACTTCTAAACACCACAAAACATTTCCGATGACTGAAGAAAACAATTACCTAGACATGGATCTGCTCCGCTTCACTACAGCGGGAAGTGTGGACGATGGAAAGAGCACCTTGATCGGTCGGCTCTTCCATGACACCAAGGCGATCTTTGAAGATCAACTTGAAGCCATTGAAAGAAGCAGTAAGAAAAGAGGAGACGAGCACGTCAACCTGGCCTTGCTTACGGATGGCCTTCGAGCCGAAAGAGAACAAGGCATAACCATCGACGTCGCCTACCGTTACTTTGCTACACCCAAGAGAAAGTTCATCATCGCGGACACCCCTGGTCACATACAGTACACCCGCAACATGGTGACCGGTGCGTCGACCGCCAACCTGGCTCTCATACTGGTTGATGCCCGCAACGGCGTAGTCGAACAAACCCGCAGGCATACGTTTATCGCAGACCTTCTCGGGATCAAGCATGTTGCCGTCTGCATTAACAAGATGGACCTGGTTGGCTACGATGAAAAGGTCTACCTCGATGTCCAGCAACAATACAGGGACTTTGCCTCCCGCTTGGAAAACGTAACCGACCTGACCTTCATCCCGATCAGCGCCTTGAAAGGCGACAATGTAGTCGACCGCTCGGAAAACATGACCTGGTTCGAAGGTCCGCCCTTGCTCTACCATTTGGAGAATGTCTATGTTGGGTCGGATGCCAATCATGTTGACGCCCGGTTTCCCGTCCAATGGGTCATCCGACCTCATTCTGACGAGCATCATGACTTTCGTGGTTTTGCCGGTCGGGTTGCCGGAGGCGTCTTCAAGGCAGGTGACGAGGTAACCGTCCTGCCTTCGGGTTTTTCCACCAAGATCCAAAAGATCCTTTCCGGTGGGAAGGAACGGGAAGATGCATTTTATCCGCAATCCGTCACCATGCTGCTCGAGGACGAAATCGATGTAAGTCGTGGAGACATGCTTGTAAAACCAAACAACCAGCCAAGGATCTCCCAGGATCTCGATGCCCGCATCTGCTGGTTCTCCGGAACAAGAAAACTCACCAAGGGAGGCAAATTCATTTTCCGCCACACGACCAAGGATGCCCAGGCCATCGTTTCGGAGATCCGCTACAAGGTGGACGTCAATACCCTGCGCAAGGTCGAGGATGTAGAAGGTTTTGACATGAATGACATCGGACGAATTTGCCTGCGGGTCTCACAACCGGTATTTCATGACGCATACCGCAGAAACCGGAATACGGGAAGTTTCATCCTAGTCGATCCATTCAGTAACGAAACCCTGGCTGCCGGAATGCTCATATGAGTCATTTGGCGCCTGAGATGGTCAACCGGTTGAAAGAACTCGGCCTACGACTAATCGATCAGCGAAAAGCCCGCGTGCTCGTTCCCGCCTTAGGGAACGAATCGGGTTTTTGGTTCGGAGGTGGGAACCTCGTTCAGGATCGGGACGGGAAGATTCTTGCCTGCGGCAGGTTCCGCAATCCCGGGGATGCCCGAACCGGAACCGGTTCGGGAGAACGCGGTTTGGAATTCGCAATTTTCAGCGGTTCATCCCCGGAAGCCGAACTCACAAAGACGCTGTCTTTCTCCAAGAACGATCTCTCGAAAAACGAGGAAGTCGTTTCAATCGAAGGGGCAAGCCTACTTCCGTCTGAAACGAACTCTTCAGGTTGGGAATTGTTCGTTTCCACGGAAAAGCGCGTTTCTTACCCGAAACCCTTGATCAATTTTCAAAAACCGGGAACGGGAGTCTGGTCGATTGATCGAATCAAGGGTAATGATGGAATTGGCTCGTTATCTCCCGATACGATCGAAACGGTAGCAAGCTCACGAAAAGGCGATACCCTGCATGTCAAGGATCCGGTTGCATTTCGAATCAACGCGAGCTCTACCGAATTGGCTTATTGCCATCATCCATTCAGTTGGGCCAGCTCGAATACCGGACTCAACCGGCAAACGGGAACAAGTGAGGACTTCGAGCTTGTATCCGAAAACGTCCTGCCACGGGGGAACAGTTGGGACATTGCCTGCTCCAGGCTGACCGAACGTCTCCCCATACCGAAAATCGGCCCCTTTTCCGACATCCCGACAATCTCCCTGTATTTTTACGACGGCGCCGAATGCCTGCGTCCTCTTGACGAGAACCCCCAAGCTGCGAAAAGGCCAAGAGGCTACTCTTGCGAAGAGCTTGGCGGGTTGGCCTGGGGCTGGGACCACGAATTCCCCAAGCTCTCGAAAATCTCGATTGATTTCCCGCTTTTTCTTTCCCCGCACTCCACGGGTTGCAGTCGTTACGCTTCAGCTCTGCTTCTAGACGACGGTTCCCTGCTCGGCGCATGGCAACAAGTTCAGGACGACGGATCCCAACCACTTGTCTCCAACCATCTGGGCAAAAGCGAAGTAACCCGCATACTTGGAGCCTGAGTTTTTCCTGATGTTGGGGCAACCAGTCCCCATAAAGACTATACCAACCGCCTTCGGTTAAACTGGGCTAATCCGATACTTTTTCTTTGCTTGATTTACGAAAGCTTGAATAGTGAAGAATCAAATGAAATCGATTATTCCATTCTTCTCACTCGTACTGCTTAGCCACACGCCTCTGGCATCCGCAAAGCCGGATTTCGAAATAAACATAGGGACTCGTCACGGCCAACTGCGTTACACACCGGAAGCGTTTGCGGTCAAACCCGGCTCGACCATACGACTAAACTTTGAGAATTCAGATGAAATGATTCACAACCTGATTCTCGCAAAGGGAGATGGGAAAACCATCAACCGGTTGGCTGAAGCAGCCCTCAAGCTTGGGGAGAAGGGAATGGAGATGGGATTCGTGCCCAAAGATCCATCTATTTTGGCAAGCATTGGACTAGTTCAGCCGGATAAAAAGGCATCCGTTGAATTCACCGCCCCCAAGGAAATCGGGGATTATCCATACGTATGCACCTTTCCCGGTCATTCCCTGACCATGCGGGGCATGATGAAAGTCGTGGATGACCCCAGTGCCATCGACCTATCAGGAACTAAGGAAGTCTCTGCCAGCACTACGCCCCGCAATGGCGTCATAGAAGTCGGCGCCGAACCCCGGGTCATTCGCGTACACATAGCAGGCATCGATTCCGGACGATCCATCGCAGTCGGACTGCCCGGTGGCGTGAACTACCTCTTTGATGCAGAAAAACTGATGGTCCGGACTGGTTGGACGGGAGGCTTCATCAACGTAATGCGTGACCGCCGCGGACGGGGAGGGGGGCTTTGCTCCATTCTGGGAGAGAAGTTCCAGGTCGGAATCAGTGAGTACCCCCTAAGGACGGGCAGTCCTGGCAAAATCCCGAAAACACGCTTTTCCGGCTATTCGCGCAAAGGAAACCCAACCTTCATCTACGAAATGAACGGAGTAAGGATCGAGCAAACCGCAACCGGACACCCCGCAAAGAAAGGACTGACACTTGGTTTCCGCGCGACCGAACCGAAAAGCGACCTGTTTTATCTAATAGACGCCAAGGATGTGATCGTATCAACGACAGCGGGAAAATGGCACTCTGACAAAGGATACGTTCAAGTTCCCGCCAAGGAAGCATCCGAGTTCTTCATCAGCATTGAACAAAAATAGTACTTTACCATGAAAACCATTCCTTTCGCATTCATCCTGATCATCTCCGGCCTAACGGGAT
>Ga0315321_10002938_pt1 | contig 13265 bp, 7 predicted proteins | sample M180m21515metaG_FD_203464 | JGI IMG/M metagenome (GOLD analysis project Ga0315321, IMG submission 203464) | Ammonia-oxidizing marine archaeal communities from Monterey Bay, California, United States - M1 80m 21515 | ecosystem: Environmental > Aquatic > Marine > Intertidal zone | place: USA... | reverse complement strand
ACACGCACCTCCCAGTACGAACTCGCATTTAAGATGAAAACAAGCGTCCCGGAGCTAACCGAAATGTCCGATGAGCCGCAATCGATTCTAGATCTCTACGGGGTCAAGCAACCTAGTGACGGCTCATTCGCTTCCAAATGTCTACTTGCCCGACGCCTAGCGGAACGAGGTACACGATCTACGCCACTATGTTGCCGACACTTGGAATCGACCACGAGCGCCTAACCCACCGCTACCAGGGCTGGGATTTCCGACAAACTGATATCCATGGTCGGGTCGTCAAAGGCATTCTTGCTTAGAGGCTGAGCGGAACTGGCCCATCCCCTTCTTTTTAAGTCTAAACAGTTGGGTCAATTGTAAAATCCATACGAATCTCTCGCCCAGCGACATCCCAGTCAAGCGCGGTTTTGCTTCGTCATCTGCACTTCCCTCCGTCAGACGATTTTCAATTTAGGTCACGCCTGTGGGATCTGCCCTACATCTCAAAAGAAAGGCCATCGAGGAAAGTTCCTCAACGGCCTTTGGAATTAAATTTCTAATACACCTTAAATCACAAGCTCTTCAGATAGGCTACGAGGTGCCCAACATTTTCGGGACTCATATCCAGGCTTGCCGCTGATGGCATGAACGAATGATGAACCGCTTCGCGGCTAGCGATATTACTGGTATCGATCACCGTATCGGAACCACCGAATATTCTAAGCACGAGTGGGTCACCTTCGGAAATCACGAATCCTTCGATCGTCTTATTGTCCTTAGTTTTAACTCTTACGCCTTCGAAGCCATGTGAGATATCAGCAGATGGATCGATGATCGCTTTGATGACCATCTCGCTTGGGTTGCCCTTGGCGAATGCAGTCAGGTCAGGTCCGAAATCGATGCCTTGCTTATCGAATTTATGACACATGAAGCACTGAGACAAAGCGCGCTTACCACGTCCAACGTCAGGCGTATACGAAGCCACTTCTTCTGCGGTCACTTCCTTTTTCGCCTTCGGAAAAGCCGGCACTATCGAATCGACTAGCTTATCACTCGATCCGCCGAGTTCAGCGAGAAGATTAAATGGACGCCAGTACGACTTATTGCGGTTTTCAATAAACCAACGAGCACGTGATGTCACTTCCGCTCCTTCTCCATTCAGGGCTACATCGACCATTGCCCGGCCACCTGCTTCCGATTTAATGTAAGCAATCGCCGTCAACATATCAACTCGAGACTGCATGTTTTTCGAAGTATCCATTGCATACGCCTTCATCTCCTCAACCGCAGACTCCGGATGCAAGCGCCAGACGATATCGGCGAACGACTTTGACCAATCACTAGAATTCTTGCCGCGCTTACTTTTCAAATACGCATAAGCCTTGGCTTCCTTGAGGGCAGCCGCAGTTCCAATTGCTTCCAAATACCAACGGTCTTTTCCATCATAGCCATCGACAAGATCCACCATAATTTCCTTCATTTCGCCAAATGGAACGTTACGCAAAGCAAGAGCCACTTCACGACGGACAGCGGACGAAGAATCTTTCGCTAACTTCCTCGCATGCGACATGAAATTGCTACCAGTTGCTCGAAGCGCACGGAATGCGGCAATACGCATTTGAGGATTACTATCTTTCAAACGTTTCTCAACAAGACCGATTCCTTCCGGCCCTAGCTGAGCCAATAGAAAAACCGACCGAGCTTGAATATATTTGTTCTTGTCTTTTAGCAACTTGGCGACCGCTGAAACAGCTGATGCACCCATTTCCCTCAAACCGTAAAACGCTGCTCCGCGAACATTCGGCGCCGGGCTTCTAAAACCTTCGATCAACCCCGTCATCGTCGAATAGTCAATCTTAGGAGTCGAAAGCATTTTGCCTTTTGGAGCGATGCGGTAGATTGATCCTACGCCAAGTTCGTCGTAAGCTCCGTGTCCACCAACGCGGGTATCGAACCAATCCGATACGTACAAGGCCCCGTCAGGTCCAATAGACACATCGGAAGGACGAAACTGAAAACGAGCTTCTTGGTTGCGAGCTCCGGATTGCGAAAAATCGGCTCCGTAGAATATGTTCGTTCCATTCGATCCAAAAAAATCGAAACGCTCGAGAGCGAAACCTGCTTGGGAAGGCTGTGGCTTGTATCCAAAAACAACATTTCGAGTCGGCTCGCAACTAAGCAAGAGACCATTGTATTGCTTACCAAGGGCATCGCCTTCGTAAAAAACGATCCCAGTTGGAGCGCCGCCACCATAAACGTCGCCCGCAGGGATTGTACCTGGATCACCTTGGCGCCACTCCGCTTGTCCTGTCGATTGATCAGGCCGCTTCTCAGTGCGCCACGAGCGCTGTCCATCGAAAGACGAAAATCCGAGATTGCCATATTCCATAAGCCAAGTCGTACGGGCCGCTGGCGGGTCATCGTTGTCATTATTAAATACGTCACCGTATGAGGTGATCGTCTGCTCGTAGGAATTGCGGAAATTATGCCCGATAACTGATAAACCTGTGCCGTCTGGGTTCATGCGCATTGCCGTGCCGCCAACGTATTGATGGCCATCGCTACTGGGCTTGGCACGGTCGACTCTTCCGAGATAGGAGCTTCCCGTAAAAAGGTGTAAATCGGGACTCTTAACGTCAGCGTTGCCCGCGTTACCGGTATTGAAGTAATACTGCCCGTTAGGACCGACTGTGACAGAGTGAAGACTGTGATCGTGATCCGCGCCTTCGAAACCTGTCAGAAGGATTTCCTTAATATCGCCATCGTCGAAGACATCGTTCCGATTGACGTCGGTAATCGCGATCAATTCCGGAGGCTGGGAAATGAGAATCTTATTATCGATCACGGCTACTCCAAGCGGAGCGACGAGGCTCGAATCCTGCCAAAAGACTTTGGAATCGTCCGCCTTGCCGTCTCCGTCGGTATCTTCGAGGATCATGATACGGTCGCCCACCGGATGAGTCCGGCTGGTCTTATTGCGGAATTTGCGGTAGTTAACGCCTTCCGCCACCCACACGCGACCGCGATGATCGATGTCCATATTGGTAGGGTTGTAGAATAGCGGCGAACTTGCCCACAAAGTGACCTCAAGGTCGTCAGGCAAGCTGAAAGCCTCTACCGGAACATGGTCCGCAGCGGTCGCTGACACGGCCAAGCCAATGGCTGCCAATGCACACCGCAGAAAGCTCGAATTAACGAGAGAAGAAGGTTTAGGGAAACGGATCATCTGTTTGAATTTAGCTACACGAATCATTCGAATACACATCAGCACATCGACATAAGTCTGATACTTATTCCGAAAAACTCTTATTTGGACAGAACAAATTTGAGTATGACTCCTAATAGGGAAAGAAACCCACATCCCTTCCCGTATCGCACCCTAAATTCAAACGTAAAACTGGTCTCGCCTAGGGTAGAAGACGCCGCGAAAGAAGATCATTCTCTAACTACGTGGTACAGTGCGATCGCTGGCTTTACTATTCAGGCCTGCCTTAGAGCTTCCTGAATCTCGAATGGCTTCGCCCGTTGGCAAAGCTGAAGAGGCATTCCATACGGATCTCGAAGCATAACGAGACGCGTTCCGGGCTGAGGGTTCACCTCTTCGATAAAACTGCAACCGGCAGCCATCAAACGACTCTTCTCAGCCGCCACATCCTCCACTGAAAAAGCCAAGTGATACTCCAATGGGTGTTGAGACGCGTAATCTGGAATACGAGCCGATGGATTCGAATAAAGCTCAATCACCACCCGACCAGTCGAATCCGATAAAAAACGCATGAACGGCGCCACAGGCTGGGCCAATTCGATTTTCATGCCACAGTTCGCGACATACCAGTCGGCTACTCCAACCGAATCCTCAACGTTAATTGCGTAATGTTCGAATTTCATAGTAGTCTATTCGTGTTCAGTTTCATCAACTTTCGGAGCTCGCTTCAAAGTACTCAAGTAAGCGACTAAATCGCGAACCTCGCCTTGATTCAACAAAAGCCCCATCGGAGGCATACCGGAAATAGGAGGTTGCTGAGAGACGATATCGGATTTTGCGATATCCTGAATTTCGCCATCCGCCATTTTCAGGCTGACATACTCATCGCTCTCTTCTACGAGTAAACCGCTAACCACTTCGCCGCCTTTACGCGTTAGAACCATCATTCCGAACCCCGGAGCAATTGCCGCTCCCGGATCGACAATCGCTTCAAGCAAATACTCGCGGGTCTGTTGCTTGCCGATCGTCGTCAAGTCCGGCCCTACATCCGCACCCTCTCCCAGTACCTTATGACAACGAACGCATTGAGCTGCACCATGATTCTTGAATACGTCTTCGCCTATCTTCGCGTCGCCTCCCTTTAGGCTTGCCGCGTATTTCACCATGGGAGCTGCCGTAAGAGTCGACTGATCATAAACAGTAAGCAATTCACCGATACCTGAATCAGAACGGTGACGCGAAGCCTCAATCACATCGAGCATCGTACTCGCTACGCCACCGCCATCGACCACCGCTTTCAATTGCTTTGCTAGGAACATACCCGAAACCGGATCCGATTGGAACCCGAGCAACGCATAGGCCCGCTGCTTTGATTTAAGCTGACCCGAACGTGCTGCCTTTATCGTTTCCGCTACGCCCTTCTCCGCATTGGCTACCAAAAGAGCCTCCAGCGCACCCGAACGCATAGCGGCATTCTTATTCTCAAGCAATGATACCGCTAGCGTCTCCAAATCCATGTCATTGCGCTTCCGAAGGGTTTCCAAGGCTAAGGCACGAACTTCTACCGCGTTTTTAGCATTCTTAAGCTGAGCAATCAAAATATTGCGATCTACATCGTATCCATAAAGCTGCGCAACACGAGTCGCCTGAATAAGAACGTCGTCTTCCGCAGAATCCAATATCGCAGCGATCTCGGACTGAACGACTTCATCGATTGCATCGCGAACTGCTGGATTAACGCGCGGCAATCCCGTCGTCGGGTCTATCGGGTTCTGATCGTTCCAGCCTTCGATCGCAGCCAAGGCTTCGCGACGCAAACGTTCCGGCACCTCCATATTGGATGCGTAACGCAGCAATAAACGCGCATTATCCAACTTAGCTTGATAGTAATTCGCATTGATAATCCGGTGATGCATCAGCGAATCGACATCGCTCTCGGGCATCGCCGTTGAACTGCCAGGCAAATAATCGTCTATCAGACTCGCCAATTCCGACTGGACCGACTCCATCGGCAAATCGTTGATCGCGCGAATCGCTTCGTAAGCGAGCGTCTGCTCGGAATCGCGAAGGAAGGTCGTAATCTCAGGATCCTGCAATTTACGCAACACGAGTAAAGCACCCATACGAACGTACTTGGAATCGCTGCTTATCGCATCTGACCAATGAGACTTGTCGATTCCCAACAATCCCATGATCGCCCCATGGCGCAGCCATAAATCTTGGTCCGCATTGCGCTCCAACACTGCCAACAGTTCAGGAACTGCCGGAGCGTATCCAATGCGTCCCAATCCGATTCCAGCATACATCGCCACCCGCGGGTGAGTATCGCGCAAAGACTTAACCAATAAATCAGCTGAAGCCTCTATTCGGCGATCTCCGAGAACGCGAGCCGCTTGAATACGCACCTGATCGTTTCCGTCCGACAGCAAATCGAACAAAGGATCTAGAATCCCAATGCCCTGATCGCCCGCCATCTGGCCAAGTCCCCAAACACCGTGAATGCGAGTGAACGTTGAATTTCCTCCATTTACAGCAGCGCGAGTGAAAGCGCCAACGCCAGCAGCTCCACGCTTCGCCAATTCGAATTGGCACTTCAAGCGTACTTGTTGATGTTCCCGCCCAAGCAACTTCGACAACTCGGCAATCGAAAGCTTCGACAAATCCGACAAAAGAATCGCCTCGTTATCCGCAACATCCTTCTTCTCGATCTCGCCAGGCACTTCCATAGAATAAATATTGCCTACATCCTGATTCAACCAGCCTCCGTAATTGTAATCGGACATGTAGAGTTTCCCATCCGGACCGAAATCGATGTCGACGCAGTTAGAACCACGAAAGAAAACCTCGTCGTTCACCAAATTAAACGAAGCCCCGTCGTCTTCCAAATTGAACATCGAAATGTACGAATGAGTCAGAGAACCCTTATAGATGATTACGAAAAATTTATCGTCATACTTTTCCCCCATCGCATTGGACGGATTGAACACGAATCCTGAAGGACCGCCAATGATCTGGCCCACGCCTGGCAGCATAAACGCAGGCTGGTCCTCGTGACGCACTTTCCACATGTATTCAGTAATCCAACCTAATGGCAGCTTCGAATCGCTCGTGTATTTCGAGGAACGCAAATCGAGATCCTTCGTAAAGGACATAATCGACTGGTACCCTGCATGCCACCCAGATTCTCCTCCTTCGACAAGATAGTTAATTCGCTCCAAATCGACGCCATCCGCATCATTATCCGCCGTGAACAGGTTTCCGTAATCATCCCAGGTTAGCTCTTGTGGATTGCGAAGGCTATCATAGAATAGCTCGACGTTCGAACCATCGGGATCGCAACGGAATACCGCACCCTTGTTCGGTCCATGAAAACGCTTTCCCTCTTTGGTTACCAAGCTGTAGCCACGGTCGCCAAGAGACCAATACAACTTCCCGTCAGGTCCCCATGTCAGGCCGTGCATGTCGTGCCCCGAGAAGCTCATCCGAATCCCGAAGCCATCCTGAAGCGAAGTCCGCTTATCGGAAACGCCATCGCCATCCGTATCCTCCAGCATCCAGAGATGCGGAATATTCGTGTAGTAAATCTTGCCGTCGCGCTCGATCAAGCCGATACCTGGACCATCTAGCGGATCGTTGAACCCACCCGCGAAGATTTTCGATACATCCGCCCGACCATCGCCGTCAGTATCTTCAAGCACGCTAATCTGATCTGCTTTGTTCGTATAATGCTCAGGAGGAAACTCAGCATAGTGATTCTCGAACATCTTCAGCCGATCCGCGTTAGATTGGATTTTCAAATCCTCGACTAACATCATCCGCCGCTCGCGAATGTCATCGACCCCGAAACGCCAGCGATTGATTTCCGCGACGTACAAACGACCCTGAGAATCGAACGTAATCGCCGAGGGGTTCTGCGTTTGCGACTCATCCGCCCACAATCTAATTGTGACATCCTCCGGCATTTCGAAATTTCGCATGCGAATTTGCGCCTTTTCGTTGTAGTACTTGCGAACCGCCGGATCGGATTCCGCCCCGAAAAGAGCAGGCACTAGCAATAGGATTAGGATTAGTCTCTTCATAACAAAGGTACGATTTTCAATTTTCCCATGACAACAAGCGCCTCTTCTCGATAAGTAAGAAGCGATCTTCAATGAAAAATCGTAGAAGGAAGGAAAAATCTTCCCCGCCCCAATCTTCAAGAGGACCACAACGCTTTCAAAACAATCGGCTTAACGAAGAGAAAGACAGTTCGTGATCCGCAAGAATCTCCTTTTTAGCCTTCTTCCAATAAACGTCGAAAACACCCCTACCCCACACATTCTCCACCAAAACGAATTCCTAGTAACTACTATTTCGGACAAACGATCACTTTTCTATCACCTTTTGACACTTTTTCATAAGACAATAATCCTTACGTTGCAAATACGGATATTGTGAACTTCGAAAAAACAAAACTAACGATCACTACTGTACTTTCATTTGACGCAAACGTCACGAGTTTAGCGAGAGCATGGGCTAACCCCTCTCCAATCCGAAAGTGACGATCTCGAACAGCCTTCAAATCGTTACAAAGAGAATCTCTACTAACAAAACCATCTCCGGAAATTCTGGTTTCGGAGTACTCCCTCAAACCTCTTCATAAAGCACTAGCGAACCTACCGCTTACTCGAACAAGTGCCAAAACTTCAAAGCTCTCTGCGAAGCCGGTCTCCAACGATAGTCATAACCGACGCTCGTTCAACTGGACGATTCGTACTCGTCCCCAAAACCTCGAACGCCTCTGCCTTCGAGGTTTTTGCATTAATACACAATTTCGCCTAGAGAATACACGCATACAGAGGGCAACTCGCACCCTAAGGGAACGTGAAGTCAAAACTCCTTCATCTCACCGTTTTCACTTCATTTTAGACCTTTCAACGATTTCCGGCTAATCCAAGTTCAAAAATAGACGATCCGGTATACAGGAATAATTCTCTATGCTAAAAGGTAACACGCACCTGACGTCCAAATACCCTACATCCAAATCGCAGGCAGGATTTACGTTAGTCGAAATAATGATATCGGTTGGTCTACTTGGGCTTTCCGGGTTTGGCCTCGTAACCGGATTGCTACAGTCTCGGCAAATGGCGGAAGCAGCTATTCACCAAAGCACTGCTCTTACGATTGCCCAAGGCTACGTCGAACAAATCAAAAACATGGAATTCGACTCTCTGGACGAATCCATATTGCCAACTTTATTTCACGAAGGAGCATCCGATACGTTAACGGTTTCGCCAACGCCCGCCAATCCGAATTTAGGGAATTCCAACACCGACATTCTCAATTCTAAAAGTATTGATATAGACAATACCACTGACGACCAAGAAGACGACATGAACATAGATATTGTCGTTTATGTCGACGATATAACCGACGAATCCAACGGCATAGGCGAAGCCAGGCGGGTGATATTGAAATACGAATACATCTACAAAGACGGATACAGAACCCACACCGAAAAAAACATCCTCTACTCAGTTCGCTCTGAAGTCCCTACCTATTGAACGATGATTTACGGAGTCCAATATTCTCGAAATCGCAAGTGCGGCTTTACCCTCGCCGAGCTACTAATTTCACTAACGATCTTCTCGGTCTTCATGACCGGTCTATTTTCGCTCTTCTTCTACGGCGCCAATCGAGCGAGCGACGGCGTTGGCAAACTACTCATCAATCGAGACATTCGTAAATTCACCAATGAAATGACCGAGAACGCTCGTTTCTCCGACTTTTTCGAAATCTATAAATCGTTCACCAACCGAGATCAGCAATACGACGGCGGCTCAGGCGACTTCCTCGTCCTCACCCACCGAGACCCAGCTAACAAAGGAAACATCGGTCGCATTGTCGGCTACTATCGTTACGCGGAGCAAGACGGAAGCGAAGGTCCCGTTCTCATGTTCGATCAATCCTACAACCCATCCTCCACAGAAGAACTCGCAGACCTATTGCCCGCCATTTCCTCCGCTGGCTCGCACGAAGAAGTCATCGAATTGTCCAATGGCCTTAGCGATGGAAAGCTATTTTACAATTTCTACGACAGAAGCATTATCGTAAGAGGCGAAATCCTCCACGACGGAGCGATCGCTCAACAAGTCACCAACACTTACAACTTCACAATATCGCCAAGAGGATGAATTCCATGAACACGAATCAAACAAAACGTGGTTCCGCTCTTGCGACGACCGTACTGATCATCGCAGTTCTTTCAGCCGCAATGGCCGCCCTGCTTAAACTCTCTGTCACCGAACGGCGCATCAACTATCGCCATCAACTAAGAATGCAGGCATCTAACACCGCCGAAACGGTAGTCGAGTACGGATTCGCCCAATTGTCGTACGTCTTCGATAATCAAACGTCCGTCAATTCGGATTCATTTAAATCAGGTACTTCCGAAGAGCTAAAAATCCCCCCCGAAGCTTCTCTTCGAGAAAACATCAACTATTCCAAATTCCAGCTCTTCAGCAGTTCCGTACCCAACAATTCGCTCACCTACATCGACCCAGAGGAACCTGACAATATATTCGACCCGCTAAAAGGAAAATACGTAAGAGCCTTTGAAATCTCTCTCTTCGGAAGCGCCACTGTGATCGACCCCAACGACGGACCCGACATTTCTTCCTACATCACTCAAACTTTTCAAGTCCGAGACTCGCCACTGTTTTCTCACGCTATATTCTACAACCTTGTCCTAGACATTCACGCCGGACCCAAGATGGATATTTACGGCCCCGTGCACACGAACGGAGACCTCCGCCTAGCCCCCGTCAACGGCATCGACTTCCACAACGTCGTCACAACCGCTGGCGACGTCTACCACCACCACGAGCACCAAGGAAACACCTCTCGCTCCGGAGCGATTAGAATACCCGACAGCAGCAACAACTTGCTGCCCATGAGAGAAAACGACGTTTGGAACGATTCCACAATGGGCGCCAGCTCGCCCAGCGATGAATTTAGATCCTACGCCTCCAATCGTTGGGAAGGAAACCTGCTAACCTCAGCACATGGAATAACCGCCTACAACCCTGTCGCTTTCGCCGACTACCAAGAAGATAATCCCGACACCGCAGCGTACGACCCCGTGAACTCAGGACGAGACATTATCGAAAAGGCGCTGCCTCTAGACCATCCAAATTACAACGCGGAAATCGAAGCCCAAAAAATGTCCAACAAAGCCGGCCTCTATTTCCGGTGGGACACGACCACCAACCAACTAACCGCCTACGACAAAGACCGCAATCCGCTCGATATCAGCAACCTCGAAGGCACCCTCTGGGAACACAAAGATGCAAAGTTGCGGGATAAACGCCGCGGGCAATTCATCGATACGATCGACATACACGCAGGCCATCTCAAACAGCTCATCGAAAATCCCAGTACCGGCGACAGCACCCTCCACATTGGAGGCTACACCCCATCTACCGACTGGAATGGTGTCGTTTACGTCGAATGTTACAGTTCCGACCCAAATTCCACCGCAGCAGCCGAGCTCAATAACACAGGAATACGATTGCTAGGCGGAGATACCGACGAAGTAGGACAAGGCATCCCATCCCTAGGGTTCGATCCAGGAATGAGCTTCGTCACCAACAACGCTCTTTATATACAGGGCCATTTCAATGCAGACGGAATTACCAACGGCACAAGCTCCCACAATCCCGAAACCAACGAAGTTCCAGTTGCCGTTATGGGAGACTCCGTATCCTTCCTGTCCCAAAACTGGTCCGACTCCCACTACGCCCCCGATCCAGACACAGGCTATGTCACCAATAATAACCCCTATGCAGGTACAACCGAATATGCAATAGCCGTAGTCGGCGGAATCCGCCCTGGCAACGTCCAAGGAGACAACAGCTTGAGCGGCGGAAACGAAAACTTCCCGCGATTTCTAGAGAAATGGAGTGGAAAGACATTCTACCTGCGGGGATCGCTTGTTTGTCTCTACGAAAGCGAAGTTGATTTCTCGCAGTGGGGCACATCCTCTTATTACAGTCCCCCAAAACGTGCCTACGGATTCAACGATCTCTTCAAAAACGGAATCTACCCACCGGGAACTCCACGCGTTAGAACGTATCGACGCACCGCCTACGCAAGCATGAGCAAAGACGAATTCGCATCTGCGACATCCGAGCTCTAGAAAATCGCTTTCCAAAAGTAATTCGAGCCGGGTCGCCAGCAGCACTAGCCCCCCAAATAACCCATTGCAATTAACGCCTAAGGTTGAGTGACTAGCCCATAGATACCAACATTATGAATATCCCTTTATTTACCATTTGGGGGAAGATTACTCTCCAAGCTACGCTAACCTTGCTCGCCGCTTCTCTCCAAGCGAACCAGCCTAACATCCTCTTCATCCTCGCGGACGACCTCGGCTGGCGCGACTTGAGCGGTGAAGGCAGCTCTTTCTACGAAAGCCCGAACATCGACCGCATAGCCAGCGAAGGCACACGCTTCACCCAAGGCTACGCCACCTGCCAAGTCTGCAGCCCTTCCCGAGCCAGCCTCATGACCGGAAAATATCCGGCCCGCGTCGATATCTCGAATTACATCGGAGCCGCAGAACGCGAAGCCTGGACGCGTAACACGAAACTCCTACCACCGTCCTACAATCACAACTTGCCGCACGAAGAAACCACGCTAGCCGAAGCCTTCAAGCAAGCGGGCTACACCACTTTCTTCGCTGGGAAATGGCACCTCGGCAGCGAAGGCTCCCACCCCGACGACCACGGTTTCGACTACAATATCGGTGGCCACCATAAAGGCAGTCCCCCTGGCGGATTCTTCTCGCCCTACAACAATCCTCGCATGGAAGACGGACCGGTTGGCGAATACCTCCCAACGCGACTGGGGAAAGAAACCGCTGCCTTCATCGAAGCCCATAAAGACCAACCCTTCCTCGCCTACCTGTCATTCTACATGGTGCACGCTCCGATTCAAACGACTGAGGCCCTTTGGAAGAAATACCGGACAAAAGCCGACGCTTTACCCAAACCGGCTTCTCGCTTCCTTGTTGATCGCACTTCCCCAGTTCGCCAAGTTCAAGACAACCCACTCTATGCCGGAATGATCCAAGCGATGGACGACGCCGTGGGTACGGTCCTGGCCACACTCGATAGCCTCGGACTTGAAAAAAATACAATCGTCGTTTTCACCTCCGACAATGGCGGCGTTTCCGCAGGCGACGGCAAAGCAACCTCCAACTTACCCCTCAGAGGCGGCAAGGGGCGGCAATGGGAAGGCGGTATACGCGAACCCTTCTACATCAAATGGCCCGGAGCCCCAGCTTCAGGACAAAACATCTCCACCCCTGTAATAGGAACGGATCTCTACCCAACCCTCCTCGATATTGCAGGATTGCCGCTCTTGCCGCAACAACACATGGACGGCGTAAGCCTCGCCCCCCTTCTCAAAGGCGGACGCATCGACGAACGCCCGCTTTTTTGGCATTATCCGCACTACGGAAATCAAGGCGGCGAACCCTCTTCGATCATCCGGAACGGCGACTGGAAGCTTATCCACTACTACGAAGACCGACGAACCGAACTCTACAATCTAGTAGACGATCCCGCTGAAAAACGCGATATAGTCTCCATCTATCCTGAGCTATCTCAAGACCTTCAAGGTCGCCTGAAAAAATGGCTCGATCAAGTAGAAGCCACCTATCCTTATCCAAATCCCAACTACGACGCGATCAAGTACGCCGCAACCGAAGTAAATACCGCAGAAGTAGAGCTTCCAAAACTAGAGGCCGAGCATGCGAAACTACTCGAGAAGAAATGGTCCCCTCCAAAAGGCTGGTGGGAACAAACCGGCGAACGACGCTGACATCCCCCAAGCCTAAGAATCCTGCTAAGTCGCCAACTCTCCTAGCAGTCCTTCTCACTTTTGCTCTCGGACTCCTCTCATCAGTGCGAGCCTCCGAAAATACGTTCGCCGGTTGGGCAGTCTACCTCGATCAGGATTTCTTCATTCCCGGCAAAACGAAGACCGTGATTACACGATGGGATTCGGAGTCGAGTGGTTTTGGAAAACCGAACCGAAA
>Ga0315321_10002933_pt1 | contig 13273 bp, 5 predicted proteins | sample M180m21515metaG_FD_203464 | JGI IMG/M metagenome (GOLD analysis project Ga0315321, IMG submission 203464) | Ammonia-oxidizing marine archaeal communities from Monterey Bay, California, United States - M1 80m 21515 | ecosystem: Environmental > Aquatic > Marine > Intertidal zone | place: USA... | reverse complement strand
ACGACCAGCTCGATGCCGGAGACATCCGCGGTGAGCTCGGTGGGCCCGCTGATGGGGATCCCCATCGACTCGCCCAGGCCCGGCTTGCCATCGCTGTCGCCGTCGTCCACCACCTGAAGCACCGCCATGGTGTACTTCTTCGGGACCTTGATCTCGAATTCGCCCGCCGAGCTGTAGGACTTGCGAGTGATGAGGTGGATCTCCTCGTCTGCGCCCCCCTGGTCCGGCGGCGGTGGCAGCACCCGCAGAAGGATGTCGCCTTCGCAGGTGCCGCAGGCGATGGTGCCCGAGATCACCCAGGCATCCTTGATGTCGGCCTGCTCGAAGCGAGGCTCGAGATCAGCGTCAGGCGCTGCTCCAGGTCCACCTGAGATAGCGGTTCCGGGATTGGTGCCACCACCAGCATCTCCACCGGGACCCATACTACCAGGCCCTTCGGACGGCGTGGTGGGCATGCTGGAGATGCCACCAGTCGGCTGGGACATGGCCCCATCGGTGGTGGCCACAGGCTCAGGACAGCCCGCGAGGAACACGAACAAGGGCATGACTCGGCGCATGACTACGACTCCCGACATAGAGGGCACCCCAGCGTGACCCACACTGCACCCAAGGCAGCCATGCAGCGTCTAGCACGCTGCCCGCGGAGAATCACCCAGCGAACGGTCCTTCAGTCAGTGGAAGGGGTGAGCCGCACGGTGGGAAGGTCGCACAAGTCCTCGCGAGGAGTGACCCGAACGGTCGCGGCCTCTGTCGCCTGAGCCGACGCGGCGCTCTTGTGCGCATCAAGGCTGGGGAACTGAAGCTCACCCGACAGCTCACGGGCGCGGGCTTCTAGGTAGGCGGCACCCCCGGCCTGCGCTGCATCGGCGAGGCGTGCGAGGAGCACTCCGGCATCCGGCAGCGGAAGCCGCGCCAAGCCCGCCTCGACGGCGTCCTGCAGGTGGTTCCGGGCCTGGGCCATCTGTGCGGACTCCGCGGCCCAGCACGCCGAAAAGAGCGCGACGAAGACCCGCACCCAGTGATTGTTGTCGGCGTCGATGAGCGAGGCAGCAGCCGCGGTTTCCTGCTGGGCGACGGTGTCGTCGACGCCCAGGTAGAGCAGCGCGAGGTTGAGGTGCGCCACCGCAGCCGGAGGAGCCCAGCCCATGCGGCGAGCAACCCGAACCGCGCGTCCGTAGCGGCGCGCGGCGGTCTCACGGTCCCCCACCAATCGCGCGGTTTCTCCGAGAACGTTGTGACACTCCATCTGCATCCGATCGTCGCCAAGTGTCGCTGCCAGGGCCAGCGCGGTGCGGAGATGTCGTTCGGCCTGGTCGTATTCGTTGTCGGTAAGCCGCAACAACCCGGCCACAAAGGCAGAACGGGCGATGTTTCGGGTGTCCTGGCTCTGGCGTGCAATCTGCTGGAGCTGCTGGAGATCGGTGCGGGCCGGAACGATGCGACCGGCGGCCACGAAGCACTCGATGCGACCGGACAGTGCCTCGACCCGCAGGTTGAGATCTCGGTCACGCACGATGCGCAGCATGCGGGAATAGCGCTCCGCCGCTCGCAAGGGGTGGCCAGACAGACGGTGGAGTCGCGCCTGCTCCAGTGCGGCCCGCGCCATGCCAGGCCGGTCTCGGGTGGCTTCGTATCCAGCCGCCGCGCCATCGAGCAGTCGCGCCGCAGTATCCAACGCCCCTGTCGCTCGCGCAGCCAGCGCCCGGAGGATGGCGTCGCGGGACCGGCTCCGGCGGTCCATGCGCCAGTCCTCGCCTGATGAGGCCAACAAAGCGGCGGCCTCGCCCGGACGGTCCAGCTTGAGCAGTGCCTCCGCCATCAGCTGCCGGGCCTCCACCCGCGCCATCTGCCGGTCCGCGCCCGTGGCCGCTTCGAGTGCGAGACGCGCCGCCCGAAGCGCGATCTCCGCGCGCCCCGAGGCAATGTTGCTGCGGGTCGCCCGAAGCAAGGGAACCACTGCTTCGGCGTAGTTCTCCGCGCCGAGGCGATGGCTTCCGACGTTGAGATCGACGTCAGCACCAACAGTCTCACCGAGTTCAGCCCACGCGTCAGCGAGCCTCCCGTGGACTGCGAGGAGGTCGGCCTGAGCCAAGGCACGGCGCACCACCACGTCGCGGATGCAGTGCGCCTCGAACACCAGCCGAAACCCGCGCTGAGAGACGAGCCCGGTGCCGAGAAGGTGGTCGAGGGCCTCACCACTGGCAGCACGAACGACCTGCGCGGGCGGGGCCTGCCCGGCCATGGCCGCAACAGCCAGCGCCTGGGCGCAGTCATTGGGGCTCTCGGTCGACGCCAGCGCGCCATCGACGCGGCGGGCAGCGAGGTCGTCGAGGGTACGGGGGACGATGAGCGCCAGGTCGTCGGTGGGGATGTCGCCATGCAGGACCATCAAGCCGTCCGCCCCACGCTCGACCAGTCCGCGCACACCCCAGTCGCGCACCAGCAAAGTCGCGAAGTTCGGGCTGCCGCCGCAGTGGGGCGCCACCGCAAGCGCAAGCGAGGGCTCCACGCACAGCGCATCGACCAGGAAGTCGGTCATGGCCGGTACGTCGAGGCGATCGACATCCACCCTCAGCGCGCCGAGATGTTGAAGCTCCTCGACTTCCGCCGCAAGCCCATCCGACTCCAGAGCGGCTCGAGACAGCGTGGCCACCGCCAGCACAGGGCGGACTCCCACCGTCTCTTCGAGCAGCGCCCGGCAGATGCCGAGCCCATCCGCATCTGCGACAGCGTGGTGGGCATCTTGGAGCACCAGCGCCGCCCCGCCCCGCCAGCCGCGGGCGTCGAGGTGTCGCAGCAGGTACGCCAGGCCCAGCGAGGCATTGATGGTGTGCTCACCCTCCTCTCGGTAGCCACACCAGCGCGCGAGGGCGTGGGCCTCATCGGCGACGGCGTCGACGGCCACCCCCCGGTCCCGGGCCAGCCAGCCCGCAATACGGGCCTCGGCTTCTTCGCGGCCGTCGTTCCAAGGGGCCAGCAGCTCCAACACCGCGCCGCGGTAGCCGTCGTCTTCGGCGGGTGGGTCGTGGTAGCGCAGGGTCACGACCTCCATCCAGCCACCCTCATCGAGCACCTCGGCGACAGAGTCAGCCAGTCTGCCCTTGCCGCTGCCATCCTGACCCACCAGCAAGATGACCTTGGGACATGCGCTGCTGACCACTTCACGCGCTGCTTCCCACACGATGCGCTGCTGCAAGGGACGCGCGGGGGGAGGCGGCTGACGAAGCGACACCACCTCAAGGGAGTGGGATGGCGCCCCCAGCCCCACCGGCTCAGGCGGATCGGCAGGAAGCGCCGAAGGGGCCACTCGGTTCCACTGGGGAGGCGGCCCCCCGGACCCGGAGTTCTCCGGCCGAAGGTTCGCCACAGCCGCAATGCCACGATGGTTGAGCGGTACGGGGAAGGTGGTCGACGTGGTGGGCAAGGCCTCGGAGGTCACCGAGCGCTCGGCAGCATCCACGCTCAGAACGGCCCGGGCAGCACTCAAGGCACGGCGAGCATCCGAAGCCCGGTCGAAGCGCTGCCGGACATCGGGATGCAGCAGCACATGGGTGAGTCGGGCCAAGGCCGGCGCGACATCGCTGGGCAACCGAACGCGACTGGGGGTGAAGCGGCCTCGACGCTCGGTGCGGCTCAGTCGCACAGGCGCCCCTCCCAGAGCGGCGTTCAGCACCAGACCCACCGCGTACAAGTCGGTCCAGGGACCCAGCTCCTGCACCCGCCCGTCGGCTTGTTCGGGCGACATCCACTCCCGGGTGCCTGCGACCGACTCGCCCGTGAACGCCACCTCAGTGCGCGCCCCCGCGAGTCCGAAGTCGGCCACCCAAGCGCGCAAGCGGTCTCCGCCCACATCGGCCAGCAGGACGTTCTCGGGCTTGATGTCTCGGTGTACCAGTCCACGCGCATGGAGATGGGCGAGGGCAGCCAACACATCATCGATCCAGTCGAGGATGGTGCCCAGCGGAACCCCGTCAGCCAATCGCTTGGCGAGACTTCCCTCCGTTGCGAGGTCCATCACAACGTAGGGCGCACCATCTTCAAGACGACCAAAATCCCGGACCGGCACGATGTTGCCGTGGACCAGTCGGGCCGACAAGGCCACCTCCCGCGCAAAGCGGGCCCGAAAGCGGTCGAGAATGGCCAGGTGGCGCCGCACAATCTTGATGGCGACACGTTCGTCGGCCAGCGTGTCGACGGCCTCCCACACAACACCCGTCGCCCCTTCGCCGATGAGCGACGGGTCGCAGTAGCGGGACGGCAGCATCGGACGGGACATACGGCGGTCCGTATCACCAAGCCCGGTCCCGGGGTGGCTGAGCACCGCAAAGCGTCGAGACTTTCGAAGTCTCCGCGGTGCTCCGGCGGAACGTGTCGACGCAATTGGACCCGAGGGGTCCCGCTGCACTCAGGTGGCGGACACCGACCCGAAGTCCACCGCATGTCCGACCTTGCCGCTGAAGAGGCCGCCAAGCACCGCAAGCATGTCGTCCCCAGAGTCACGCTCTACCCAGCGCGCACCATCAAAGTAGAAGTGCCATGCCGTGAGGTTGGCCGACAACCACAGCTCATGAGTGGGAGTCTGCTGCGACAGCACGAACACACTGCCATCATCCTCGAACACAACGTGGAGACTGCCAGGCGTGATGCGGGGGTCCAGATCGGCATCGATCTCGTCAATCTCGTCGATCAGGCCCTCGAGGATGCGGGCGGTGGCGCGCCGAAACGCCCCGTCATTGCCGAATCGTCGGTCCGCTGAACTCGCCATGTCGCCTCCGCGTATCTGACGACGCGCCCTATCGCAGCAGCCTTGGCCGTCGAGCGAGGGCCGATACTTGAGCTACTTGAGCTACTTGAGCTACTTGAGCTACTTGAGCTACTTGAGCTACTTGAGCTACTTGAGCGAACGAAGCGCGGACTCCAGCCGCTCAAGCGCACCATCTATGTCGTCGAGACCGACGGCCCCGACACTCATGCGGAACCAACCCGAGTCTTCGCCCATGTCAAAGGCCTGGAAAGGCACCACCGCCACCCCTGCGGAGTCCAGCAGCCAAGTGCGAATGGCGTCGTTGGTGTCGAATCCACGTCCCACGAGATCGACGCGGAAGCTCAGGTAGATCCCCCCCTGCGGTGCGATGGCGCTGACCGGCATCCCGGCGTCACGGAGGCGCGAAATGCCCGCGTAGAGACGGTCTAGCCGCGCACTGACTTGTCCGTTGAGCTCGTCGAACCAAGCCTGAAGGGCATCGGGTCGGTCGATAAGCGCGGCGGCAGCCAGCTGCTCCGGTCGCGGCGCCCAGGCTCCCATGTGACCGATCAGCGCCTTCATCCGACCCTGCAAATACGGCGGAAGGACCGCCCAACCCACCCGCAAGCCCGTGGCACACATCCACTTGCTAATGGCGTCGACATGCACAACGTAGGGGGTACACTCGGGGACCAGTGCACACGGGTTGACGTGGGCCCGGCTGCCTGAGGTGATGGCCCAGTAAACCTGGTCGAAGAGCAGCATGCAGGGATGCTCGCGACCCTCGTTCTCCTCCACCAGCGCCTGGGCGATGCCCCGGAGAACCTCCGGGTCAATCATCGTGCCGGTTGGGTTGAGTGGGGAATTGATGATGACGAGACGGGCCCCGCGCATGGCCTCGCGGGCCTGCTCCACGGTGGGGAAGAAGTCGTTGTCAGCGGAGGTCGGCACGAACACATGGTCCGACGCACAGAGGTGGGCGTAGTAGCCAACATTCCACATTGGCAGGAAGCTCACAGTGCGGTCGCCCGGCTCCACAAACAGACGCCACGCCGCGTAGATCGGTGGGCGCGCCCCGCTGCCCACACACACCCAGCTCGGGTCGATCTTCATGCCCCAGTTGCGCTCCACCATGCGGGCGATGGCGGCCTTCAGTTCCGGCACCCCATCGGCTGGCGGATAGTTGGTGGCACCCGCGTCGAGGCTGCGCCGGATCCCTGCGCTCAGCTCCTCGGGCACATGGAACTGCGCGGGTCGAAAGTCTCCGACCGTGAAGTTCGCGACCTCGTGGCCTTGGGCTGCAAGAGCACGCACCTGGCCAGCAATCTTGAGGATCATGGAGCCGCGCATTCCCGCCGCGATGGGCGTGACCGCTGCCTGAACGGCGGCCTGGGTGTCTGCGGGCAGAAAGCGTGCGGAGTCGATGGCTTGCATGGGCGCCCCCTACCACCTGCCCCAGCGCTGCGCACCGTTGAGGGGCGGCTCACCGTGGCCCGGCCCAGCTCCACGAAAACGGCGCAGAGCCCTCCATCCATGCCACTCGGCATCCAATGCGGGCCCCAATCGACCCGTGTCACGGGTCGAAACAGACTGGTGAAGTCTGCTTTCGGCACCGTCTCGCCGGTATCTACGAACGGCGAAGGCCGGGCAGCGTGAACACGTCACACCATCCGGCCTGTTCGACTCGACGTCCCACCTAAGCTCATGCTCAGGGTGCGACTTCTTCCGTCACATCCAACGTTGGCATCAAGCTCAGACGAGCGCGGTGCCCAGGTGAGCGATGCTGCCAATACGACCGCCCGGGGACAGCGTCGCAACGGCAGTGCTTGCGCGAACTGCGGCCTGCGCAATGTCGTCGGCGAGGACCACCCAAGCGGAATCGGAGTCAGCGAGGGTGAACTTCCAGGCCTGAGTCTGGGGCAGCGAAGCCGACTCCTCTGCAGGAGCCTCCTCCGCGGCAACAACGGGCGCTTCCTCTACGGCGACGGGGGCCTCGACGACGGGGGCCTCGACGACGGGGGCCTCGACGACGGGGGCCTCGACGACGGGGGCCTCGACAACGACGGCGGCGACCGCAGCGGCAGCCACCTTGGCGGTGGACTTGCGACGCCGCTTCTGGCGGTAGTTGGCAGCGATGCCGTGCCGCGAGCGGTAGGCCCGCACATTCTCCGGCGTGACCCCAGCCTTGGCTGCAACTTCAGCGTCGGGCACCTTGCCAAGCTCGTCGTGATACGGGTCGAGCTTGGAACGCCGTCGCGAGGGGGAACGCTTCTTCTTCTTGGCCACCTTTTTCTCCTGTTCGAGGGGAATTCCTCGACGCCGGCGGTACATGCGGACCGCCTCAGTCGAGACGCCGGCGAGCGCTGCGATTTCCTTGTCGGGAATGCTGCCCACTTGGTCGTGGAAGGGCGCGATCATGGAACGCCCACCCGAGGCTTCTTTCTTGGCATCTTCTTTCTGGGAGGGGGCGGGGGGCGCTTCGGGAGCCGGAGCAACCTCTTCGACCTTCTCCTCGACCGGGGCCGGCTCTACTGCCTTCGACTGAGCTGCAGCCTCTGCCTTTGCTGCTTTCGCCGCCTTCGCAGCAAACTTGTACCCTTCGTAGGCCTTGATGCCCAACGAACGACGGTAGCGACCCACAATGGAGGGCGTCGTCCCTGCACGCGCCGCGACCTCGTGGTCGGGCACCTTGCCGAGAAGATGACGTTGGGCTTCCAATTCAGGATAGGACTTGCGCTTACGAGGCATAGGGACTCCAGGGCGGGGGGCCCAGATGACAGCATACGTAGAGATGTGAATGGGGATTGTGACACTGCGCCCACAACACCCCAACAGACGAAAGCCACCACTACCAAGCGGTTCTGGCGTGAGCATGGTCAGCCTCCAATCTGGAGGAAGAAGCCTGAACCGAAGCTGGTCCATACCCCAAACCCATGCCACACCGAGCCGCTCGCGTACCAACCGCCTCCGATGCCACCCCTTTACGCTGCGCCCAAATCCGTGTCAACACGCGACAGCCAAATCAAGCGCACAAGACAGGTAGAGTCGAGAACACCAAGTTGAGTCGTGTCAGTTGGGCTTCGGGTTGTCACCACCGTCTTGCCCCGTGCCGTCGAGCGATACAACCCATCCAAATGATGTTTCAGGACGGACGCGCCAGATAGGCCCGCTCGACTTCCACCCGCCAAGGGTGAATCTGGAGGGCGGCGCGCTCCTCGATAGACAGGTCACTTTCAAGGGCGTCCAAAGCGGCACGTGCCCGAATCACAGCGCGTCTCTGACGGGCCGGATCATCTCGGTGGATCCGAACCAGGGCGACACAGGCGCGCGCACGCACAATCGGGCTGTCGCCAGAAACGAGTCCTTCCACCATGGCCACGGCCGCCCGAACCACCCCGCTAGGCGGCGCGCGCAAGCTCGCGAGCCCTTCGAGACGACACAAAGTGACATTTTGAGCGTGTGGACCGGGCTGAATGGAAGCTGCGACCAGAGCCGACTCGTCCAGTGTTGCGAGCCCTTCGTCGACCCGTCCGTCCTCCAGCAAGGCGCGGCCGAGCAAGCCCCCCGCGTGACAGGCTTCCAACACCAGGGAGTCCCGTCGAGCCGCATCGCGCGCGCGACCCAACTCTTCAATGGCCGTGTTGGGGTCGCCAGACAAGAGGGCGAGATGCCCGAGGAGCCGCATCCGACCAGTGTGCCAGTCGGGCCCACAATGCAGCCCGACCCCACGACTCTCTTCCAGCAGGTCGCGGACCTCGCCGAGCTGGTACAGCGCGAGTCGCACCTGCACGGCTTCCATCAACAGGGGGACGTGGACCTCCGGACAGCCCCGGAGCCGTATTTCCGAGAGCAGTGGCCATATGGTTGCTCCCAACGCTTGCGACCACTGGCCCATGGCCGACTGCGCCGCAGCCCGCACCGCACCGACCTCGCCTCGGCTCTTGAGTGTGTGGAGGTGGCGGGCGCCGGTCATCGGATGGAGTAGGTCCAACGCAGCTTGAGGCCGACCAGCCCGGAGCTCGATGGTGGCGGACTGAATGGCCACCGCAATGTCCAGCTCTGGCACGCACAGCCGGCGTACTCGGGCCGCGACTCCGGCGACCTCTTGCCTTGCTTCGTCGAAGCGGCCTGCCCAGACGGCGTCTTGTGCCAAGGACAATGCAGCGGCCACCCACACATCGACCTCGTCGGACTCCATCGCCAGCGCACAAGCCGCTCGCGCTTGAGCTGCGGCGGCCCTGGGGTCCGGGCGCCAACGCAGATGACGTGACTGCAGAAACGCGATCTCTGCCGCAGAGGCGTCCTGTCGATCGCTGAGTCGAGACAAGACCTGGCCTGTGCGGGAACTGCCCGGTTGAATCCGAATGGCCGCCCTGGCCTGCAATGTGAGCAGCGGACCCGGACATCCTCGCCGCGAGTCGACCCCTCGCCAAGCGTGGACTACCCGTCCCAGCACAGGGGCCGCTTCATCGGCCCGACCGTCTTCCAGCGCATGCTCCGCCCACTGAACTGCAGTCCGCGTCGCTTCGGCCACTTGCCCAGCCTCAAGCTGCAGGCGCACGACCGCCGGACTGGGCAGCGAGTCCACCAGCTCGAGCGCAAGTCTCTGCACGATTGCCTCTCGACGGGCCGTGCGAAGGCCCGCCCGAACCACTTCAGCCAGCAGTCCGTAGCTCACCTTCCAGGCTGCACCGTCGGCCAGACCCACCACCAAATGACGGGCCTGAAGAACGTCAAGAGCCGCGTCCAGCTCCACATTTCCGATACCCAACATACCCGGAAGAAGCTCGACGGATACCGCCGTGTCAGCCACCGCCAAGCACTGGAGCAAGTCGGCGGCCCCGCGTGGCAGGTCGCGCAGACTCGTCCGAGCGACCGCCGCCAACGACTCCGGCATGGGCACCACCCCCCCCGACAAGTCGACTGGTCCACCATCGTCGACCGATGCCAGTCCCTGACGTTGCATGCGGCGAAGGATGTCCACCAAGAAGCCAGGGCGCCCCCCCGATGCCGCGTGAAGTCGAGCCACCAGCCGTGGCGGGGGATTGCGCAGCCCCAAGACGGTCGACACGAGCTTCCGTACATCGTCCGCGGGCAGCGGAGCCAACTCCAGCCAGTCACATCCACATTGCGCGAAGTGTTCCAACAACACCGAGCGGGTGTCCGCACGCTCCAGTGAGGCCCCACCCAGCACAAGCAGTGGCCTGTCGGTGGCTGCAATGCGCGCCAGCAGCCTAAGAACGGTCGGGCCGGCAGTGCCGAGGTCCCGTAGCGCGAAGAGCACAGGCCCTCCCTTCGCATCAATGGCCTCCAACAAGACACTCTCGACGCGGGCCATGTCCGCAGCTGTGCCCGCGCCTCCAGGCCGATTGACCGCGGTCAGCACCCGCCCGAGCTCGGGATGGGACCGCACGCCACCCCACCTACACACCGAACGTACAATGCCGGCGAGTCCGCGCAGACCGGCAGCACCCGTCATGCGGTCCTCCACCACCGACCACCCAAGCTCCCGCGCGTCGGTGCAGGCCTGACGCAGCAGTCGAGCGGCCCCAGTTCCGGCGGGCCCTGCGAGCATGACGACACCCGGCGACCCCACCTTCGTGTTCGCAAGCCTCCGTCGGACAGCTTCGATCTGGACAGGCCGCCCCACCACACTAGGCTCCGGAAGATCTGCCCGCACCGGCCGGGCCACCGCATGCCGGACCAGCGCGTCGACAACTTGAACTGCAGACTCGGGACGGTCGTCGGGAGACTTGTTGAGAAGACGCATCACCACCGCACCCACCTCGTCGGGAATGCCGGGTACCATGCTGCAGGGGTCGCGCGGAGTCACTTCGGTATGGAGCTGGCGCAGCTCCTCGGGAGAGTCGCTGTCGAAGGGTCGATAGCCGGTGAGCAGCCGATAGAACAAAACCCCGAGAGCATAGAGGTCGGTTCGAGCATCGACATCACCACCGCTGAACTGCTCCGGCGCAGCATATGCGTAAGTGCCTACGAATTCACCGTTTCGAGCAATGGCCTCCGCCGCCTCTGCGAGACGTGCGGTGCCAAAGTCGAGCACCTTGACCCGGCCGTCGCGAAGCACCAGCACATTGGATGACTTGAGGTCGCGGTGTATGACTCCACGAGCATGCAGATACGACAGCGCACGCGCCACCTCCCCGATGATTCGCACCGCTTCTCTTGTGCGCTCGGGAGAGCCGGGACGACCACAGCTCTTCGCATGAACTTGGGCTGCCACCCCATCGAGGAGCTCCATCGTGAGAAATGGGGTGCCTTCGTCGGACACCCCATACCGATAGACACGCACAATGTTGGGGTGATCGAGTCGCGTTAGCGCGCGATACTCTCGCCCAAACCGAGACTGGCCCCGAAACTGCCGCTCGAGCAGCTTGAGGGCGAGACGGCGCTCGGAACCCGGCTCGGCGACCTCAAAGACAGCCGCCATACCTCCGCGCGCGACCGGACGCAGAACCCTGTACGGGCCGATGTGTTCTGGGACGGAGTCGGGTTCGCTCACCACTGCAGCATAGCCAATGATGCCTGTGGGGTCATGCTGCGGGCCTCGCGTTCCGATCCCTTCTCCAAGTCACGACAGGCCTACAGGCATGACGCCCCACGGTCCCGTCGCAGAGAGAGGACACATGTCTCCACGTAAGGCACTGCTCGCGTTGCTGACCACCGGCGGAATGGGGCTGCCCACTGCCGCACTGGCCGAGTCCTTCACCGTAGGACCGTCGACTGGCGCCGACTACGCCGGGATCGACGCGGCGCTGTCGGCTGCGACGCCGGGAGAAGACCTCACCATCGCGCTGGAAGACGGGACTTGGCCGACGGTGACAGTGCACCGGAGCGGCCGCACCGAAATCGTCAAGTTCGACTTGGCAGACGCCACTATCGACGGCATTCGTGTCACCTCCTCCGACGCTGAAGTCACGGTGCAGCAAGTCGGAATCGGCTCGGATGGCGCCTACGCAGCGCAAGGCTCCCTCACTCTCACCGGCCTCGCCATTCAGCGGACCCTGTCGCCCACTGTACCTGAACAGCAAGCATCCGCACCTGCCCTGCATGCAGGTGCCGGCGCCACCGTGCGGGCCGAACAAGTGTTGGTGAGTCACTGGCATGGCGGCGACGCACCGATTGTGCTGGAGCCGGGCTCAACCGCTGAGCTTGAGACCGTGGGTGTGTTTGCCTCGTCCGGCAGCCGAGCGGGCGCGGTGTGGAGCCAGCAAGCCAGCTTCTCCGCCGTCACGCTCTACGCCATCGACACGTTCTCGACGGCCGGTACAGGCGCACTTGAGCTGGATGGCGGCTCGGTCAATCTGGCCGACTGCGACTTCGACAGCACCACCGGCGCGCTGGCAGGCGCCATTCGGATCGTCAACGATGCCACCGTGACCGCACAAGACATCATGTTCCTGGAAAACAGCGCCGTGGGTGGGGCCGCCATTCGCCTGGAGTCTGGCAACCTGACCCTTGTACGAAGCTACGCGCAGGGCGGCTCGGCAGACCAAGGCGGTGTGTTGTGGATGGACGGCGGGACCGCAGATGTGCGCAACGCCGACTGGAGCCAGAACCGAGCCACAAGCGCCGGCGGCACCGTGTACCAGTCCGGCGGCACCCTGTCAGTGGGCTTCTCCACCTGGACCGGCGCCGTCTCCAGCCAAGGCGCCGGACTCTACGCTCGGGGCGGCTCGGCCACGATGAACGGCGTGCTGATCACAGACACCGAAGGGGCCGCCTTGGTCGCGGACTCGGACGCCTCGGTGGACTTCGTTGACGGGCTCCTCTGGAACATCGGCGCGGACGTGGCCGCCACCGGAGTGGCCACTCTCGAGGTCAACCGGGTGTTTCGGGACCCCGCTTTCAAGAACGTCGACCGAGCAGACTATGCCCTCACCACCGACTCCCCGGCGCTGGACTTGGGCATCGGCGGCTTGCTCGACCCCGATGGCACTGCCGCCGACGCGGGCATGTTCGGTGGTCCCGACGCTTGGCCGCTCGCAGATATGGACGGCGACGGCTTCGTGTATGGGCGCGACTGCCACGACGGCCGAGCGGATGTCTACGAAGGTGCGCCGGACGCCCCCTACGACGGCATTGACGCGAACTGCGATGGTGCCAGCGACTTCGATCAGGACGGCGACGGCTTCGACTCCACACTCTATGCGGGCGGCGACTGCGACGACACGGACCCGGAGGTCCATCCCGACGCAAGTGAGTCCAATGCAGACGGCGTGGATGCCGACTGTGATGGCTTCGATCACGTGGATGCAGATGAGGACGGCTGGCCGTCGGATCTCGACTGCGACGACACCGACAACTCCGTTCGTCCCGACGCCGAAGACGCCTGGTACGACGGCGTGGATGCCGACTGCGCGGGCAACGATGACTTCGACCAGGACGGCGATGGCTACGCTTCCGACGCCTACGGTGGCGCGGACTGTGACGACCTGAACGCCAAGGCGAATCCCGGTCGCATGGACTCGCCCGACGACGGCATCGACCAAGACTGCAGCGGCAGCGACG
>Ga0315321_10002926_pt1 | contig 13280 bp, 12 predicted proteins | sample M180m21515metaG_FD_203464 | JGI IMG/M metagenome (GOLD analysis project Ga0315321, IMG submission 203464) | Ammonia-oxidizing marine archaeal communities from Monterey Bay, California, United States - M1 80m 21515 | ecosystem: Environmental > Aquatic > Marine > Intertidal zone | place: USA... | reverse complement strand
GAGAAACGGGTACATCCAGATCATCCGAGGACAGGGTAAGACCGTCGATATCCCAAGAAAGTTCTTCGCCAAACATATCCCAGCGGGCTTCGTCACGAAAAGCAAAACCTGCAGCAGAAAGAGTCTCCTCCACTTTGGACGCCCGAAAGTAGGAATAGAGTATGCCTTCGACGGCACTTTTCCTAACCCCGCGATTGCGACTGACGACTTCGAATGCACGGGAACGATTGGCATCGTCCATAAGACGTGGGTCGATCTTGGCCAAAAAGCGGAAATAGGCATTGTTCACATCGGAGCCTTGAGCCTCGGGAGGTAGCAGACCCCATTGATCAGCCAAATGGTCTAGAGCCACCTTCGCCTTGAAGGAACCTTCGGCGAAATCACGGTCGGCTGCATTTTGTTCCGCGATCAGCCGAGCTTTCTGAGCTCGTGGCAAATACGCCCAATTATTCATAACATAGTTTATGCGCTGGAACTCAGATGACAAAGACTGCTGAAGCTGTTGGCGAAATTCCTCGGGGAGCTCGCCGAGACGGTTCTGCATTTCCATATACCTGCTCATGAGTGCACGTTGATTCTGTTGCGGGATCTCTGGATAAAACCGGCTTTCAGCCTCATCCATAACCTTAGCCGAAGGAACTATGATCGCTCCAAGGTCGGCCGCGACTCGATGAGACACCTCCAATGTTCCGTAGTCGTCGGGATTGTTCAAGTCATGGTCATAATAGGCTTCACGACTCCGAGACTCGTCGCCGAGAATATCAAAAACGGAAGAGCCTTGAGAAAGGTACAGCACGAAAGAGAAGACTATGACGAGTAGCAACAAGGAAAACAAGACCTTGCCAAGCTTCCCACTGATCAGATTTTGCAAAGAGGTAATCATATCGAAGTTAAGAAAATAAAGGAATTAATCATGCCTAAAGGTGGACGCAAGTCAACCACCGCCGACATTGCGTACGCATCTTAGATCGATCGCTCTAACGAGGCTTGAGAACCGGAGGGTCGTCGAAGACGGTATGGTACATCCAGTTTTTTCTCTTGAGTTGCCGAGTTCCTGGTTCAAATCCCTTTACTTTATTGATGGGAATCCAGGTTTGGTTGTCGTGCGAGGCTTCATGTCTCTCTCCGAATCTACCACTTTCGAAACCCTCTCTCAATTCCTTGATTGAGAAAGGTCCTGAAGGTTTAGTTTCAGTTGGTAACTTGAGGTAATACTTGTGAAAGAATGGCAGATACATGGTAAGTTTCTCGATAGCCAAGTTGTCTCCCTTCCAAAAAAGAAAATACTTTTGGCGTTCACCCGTCAATTCATCCAAAAAACTAGCAGCCACACGTTTATCAATCATCTGCCACTCACCGGAGACTCCTTTGGGCATGGCTTGACTTGTAAAAAGGGCTTCCCCATCGGACTCGAAGGTAAAAGCGATCGGGAAAGATCTTTTTCGAGATTTCCCTTTGTTTCGTGTTAGAACGAACATGGAGCCGTTGTCGTCGACCAAGCCCCACTTGTCCTCCAGCACAAAACGAGAGCCTTTCTTGTAAAGAAAATACTCTTGAACTTCCTTGCCGTCCGGAAAAGCAATCACTCGTTTCCCGTCTCCCATGATCCAAGTACCTGTTCGAAGTTTTTCCTTGTTGTTTTCTTGATTCCTAAAAAGCAACTCGGCGGGCATATCTTGCCCAATTTGCCTCAAAGTAAGTTGCAAAAAATAATCTTGTCCCTCGATACGTAGAGACCTGGCTTGAAAAACTTCACTTTCCCAGTCGGAAATTTCTCCCACATACCGTCCATCGGGATTCTTTCCACAGGACACGAAAAACAATGGAATAAAAATACAGAGCAAAAAAGCTCGGCCGATGCAGACGCTGTAAGAAAAAGAGGTCATACCTCGCCGACACTGACCTAGGCTTATGCTTGTGTCGAATCAGATTTCTTAGACCTACCCAAAAGAGGTATTCGCTCAAAACGATAAAGTAAACTGGCCACGAGAAAGCCAAGGCCGAAAAACAAGGTCCAGTGCGATTCTCCGTTTCCCTCACGGTCAAAGCGCAATTCAGATTTCAGGAAACCGTTGGCAGAATTTCTGAGTCGGCTCTCAAGCACAAAGCGGAGGTCGTCATTCTTATCCCTGATAGGGATATAGGTCTCACCCTTATCGCCAACTCGTTTAACAAACATTAATGCATCCGAATCTCGATTGTAACTGAGGAAATCCGTCCAAACAAAGTAATCCTCTGAGGTTGTGGAATCAGTGCCCATGCTCTGCCAACGTTTTTTTCCGCCATCGTTTGGACCTACGAATTTATATTTTCGAAAACGCAACTGAAAGTGTCCGTCACCCAGAGTCCATTCACCGGGAACATCTTGGCCACCTTTCTTGAAGGGATCGTAAATTTTTGGCGTCACCCCCCATGCTTTTCCACTCCACAAGCCTACGCCCAGTTGAAAACTATCTAGAGCAGTAGCGTGCTTGTACTCCACCCAAGGCTTTGGGTAGAACCAACCGTAAACGCTCGAAATAAGATAACAGACTAGAAAGAGTCCCGCCAAAAGACCTGTGATACCCCGTTTGGCTTTGAGGCTTCGAGCTTTTTCGGACGCTTCCCATTCGATCTCTCTTTGCAAACGAAGTTCCTCCGCATCGATCAAACTTTGCGCATCTGGTTTTTCGTCCGAGCTCAAACCAAATCGGGTGACATCACCAATCCCCGGCAGGGCCAGAATTGCACAACTGGCATCAGCAAAACGATTCTCCGCTTTCTCGGCAGTGGCTTTTGCCACCCATTCAGCCCATGGCAGAGGTAGGTGTTCGTCCAATGAAGGAGATCGGATATCCTCGGTCGAACATCCAGTCAACATATGTCGGGCCAAAAGGCCGATAGAGAAAAGATCGCCATGCTCTTCCCCCATTTCTCCGAGAATTTCTTCGGGAGACCGATGAAGAAAAGTTGTCCGAGACGAAGCCATGATCTCAGATAGGGCCTCAGATGGACCAGCATCCTCGGCGGCCTTCCAGCGGTTACGGAACCATTCTTCGCCAGTGAGGCGTGAAAGGCTGAACTCGGTCAAACGAGCATCGAGACTTCCAGCATCTGTCATTCCAAGCAAGACATTGCTAGGTTTCACGTTGCCATGCATGAGACCAACGGAATGAGCGCTCCTCAGGGCAAGGAGAATGGATGTCAAGACCTCTAGAACTTCCTCCTCTAGCAAAGATTTGGTCCGTGTATTCAGATAGTCGGACAACGAAGATACTCGGCGAGATTCGTGAACTCCATTCGTTGCCTGATCATTCTCGGTACCTCCAGCAAGTTCGAATCCGGGTTCCCAAGTGTAACGCAACCAGTGCTTCCATTTGGTGACACCATAACTCTCAAGAGCGGAAATTCCATCTTGGTCAAGCTGCTCGAGAACTTGACATTCGCGTAGAAAGTGATCCGAAAAGCCGGGATCATCCAATAGCTCTCGGGGCAGGACCTTGACTAAAAAGTGATCCCCCGCTCCATTCCCCCGTTCTCCAATAACTTCGTACGCATCTCCAAACAAATTTTCGCCCAAATGCCGAAGAATGCGAGCAGGTCCAATTCGTGTGCCGGGCGAGAGCATAAACGTAAACTTATATCACGATGTTGAGAATCAATCCCACTTAAGCTTATTCCGTAAGACTCGGAAATGAGAATGGTCCTCTTCCTCAAGAAGGGGAAAGGTTTCTTCGGCCACGACCACTTCGAGCGGAAAAGGGTTGTCCCCGGCGAAAGCGTCTTGACCATCGGCGGCCACTGTCGGCGGAATCTGCTCACCCACGGACTCCACAAAAAGCCGACTCTCACGAGGGAAGATAACGCTACGACTTGTCAGAGTATGAGCTGATATTGGCGTCATCACAACCACATGAGCAGAAGGATGGACGAGCGGACCACCCGCTGCCAAATTATAGGCAGTCGAACCAGTGGGAGTCGAAAAAATGACACCGTCGCAGGCGTACTCGGCGACGGGTTCGTTCTCAACTCGAACGGCTAGTCGAGCAAGCCGAGAATCGGAACCGCTTTTCACGACAATATCATTGAGAGCCAATCGTGAATCCCCCGAACCGAACTTGCACCTCAACAAAGACCGGCGACGAACTTGATAAGCTCCGCGAAAAATTGGTGGTAAATCATGCCGTAAATTTTCCGGAGCAAAAGTGGCGAGAAATCCAAGCTGTCCATGCTTCACTCCAGCAACGGAAACATTCAAACGCACGGCTTCATCTAGCATTCCAAGAAGCGTTCCATCCCCGCCCACAACAAAACATGCATCCACACCTTCGAGAAAACCCTTGGATGGAGGAAATTCAGCAGTTGAACGAACCTCGACGCCTTCTCCCTGGGCTACCTCCTTCAACGCGGAGGCAGCTTCGATCGCACCAACTTTAGTGGCGTTGGTAACGATGGCGATTCTGGACAAGGGTTCCATCGACTCGAAAAATTTTAAATAAAAGGCGTGAAATGAAGTTCTATCTTGGCTGGTCAAACAGTCAGGGTCAAGTTTAGGGCGTCACGGGAAAATCACTGATAATGAAAGAGCCACCCGCGTCCGCAACCAAACTCACATCGGAATGAAACTGGTTCCGAAACCATTTTCGCTGCTTCGCCGCAAGCTGCAAAGTAGAACGAACGATAGTCTCTAACAATTGATCTTTGGCCAAATTGCCCGCCAGCATGGCCAACACCTCTCGGTAACCAACAGCCCGACACGCCGTCGGATTTCGCTTCACGCCGCGTTGAACCAAATATTCCGTTTCCTCAACTAATCCAGCCTTGATAATTGCGGCAGAGCGTAGCCGAATTCGCTTCTCCAAGTCCGATGACTCCCTGTCCAACAGACAGGAATGCCTAAAATAAGAATCGAATGGGGTTGGGGTTTCCCGGAAACGTTTTTGAAGCGCAGGCACCGAATCACCACTTGCCAGACAACGCTCCAAAGCACGGGATACTCGCCGAGGATTCATCAAATCAATTTCACCTAGACCGCCGGGGCTTTGTTCCCTTAATTTGTGAAGCAACCCATTTAGCCCTTCCTCATGCTCCAAGAGCTCAACTTTTTTGCGTATTTCCTCTGAAATCACCAACCCGTCAGAGACCGGTTCAAAAAAACCTTTAAGGTAAAAACCGCTCCCACCCACGACCAGTACAGGCCGACCACGTTCGTGAATCTCTTTCACCTTCGATTTGGCATATTCCACATAGCGAGCAACATCAAAGGAATCTGATGGTTCGCACAAATCGATCCCGTGATGCGGCACTCGATCCCGTTCTGACTTCGTAGGTTTTGCAGTGCCTACATCCATTCCGCGATAGAACAAAAGTGCATCGCAGGATAAAATTTCCGCGCCTTGACTCTCCGCCCAATCCAAAGAGAAAGCGGTCTTGCCTACCGCAGTGACCCCAGCAACAAAGTAAATCTGGGGAGGTGCATCCATAAGACTATCGGGAATAGCGAAAGCAGTTCACTAAAAACCTTAAGCCTAAAAGGGCAGCAAGCCCTGAGCCAAGTCACGGGATTTTTCGCCAATCTCAGCGGGAATTCGATCGAGAGATTCAATATTTTTGGAAATGCAATTCACCAATGCACTGCCTACCACAACGCCGTCTGCAACCTGTCCGACCTCCCTGACCTGCTTGGCATTGGAAATACCAAAACCGACTACCACCGGCAAATCGGCATGCCGTCGAATAGTAGCAACTCGATCGGCAAGATCGCCTGCCAAGTCTTCGCGTTCACCAGTCACACCCTCTCTAGAAACATAATACAAAAAGCCGGAAGCGGATGCAGCAATAAGTGGAATACGCTCTTCAGGCGTGGTGGGTGCAACGATAAAAATATTCTTCATCCCTTGTTCACGTGAAGCGGCCAAAAGCTCATCCGCCTCTTCAGGAGGTAAATCCAGGGTCAGCAAACCGTCGACTCCAGCATCAATACTTTTCTTGACATAAGATTCGACACCTTGTGAGAAAACTAAATTGTAATAAGTGTAAAAAACGATGGGAGCCTCCGAAAAATCTCGAATGGCCCGGACTAGTCTAAAAACATCTTCCTGCAAGCAACCTGCATCCAAGGCACGCTGTGCTGCCGCCTGGTTGGTTTGGCCGTCGGCCAAAGGATCGGAGAAGGGAACTCCTAGCTCTAGCAGGTCAACGCCGTTTGCGAGTAGAGACTTACAAATGCTCAAAGAATTCTCAAAATCGGGATCGCAGGCGCAGACGTAGCCGATGAAGACCGATAATCCTTCTTTTTTCTTTTGTGCGAATAGTTTCGCGATACGATCACTGTTTTCCATATTATTTTTAAAATGGAAATTTTCTCAGTCACAGCGAACATGGCAACGGTAAAGCGACTTTTTACCCTTAATTCATCTGAATAGTGATTTGGCTGTATCGTATTTTCTTTCCCATCGCTGCACTAATTTCCGTGCCGCGTTACCTCCGCCGCATGCTCAAGCGGGGTGGGTACGGCAAAAACATCGGTATGCGTTTAGGCCTTTGGCCAAACCTACCATCGAAAAAGCTTGGGATACAACGTATTTGGATTCAAGCCGTAAGCGTCGGGGAGGTGGTTTCGATCTCACCGTTGCTTAAAGAGTTGGCTGTTGAGGAGAACATCGAAGTCGTACTATCCTGCACTACAAGCACTGGGCTTCACGTGGCCCAAACGCAGCATCGAGAAAAAATAATCGCTCTTGGTCCTTTCCCGATCGACTGGTTGCCGTTCTCCTCCCGGGGATGGAAAAGAATACAACCCGATCTCGTAGCCATGGTAGATAGTGAACTATGGCCCGAACATATGGAACAAGCTCGAAAAAGAAAAGTTCCCATCGTAATTCTTAACGCTCGCCTGTCCGATCGTACATTTTCACGTTTAGAGAAATTCAGTTTCCTGCGTTATCTTGTTTTGCCCAAACAAATTCAGGTATTTGCTGCATCGGAACGACAAGCCGAACGTTGGAAGACAGTCGGCATCGCTACGGAAAAAATAAAGGTCACGGGCAACCTAAAATTGGATGCCGAACCAAAACCTCCGAAAACCAAGGATGCGACAGAATCGTTAAAGAAAGAATTCGGGTTTCCCGCAACAGACCTCGTTCTCGCCGGAATTTCCACTTGGCCAGGTGAAGAACAAGCACTCGTAGAAGCTTTTTTAGCAGCTAGAGTTCAAAAACTACATGTTCGACTACTTGTAATTCCTCGACATGCCGAAAGAAAACAGGAAATCGCAGATGGATTCGCAAGACGAAAAAGTCTTTCCATCCATTTTCGTTCTAATGGGATCCAAGCTCCCTCGGAGACGGATGTTTACATAGGAGACACAACAGGAGAACTTGGCTCGCTCATTCGCATTGCCGATCTTGCTTTCGTTGGCAAAAGCTTACCTCCCAATGCAGGTGCCCAAAACCCGATTGAACCTGCAGCGAGGGCGATACCACTCCTATTGGGTCCCAACTATCAAAATTTTCAAGAAGTGTGCGAAGGCCTTCTTGCATTGGGAGCAGCTGTAGAGGTAAAAAATCAGGAACAACTCGAAAAACAGGTAATTCGGTTGCTTGGCGATCCAGAATCCCGACGAAAAGCCGGACAAGCGGCAAGGCAATGGAAGGAAACACATACTGGAGCCACCGGCAGAACAATAGAAGGATTGATGGAAACCTTAAAGTATAATTGAAGCCTTCAAACCCTTTGTCGATTGACGAAATGGCGCCAAGCCCTTATTGAGACCGAGTATCAACAACTCTATGACCTTATGAACATCACTTATAAAAGCATTGCCCGTATTTTTTCATCCACATGCCTGGCTGCATTAGCCTTTCTGTTCGCCTCCTGTGGTGGCAATAGCGCCGACATTGACGCCAACGGCACATCCTCCGATGACGGATTGAGCCTCAAGCAACTCGTCATCGCACTCAAGGCGAACAAGAATCCAGAGAAAATGCTGGCGGAAAAGGAATCCTTGGAGAAATACCTGTCAGAGAAATTAGCAAGACAAGTAAAGGTAATCATTCCGACAAGCTCGGCGGCTATTGTGGAAAGCTTCAAGAACGGCACTCTCGATATTGGTTACCTGAGCTCAACTGATGCCGCACGAAATTTGGACGATGCCGCCGCTTCCATTCTGCTCATCCACTTAAAGAATGGGAATCCCCATTACAATAGCATCTGGCTTAGCCTAAAGGACAAGAACTACGCCTCCATCGAAGATCTAAAAGGTAAACCTGTGGCATTCGCTAGTCATACCAGCACATCGGGTTTTTTCATCCCCGCTTGGGACCTATCCAAGCGCGGACTAGTTGGTCCACAAAAAGCCATGACCGACTATTTTTCCCAGACTATCTACGGTACGGGCTATGTCTCCGTCGTAGAAAAAGTATTGAACGGCGAAGTAGAGGCGGCCGCCGTCAGCGACTACGTATACAAGGGAAACAACAAGTACTTGTCGGACAAACAAAAGGCGAAACTGAAGATAGTACAAGAACAGGGTCCCGTGCCCTCGCACACCATTTGCTATCGACTGAGCCTTTCCGCTACGGATCGCGACCTCATCCGAAAAACCCTGTTGAAAATGAACGAAGACAATCCTGAATTGCGCGACAAGGTTTTCAACGGTGAGCTCGTCACCGCGGATGCGGAAGAGCATCTGAAAGTCACCCGTGAAGCATTAGAGGTCCAGAAAACTCTCAAGCAATAATTTAGCTAGCGGATAAAATTTCCGCGACTAATGAGAATAGACAATGTTTTGCCTCTGCTAACCGCCCGTGGTATCGGTTTACGCTTGGACGGACGCTGGCTTTTTCGAAATCTTGACTTCAGCCTTCTGCCAGGCGAATTCCTAACTCTTACTGGTCCTTCGGGTGTAGGAAAATCAAGCCTGCTCTCCTGTCTGGCGGGCACAAGGAAACCAACTGAAGGAAAAATTGTCCGCAATTTCCCTAAAGACAAAGGAATTGCCATTGTCTTTCAAGATCTCTTGTTAACCGATGGGGCTTCAGTCCTCACAAATACACTTTGTGGCAGGCTAAACCGCTATGGCTTTGCTCGAACCCTCTGGGGTTTCCCCGAACAAGACAGGATAGATGCATTCAATACATTGCAAGAGCTCGGGATAGGCAAACTCGCTCACAAATGGGCGGCAGAAACCTCCCGAGGTGAACAGCAACGCGTGGCGATTGCCCGAGCTCTTGTGCAAGAACCTGCACTCTTTCTGGCAGACGAACCGGTAGCTAGTCTCGACCCCGCTCGAGCTGATGCCGCCTTGAGTATTTTCCAACGAGAGGCGAGAAAGCACGGGCGACCGGTTTTCGCGGCCCTGCACGACCCTCGGCAAGTAGAGAAATTCGCAGACCGCGAACTGATCCTGTCATCCAACAGTCCCGAAGACTGGACTCTCCAAACCGTGTCCCGCCATGTTTCCTGATCCGTGCGAAGACTCGGTTCCTTGGTATAATCGCCTGAATGTGGTGAACCTCACCTTTCTGGTGTTTCTTCTTGCCGTAGGCTTTTCCCTTCCTGCCTTGGAAGGGTCCGGACGAGATTTGAACTACTGGGAAAATCTTACTCGCTTCGGAGCAAAGTTTTTCCCTCCGGATTTATCGATTCTTGGACGAACCCTCACGAGCTTGTGGGAAACCTTCCAAATCGCGGTTTGTTCGACCTTTTTTGCGATTAGTCTTTCGCTCCTCATTTCTCTCGGAGCAGCCCAAAACTTAGCCCCTAAGTGGCTAGTGATTATGACTCGTATGCTCCTTAATATGATTCGCACTGTTCCCAGTCTCCTCTGGGCCTTGCTGGCAGTGGTGATCGTCGGGTCCAACTCGTTGGCAGGCGTCATCGCCCTGACATTCTATAGCATCGGTTACCTCGGCAAGTTTTACAGCGAGGCATTTGAGGCCGCCGATGTTAGCGTGCGGTCAGCACTCAGCGACATAGGGGCAAGCCGCATGCAAGCCTTTCAATACGGACTCTGGCCAAACGTGAAACCCTTGATATGGAGTCACTCCCTGTGGATGCTGGAATACAATGTGCGCTCGGCGAGCATTATTGGCTACGTTGGTGCCGGCGGAATAGGACTGCACCTTAAACTCTATGCAGATTCGCCAAATAGTTGGGACAAATTCAGTACGGTTCTGTTGTGCATTCTCTTCGTCGTCACCCTCTTGGATTTGCTTGGTGAACGCATACGAAAACGAATCAAGCAGAGATTGACGGGAAAAAACACCTAAGGCGTCATCATTCGTGTTCGCGGACAAAGCCGACTATGTCGTTGAGGAAAGGCTTGGGCCATATGTGCCAAGAGGTGGTTCTACGAACTAGAGAGAAATGCCCATGAGAGGAGTAAATTCGACGTGTCACCTTACCTCCTGCTGCACGGACCTTCTTAATGAACACCTCGGCTCGTTCCACGGCGACAAGGGGGTCGAAAAGTCCATGCATAACGAGAATCGGAGGTTCATTCTCACCGTCGACATGATTAAGCGGCATAAACTCCTTGTGGTCCTTACCGACGTCGAAGACGTCTCGGTAGAGAAACTCCTTCGACGGATCAAAATAATAAGGGCAGGACATGGCGATCACACCTTTGATCCAGGAAAAGTCTCCGCCCATCTTTTTAAGATAACTTTCGTCAAGTCCCACCAATGCCATGCTATGGGCGCCCGCCGAATGCCCCATAAGGAATATCTTCTTCGGATCGCCACCGAATTTAACGATATTGTTCCGCAACCACTTAACGGCAAGGACGGCATCCTCGGGAAATGCGGGGAAGCGGACCTCGGGATAAAGGCGATAATTGGCAGTCGCAAATAATACGCCTGCCTTGGCAAATTGTTTCCCGATCGTTCGGTGGTAATCTTTTCTACCCCACCGCCAACTGCCTCCATGAAAAAAAAGAATTACAGGACAATCCTTTGCACCCTCTAGTTGAACCACATCGAGAACCTGCCTCTCGTTCTTGCCATAGGAAAGGTTGAGGGTCTCGAGAGCTTTGGACTGTTTGTCGAAAATTCCTGCCTGAACCGTGGCAAGACCAGTGAAGCTAGCAAACAGAAAATAGTAGAAGAACCTCATTAACATATAGTTAAGGGGATTAAGACACCCGTGCAATTCAGAAATTAACCGCACCCGAATGAACTAAGACGTCACGAGGTGCGACAGAGTTGAGTAAAACGACCGTCGGGAAGCGACCCGAGCCTACTTTTGCGGGATGTACAGTAAGGGGCTAAATTTCTAAGATCGACTGCAGTGTCGGGCAGGCGAAAAAATGGGCTGACAACAAAAAATCAAGGCAAACATGTTTTAAAAAAAGAACTGGGGCGATAGACCGGATTCGAACCGGCGACCCCCGGCACCACAAGCCGGTGCTCTAACCAACTGAGCTACTATCGCCACAAGTAAGAGAACTAAATTAAAAACTAGTCGACGACAGTCAACGCGAAAGGTTAGAATTCATGTCTTGCCTTCTTGACCGAACAGGAATTCTCGGGCATGGTTTGTAGTTTTCGCTAATTATGCTACGTGCTGGAATAGTAGGTTTGCCCAATGTCGGCAAAAGTACCCTTTTTAACGCATTGACCAAGAGTCGTAAAGCGGAGGCTGCAAATTACCCCTTTTGTACGATTGATCCGAATGTCGGAGTAGTTCAAGTACCTGACGAACGATTGAACCCGTTGGCCAAACTGGTGGGGACCGCTAACATCATACCCGCAGTCATTGAAATGGTCGACATCGCGGGCCTAGTTGAGGGCGCCAGCAAGGGAGAAGGTCTGGGAAACAAATTTCTCGCAAATGTTCGTGAAGTGGATGCCATCGTGCACGTCGTACGATGCTTCGAAGACGAAGACGTGATCCACAACATGGGTGGAGTCGACCCCCTCCGGGATGCCGAGGTCATAATGACGGAACTTGTACTTGCAGATGCGGAATCGGTGGAAAGCCAACATAATAAAACTATTAAAAAAGCTCGAGGGCAGGACAAAGAAGCCTCTCTCAGCGTCGCTCTCCTCGAACGTCTCGCCCCACATTTGAACGAAGGAAAACCAGCCAACCTTCTTCCTATGGATGAGGATGAGATGGCGAGGCTTAAGTCTTTTTGCCTGCTCACCGCCAAGCCCATGCTCTATGCCTGCAACGTAAAGGAGGAAGACGTGGCAGATCCTAGTGGCAACAAAAACGTCACTAAACTCAGCGAATGGGCGGCAAGCCAACAAGACGCAGGTTCATGCATCATTTCGGCTAAAATGGAAGAGGAACTGTCGGAACTAGAAAATAGTGAGGCAGCCGAATATCTGGAGGCAATGGGTGTAAGTGATTCAGGTGTTTCAGGGTTGATTCAAGCCACCTACGACTTACTGGGTTTGGCGTCGTTTCTGACCGCAGGGGAAAAGGAAGCCCGGGCATGGACCTTTCGAAAAGGCATGAAGGCTCCACAATGCGCCGGGGTCATACATACTGATTTCGAGAGGACATTCATCAAGGCCGACGTAATTTCTTACGACGACCTGATCGCCGCAGGTTCCATGCAATCCGCCCGCGAGAACGGCAAATGGCGCTTGGAGGGAAAAGAATACCAATTTGTCGATGGCGACGTCACACTCTTCAAGTGTGGAGCTTAAATTCTTCGTCGCAGGATTGAGTCTCGAAAACCTATCGATAGGATATTAAGTAATATGCCGACGAAACGCTTTAGCATATGGTTGCCAGTTTGCTTGGGAACAATTCTCTTATGGATGGCCTCCTGTTCAGATTCTTACGAAATAAGTAGTTACTCCATTCCCAAAGAAAAACGAAGCTCCCCATCCGAGAGCGATCAAGTGATGGCTCATCCCACATGGGAGGTCCCTGAGGGATGGGTTCCGGGGAAGAAATCATCCATGCGCGTGGGAAGCTTTGCCGTAGAAGATGAGAATGGTTCCGCCTTGGACATTTCGATCAGCAACTTGTTAGGAGACGGCGGCGGGCTCCTGTCTAACGTAAATCGTTGGATCGGCCAAATAGGTATAAACGCAACCACTAGAGAAGGGCTCTCGAATTACGTCAGCGACATCACCGTAGCAGGCAAACCCGCAACTTTGGTAAAAGCGTCGAATAAAGAACAAGCCCTTGTTTCAGGAATTCTAAAAATTGGTGGGCGGTCGTGGTTCTTCAAAATGATGGGAGATGCGAGACTCGCAGAAAAGGAACAGGAGAATTTCAATTCGCTTCTCCAGTCGGTTCGATTCGAAAGCAGCGAGGAGGAGTAAGTAAAATGAGTCCGC
>Ga0315321_10002920_pt1 | contig 13299 bp, 20 predicted proteins | sample M180m21515metaG_FD_203464 | JGI IMG/M metagenome (GOLD analysis project Ga0315321, IMG submission 203464) | Ammonia-oxidizing marine archaeal communities from Monterey Bay, California, United States - M1 80m 21515 | ecosystem: Environmental > Aquatic > Marine > Intertidal zone | place: USA... | reverse complement strand
TATGGCGATGTTGTGTATCGACTAGACCTCCCAGCCGACAAGATGGGCATAATGTCAAAGAGCTTCGAGGGTCATTATGTATCACATGGTCATATACCGATGGGGTATTTTGACATTCAACAGAACAAATAGAGTAGGCACTGACCTACGACTTTAACTAAACACCAGCGGGTAAATCAGTTGCCTAGCTCGCATGGTTCTACAATCGGCAACAAGGAGATAAAGATAATATGCCAAATGGAGACTTCACAAACCCAAGATATTTCTCGGAAAACGCCTATGCTTCCGACGAGGACTTGAAGGATAAATACGGATATGCGCCTAGGGTAAACTCTAGTGACTATGACTGCAAGCGAGACTACCGAGAAGCCAAGGACTCGGCTGATAGGGTAAATGGTTATGACTCAAATGAGGATAGATGGTAGAACACAAAGGATAATCATGAATGAGGAACGAAATGAATTGAATACTCCGTCTGGCTCTGAGCGCGAATGCCCAGACTGCAATGGCGGTGGACTCGTCAAGGGGTTTAATGAATACGAATGGGAAACATACCTAGAGCGTTGCGAAACTTGCAGTGGTGTCGGATATATTGAAGATCAGAACGGAGAGGTCTAGCATGAGTGCAGCGAAGCAAACGAATTGTCTAGAACCGCATGGTTCTGTGGCACTACAAAACGCCAGCGACAAGGCTGAAAAGTTCATTTGCGAATGGACGTGCGCCGAATCGCTAGAAGAAATGAAACGGGATAGCTGGTCTACATCCGATGTGCATAGCACTCTAGTTGATTTCATTTTATCACAGAACAGGGAGAACACGCGCAAATTCTGATTTGTTGCGTGATTCGGGAGTTCTCTTTTCCCTTGACACACAACCACAAACCACTAGAACACAACTATGCAATACAAGGAAACGGACATCATCTCAGACTACGAAGGCCGCGAATGGCAGGTAGTCTCGTTATCAGACGCATCTGAACCAGGCACTTGCGGAGAGCCAGAAGTTCTCTACAAGCTAATGGATCGAATAGGAAACGTAATCGACGTATTAGACTGGGAGATTTTGGCGTATAACGTAAGAAAGGGGAAGCAGCTATGATATACGCACTCACACGCCTTACCCCAGATGACGGCAAGGGCATCTCAGGAGCTTGGGTTATGACTCACTTCAGAGAGATAGCAAGCGGGGACGTAGAGACTGATACAGAGCCTCAGACCCCCACTGTGGGCTGGCAAATCCTACTTGAGAGTCCTCGGCACTGGTACCGCACAAGCCCCATAACGGAGATTCTAGAGGAAGAGGAAACCGAGGAGGGACTTCACATCACCTTCAAAACCGAGAATTCAATCTACAGCTGGAGGGCTTTCAGATGAGTGGTACGAAAAAGACGCGAGACCAACTAGAACGTGAGAATAAGGAGCTTCTTGAGCTGGTCAATCTCATCACCATTCAAGAGGAGTCTGACAATGGACGAATCTTTTACCCGAACCAAATCACCTCATGCCGCTGCCTTGACGCTAAGCGTATGGGAGAGATTACAGAGAAATACAGATCAACCCCACATATAGAACGAGACTAATGAAGAGACTGCCATACGACTTCTCTCGCTGCGAGAACCAAGACTGCATCGACCGCTTCAACTGCGCTAGATTCACGGACAAGCCTTCGGGTGTGAGACTTCCGATCTCCTCCTTTACAACTCCACAGAAGTCGGGTGAATGCCCGTTCTTTCTACTAAACACAACAGAAGACAAATAATGCTAACACAAAAACAACAACGAGTATTAGTAATTGGCGACACTCACGCGCCATGTATGCACAAGGACTACATCAAGTTCTTGAAGAAGATCGAGAAGAAGCATAAGTGCAATCGTGTCGTGCACATTGGCGACCTGGTGGACTGGAACAGTATCTCATTTCACGACAAGGAAGCATTCATGCCGAATCCAGTGGACGAGTTCAAGCAAGCACAGAAGCAAGTCAAGGCACTTCACCGTGCATTCCCGAAGGTTGACATTCTGACTGGAAACCATGACAGTCTCCCATCTCGCAAGGCGGCCTCTCTAGGGCTTCCAGACGAGGTTGTGCGGGACTTTGATAGACTATGGGGGCTTACGGGCTGGACAGTTCACCCTCGCTACGCTGACCTTATCATTGATGATACGCTGTATCGGCACGGAGACAAGGGAAAGGGTGGAATTATGGCTGCTTACAAGAACGCAATAGCGGAGTTTAGGAGCGTAGTCCAAGGCCACCTACACGCCCAAGCTGGAATCGTCTACCACGCAAATCAAGAAGACTGCGTGTTTGGTATGCAGGTCGGTTGCGGTGTTGATCACAGCCACCCAGCTATGAACTACGGGCGCGTCTATGCCGCCAAGCCAATCCTAGGCTGCGGAGTTGTCTACAGCTCTAAGGTCGCGCACTTTGAACCGATGTTTTTGTAAGAACTATTAAGTAGCAATCTAACCACCAACCAAGGAATAATATGAAAATGATACTAGAAGATGAATACACGGTCGTTGAGATCAAAATCAAAGAACCTACTTGGCATATCTCGGAGATTAACCAGCTAGCCAGGGGTGCAGCAGCAGCACTTGGCTTCCACTTCAACTCAATCAAGGAGTATCTGCCAAACGAGGACGACCTCGACGAGATGTTTCAAGAGATAGCAAGTGAGTTAGATGTTGACAACGGCGAATAACCAGTATTTTATTACGGAATAATAAGTTTAGTTGTTGTTGTGTTACAACGTGTGTTGCTGTCGCCTCAGTGTGTGGGGCGGCAGCTTAACTTTCAAGAATGTAGTCAATCGTGAGGCTGGGGAGCCTCCAAACCGATAACCCTCAAACCCCTAAGCCACTTAAACGGTGGTGGATGGGGACACTTTCACAGAATATACGAATAACCGCAAAGCATAATAAACTATAGACCATCAATACAAGCATTCTACGCTACCTAGAAGGGCTTTTGAATGAGAGCGAGGGGCAAGTGTCCAGTTAACAATCAAAACGCCTTGTAGGGCGAAGGAGAGGCGAACGCAGAACCTTACAATATACGGATTATGAAAACACCAGAAGACAGCGAGCAGTATATCCACAGCAATAATGACGACTTCAATTTGAGCAACAATGACGTGCTTTACTGCGATGAGCATTCTATGGAGGATGATGATATGGATCTTGTTATCAGGTTCTTTGAGGAAACGGCAGATGCCAACAAACTTGCAAATCATTGCGGTATCGACGTAACTGAGGTTGACGAAGATGGAGAACTGCCAGGCTGTGAGTCTCCGCAATTCCTAATGCAACTCGGCATTGACTACATATTCTTTGTCCGAAGGAGTGACACGGTAACCGAGGTAGGCATGTCATTCAGTGGAAAGGTTGACGACTTCGACAAGATGCTGTCCATCGCCAGGGGCGTGACGCTGCTGCTGCGATCCACTTGCGGCTTCCACTTCCCAAACCTAAAAATGGCCCATCCTTCACATTCGTTCGACGATATGTAGCACCATGCAGACATTCGCCATAGTGGTCACCACGACCATCCTTTCCGCTCCCAGTGCGGGATAAACTGCATGAAAACCCCCTCTGGCTATGATATAGCGTATAGCCATTAAAACCGCATTTTAGCCATGAATGGCGACCAAAACAATAACCAATAAATAATATTAACAACGAAGAACACCATATGCAAATCACATTTAAAGTCATCAATATCGGAGACGGATTGATCGTTGATTACAGTGAAATTGACCGAAGACAAGGATGCGGTGGTAGCGGATATTTTGCCGCTTCTACGATGGATGAAGTGATTGATCGAGTGAAAATCATGCTGGTAGATAAGGATGATTGTCACATCAGCTTCAACTATGATCCATCTGCCCAGACTCCGCACTTCGATGACGACTAAAACTTTCGGTTGAATATGGAGACTGAGGTTTTTCTTATTTCTCCCTCAGATCCTCCAATTGTAGGCATAAGCGATAACCAAGCTGCCGAAAAAAAGCCCCGTTCGTTTGAGCGGGGCTTTTCTGTTTATTGGTCTTGTGGTTGACCCTTCATGCTTTCTTGAACCCATGCCGAGAATCTTGGGTCTTTCTGGGACTCACTAGCGGCAGCGGCCATACCAGCTCGGGTAGAAATGGCGGTGAAGAATATCTTCTGAAATAACTCTTCAGCTGACTTCTTATCAGGCGATTGCAACCAACGCCTGAGCATTGTCCGTCCAGTTGGTGAAGTGTGAATGATTCCAAGCATTTTTCGTCCAAGCCATCGTGGAATGCCTGGAGATACAATGAGCGGAGTTGGGACACCAGTTGCTCCAGTGGTGAGCACCACGCGACTGCCAGCGCCCTCGGAAGTCTGTCTAAGGATCGAAGCATTGCCCACGATCTTATTCATTCTAGCGTAGTCCTCAACTACGTCCTTGCCCACCAGCTTCTCCAGCTTTGATCGCTGTATCTTGTTGGTCAGCATGTCGTGCATTTGGTCTGGGTTCCACAGGGGTTGCCCTCCAGTTTGAGCCGAAGTCCTCTGAACTGCCTCGTCAGACGCACCAGCCTTCTGTAGCATCCAATCCAAGCCGCTGCGACGAAGAGAGTCTTGCTCTGGCTTTGATAGCTTAGACATGACCTTTTCGATATTTCCAGGACTGAGCTTAGCAATGTCGTCTACGAAAATGTGAATGTCTTCTGGTGCTGGTTGCTCGCCGTTGATGACCTTCATCAGTACATTCTGATTAGCTTCGTCATATTGCTTCTGTGCCCTCACTTTCGTGTCGATTGCTTGCTTCGCCCTACGAGCTGCTGGGATGTCCTGCGCCTCTACGAAGTCTCTAATGTCCTCGGTTGTCACGACCCTTGGTGCGTCGGCCTGTTTCTCAAACATGTCATTCAAGCTCTTGATGCGGTTCCTGGCGGAAGTTGTCTTGCCTCGGTAAAGCTCGTCAAGTACGCTCTCGTCGAAATTAACGCGACCCTTCTTCCCAGATGCGCTAGCTGCCTTTAGAATGCTACGCAAGTATGCGTCTTTGAGCGTGCCACGGTCAGCACCAGCCTTGATAGCGTTGCGAACGGACGCAGAATCCTTGAGTGATTCGCTTAGAACCTTTTCATCGGCAAGCTCCTCACCGCTGAGTCCCCCTACGCGCTTCTTGAGCATCTTTGCTGGCTCTCCATCGGTATAAGGTAAGACGTTCTTCCTGAAGTCCTTCCTGGCCGCCAAGTGCGCCTCTCTTGCGCTCTTGCCAGCACCCCTCGCACCTAGTCTCTTTGGTGCGCTTACGGCTGTATTCCACATGGCGTTCAACCTTTTGTATGCGTCCTGGAAGCTGAGTTCATTGAACTTTAGACCATGCTCCTTCTTGAAATTTACGCGATCACCAAACTGGCGAACGAATGAATCAAGCTCTCGGAATGTTAGGTCTGAACTATCCGTAGCAATGCGCTTCTTCAGTGCATGAAGTGCCATCAGCTCTGGTGAGTCTGGGATGAACTGAGAATCGTCAATGCTCTTGATTGCGCGTTCAACCACGGATACTGGCGTGTTTGCCTGTGGTGTGTCCGTGAGCGTATATGCGCGTTCGTAGAGATCGTTGCTATTAGCCTCGACTTCAGCCTTCTTAGCAGCCACCTGACCACGAACTTCGCGCCCACGCTTTCGCTCAAGCTTCTCAACGCTGTCACGCATCTTGTCGAACTCCTTATTGTACTTGTCAACGCGAGCTTGGTGTTCAACCTCTCGTTGCTTTGTCAGCCTAGCCCTCTCTCCGCGCTGGATAGCCTCTGTTTGCTTCTTTGCCTTGGCCTTCTGAGTAAGCTCAATTTCGTCAAGCTGATTAACTCTCTGCTTGTAGGTGTCCAGCTTCTGCAAATGGTTGTCAGCCATTCGCATCATTACGCCTTCAATCGGCTCGTCACTAGAAATTCCAGTCTCAATCGACTGCTTGATTCTTCCAATCTCGTCAAGCTGGTCATTGTACCACTTTGCTTCGCGCCCCTTGGGGTCTAATCCAGCTCTCTGACTTTGTACCATTGATGCGTCTGGGTCTGCTGCCTGTGCCGCAGTAAGCTTGATGTCTGTCTTGTAGGCTTGATTTAGCTCGTCGGTGGACTTGACCAAATTATCAACAGCACCAAGGCTTGCTCGCTTCGCAAATGCCCTTCCGAGGACTTTACCACCTACCCCTGTTACAAGATCAATGGGAATTCCAATCGCAGACTCAATCCCTCTGCGCGTAAAGGCTTCTCCAACTTGCAAGTCCTCTCCGCTAACAGCGCGTGATGTTAAGTCTTGCCCAACTCCAGCGGCTAGACTGCCACCCGCTGCTGCGAGTGCCATGATGGGAATAGAAGCACCACCAGTTGCTACCGCAGCACCAATTGCACCTGCTACGGGGGCTACGCTTCCTGCCGTATCACCGAAGAAGTCAGCAAGTGATACTCCCTCTTCATCAACCGCTCGGAATTGTCCGCCCGTTTCCTCTGTGTCACGGTAAAGCATCTTCTGCTTGCCACCAATATCTACGGCGCGAATGTTTTCACGTCCGTAGCGTTCCTCCAAGCTCTTGAACTTCTCCTCGTCAGTTGCCTTGAAGGAGAGTGCCATGCGTCCGAGGGTTCCCATACCTTGAGTTACGTCAACCTCGTCATCGTTAAGCCCAAGCGAACGAGCTGTCAGCTTGCTCATGTTGGCACGCTGCTCATCCTTGCTAAGTTCGGTATACCCGTCATCGGCAAGCTTATACGTCCCAGAATCTAGCTTCTCCTTGGCATTACGCTGGAAGGTGGGGTGCGCCTTCATTGCATCTGAAATCCTAGTGACCGCTCCTTGGTCGCCAGCCTTGCCAGCTTGAACCAGGACGTTTTCGAGTTCTTCAAGTGTTGCCATATTATTTACTTGCGCTTGGGTTGTAGTATGATTCGGCAGAGCCGCCAACATCTTGGTCGTTGGCGTATCGTGGTTCACCGCCAGATGCACCACCCCCCATGATTTTGTCGAATTTCTCTTGACCGTGTTTACCGATAAAAGCTGCCGCTGTCTTATCCTCAACCGCCTTGAGTTGTGTAGCGTAGTTGACAAGGGCTTCGCGGAGGCGTTCTCCCTTAAGTCCCTGCTTTAGCGTATCATAGCTGTTCTGCAACATCGCAAGTTCCTTCTCCGAAACTTGGCCAAGCGTAGCGCCAGTCTTCTTGACCTCCATCAGTCTGTCGAGTGCAACCTTCGATGAGACGACCTCAAGGATAGAGTCTAGTTTGTGGGCATCCGTCCCTGGGACGTGCTTCAAGATAGAACCAGCAAGTCCAGTTGTTCCAATTTCAGTAGTAACTCCAATTGCTTCGTTTGTCAGACGACCAATGCGCCCAGCATCTCCAGATACTTGTCGTAGAAGCGCTTCATCTTTATCGAACGCCTCAGCGGCCTTTCCCTCTGAGGTCATAGTATCCTGCTCTCGCTTATATGCCTCTTGGTCGCGTTTGAAGTCAAAGTCCTTCATCTTCATCACTTGGTCAAAGGTTAGTCCCTCCTGCGCCGCAAGTGACTTACCCGTCTTCAAGTCAACTCCAAGGGAATTTGCCACTTGCTGACCTCGCGCAATGTCTCTAGGGCTTGCACCTGGAGCATTAGCCTTTGCCATGTCTGTAAGGTCTGCCATGCTAGTTTCCTCTCCAGTAGCCATTCGACGTTCACGATCACTCACAGCGCGTCCTGCCCCTGCTGGTGAGAATGTTCCCGCCATGCGAGCTGCGCTTTCCTGTGCCATGATGTCTTGCCCCGCTTCTCCGCTAATACCCCTAGACTCAGAGGAATATAAAGGAGACTCAGCAACAAGACCTGCCTCTGGGATTGCCTCTCCGCTTAGGAATTGCGATAGTGGAATGCCGCTTGCCGTTGTGAGCTGTCCCACCGTAGACGAAGTAGGGTCTGCTAGTCGAATCTGTTGGCTCGGATCTGCTTGCGGTGGAGTCTGTGGTGCGACAATAGGGCCAGCAAATGGGTCTTCACCAGTTGGAGCTGTGGAAGACGTTGGGTCTGCTAGTCCAAATTGTGGTGCTGCCGCTTCGGTTTGCGGGGCAGATTGGACAAACTCTGGTGTTCCAAACTGGGCTTTTACAGTTTCAACCGTTGGAATGAACCCAGCTTCCCTATCTGCTGGGATCGGAACCTGAGATGCTGGAACAAATCCAGCCCCGCCAGTTGGTCTAAACTCGCCACGATCAACCTGTGGCACTTCTGGCTCAACTTGAGGGGTGTTCGTCACTGGCTGTGGGATTAGCTTGTCTTCTGGGATGCCAAGAGGAAACTGACCAGGCTTAGCACCTTGCACCTCCCACTCCCCCATCATTGGGACTGCCCGTGGGTCATTAGCCATTAACGGCCCTTGCGTAGCTTGCGGCACTTGTGGCACAAACTGTGGCGTAGTGGGTTGAGCTTTCTGCCCACCACTATATTGCTGCATGAATTTCTGAAATTCTGGATTTTGTGTTAAATCTGCCATAATATTAGTTGTCTATGTTTTTAGTATAAATTACGTGTCAAGTTTTACGTGGAAATGCCTTGTTTAATGCTTCGCGGCGTTTTGCGCATCCACCGCATTTTTGAATCTTCGTGCCGAGCGTCTTGTCGATCACCCTTGCTATTGGTTGCGCGACCTTATGCACTACGTCACCAGCGCCACGAATCGGCTCTTTCCAGTCGATGGAGTCTTGCGGCTTGGTTATCGGCTTCGGTGGATTTAGGTCTTTAAACATTATGCGGTCTTCTCGATGTTTACGCTAGTGATTTCGTATTCGTAGCCTTGTATGTGGTCAAGCTCGATAGGGTCGCCCCCGTCGTCAATTGTCTCGGTCTTGGCGGTTGCCGTGAATGTAACTGGCGTAACTGCCACGTCCTCCCATGCTCCATAGCTGTCGATCACTGCCGTCCGCTTTCTGATTGATGGCGCTACCTCGTATTCAATGCCAATTACCAAGTCATCGCATTCGATGGTATAGCCACTCGTGCGAACAGTCCATCCAAAGCCAGTGCTTCGCGTCTCCCATAGTGAACTGCAAGACGTTCCAATCGTCGGCGTTTCGCGCGCTTCTGCATCGGCTTCGGTATCTTCAACAGATAAAACGGTCGTCCCCGTTCCGCTTAGTGATTTTTTAATCTCGCCGACACATGGATCTTCGGCGGATTGGTTGAAATATTCTGTATCCTCGCAGTTTTGATTTTTCAGTGTATTTGATGCAACTGTGTTTGTTGTATTCCCTGAAAGCCCGCCACAAACGTCATTGTATATACGGTTACTAGTACCCGTTGGAAGGTCGTCGCAATATTGATAGGTAGTTACTAATATATTTCCGTTTGTGGAACTCCCGCCAAGGTTGCATGTCAATGAGTCGTATTCTAGCGTAGATACAAAATCCGATGTAGATGCATCCACTCTAGCAAGCTTGACCTCGTAGGGCTGCGTGAAATGTGGCTGGCAGCACTTGTTAAAAGTATAACTTAACCCCGTATATGTTTGAGTTTGTAGCCTGTATTTCTTTGGCGGCGTGCTGGCTACTACACCATCGCCAGTAAACTCACTTAGCCCACAAAGCTCAGGGTTAACTTGCTCACTTTCACATACCGCTACCGCCGATGGACAAGCGCACTTGTGCCGATACTTCGACTCGTCGAGCCGTTCGCAGCATGTTAGTAAATTCGTCGCCATTATATCCGATTCCAAGAATGAGACGCGCCGCAACTGTCCACGTTTTGCGAACCGCCGAGGTTGCTACTAATTGCGTCAATTGCGCCCGTATCCCACGTAAGCGAGCCGAGTTGCTGCTTTGTTTGTGTTGACGTGTCTGCGCCTGGGTCACTTGTTACGATTGCCACGGCAGTTATCACCTCGCTCGCGTTTACCGTAGCATCAAGCCAAAATGTCGTCGCCGCCGCAACGTCAATAGTGTTGAGCGTATAGTCGTCATCGAGCGGTGTTCCTCCGATTGTTGGAATGATAGTGCTTACCGTTCCTTTGCGAATTGCGATTGTATCGGAATCAATTTGCACAATTTGAAAAGGAAAAATAGCTTCGCCTCCGCCACCACCACTACTATCATTGCCCAAGGTATCGTAGCTTGGCTTGAAATTATCATCCCCGCGCTGGTTGCTGTCCTCGTTTACCCCTTGCTGATTGTCTGTCTGGTCGCTGGCCTTGTTCGTGTCTACGTTGAACTTGCTCTTGATTTCCCTCCGCTCCTTGGTAGATGTAGCGCCCCTAAGCGCAGCATTCATCTTGTCCTTCATGGCCTTGATTGTTCTTCTGCGCGAACGAGTTGCCCTTTGATTGCTAAGGGAATTCTTGTTCTCAAGGTCTAAATCTTCTCGTGTTGGCATTATGTAATAACTGAGCTTCCTTGAGCTGGGATTGTTGCAACTGTGATAACCTTCTTGTAGTATTGAACCCCATCCTCGTCTACGAAAGCTGGTTCGATGTCAATAGTTCCTAGTGTGTACTTGTTGCCGTCTGGCTTCTCTGGCCCTCCGCTAACACTAATCTCGTAGGTTGTGCCATTCAGTAGCAGTGTGCCGCTAAGACCGTCGTCGTCAGTTGCCATTCCCGTCAGAGATGTATAGACATTCGGGATCTCATCGTCATCATTCTCGACTGCCCTAAATCCACGAAAACCAGGACGCTCACCAATCGGTGTCCCAAAGTTATCTCGCTGGTATCTCCACCCGTAGTAGGTTCCCCCTGCCCATTCGCTAGGCGACCATAATCCGATAGCCCCGTCATACACATAGTCCTCACTAGCGGGAAGTCCACTAGTCTGAAAGAAGACGTAGCTAGTAGCTGGGATCGGACGCTGCACTGGAGGTGATTGGTAGAAGAACCGATTGATAGCAATGTCCCCTCCAAGTGACGCTGTCGTTACTCTTGATACGCCGACGACTCCAGGATATGAGAAGTTAAACATCGCCCCGAACGTATTGGTGGGGTCTCCGTCTGTAAGGTCGCCACCGTCCGACCGTTGCAGCGTCGTGACCGTAATGGTCTTCAGTCCTTCTACATTCTGCTCTGACCGTGATACAACAGGGCCGCTGGTAGCTCCCTCGATGTGCAAGAAGGTTGTTGCAACACGATTAAGTCCAGTGGCCTCTGTGGTTGTTGAGACGTTCAGAGTTCCCGCTTCCAGCCAAATTTCGCTGAGTGTCCATTTAGCGTCTGTCTCGTCAATCTGGTAAGTCCCTAAGTATAGGGTAGTTCCGTCGCTGTCAATAGTTGTTGTGCCTACGACATTTGTGTATGCTGTCTCAGGAAGGGCTACAGACACCCTAGAGACCCGCTTGAGGCCATTTAGCTCGTAGTCTGTGTCCTCGTCCTTCTCCTGCACCCAAGAGCTTGTGAGCGTCTCGTAGGCCAAGGAAACACGCTTCTCACCGATTGACGGAATGTAGGGGTAGCTTGCCTCCACGCACACCATGTTCGGATACACGCTCTCTGGAATGGCTTGCCAACTCTCATCCACACCCTTGCCGAAGAATGCGTCTTGGCTAGCTGCAAACTCTGGGAGAATGCCACCAATGTTCTCGTAATACCAATCCGTCTTGTCTGACGATGGATCACAGAGGAATTCAAGCCGATAACGACCATTCCACAGCTTAGTTACTGAGGCAGAGCCATTGGCTACTTTGAGTCGTGTTGTTCCTAGAATTGCCATTATAGAGGGCTATGTGTGCGAGTGATGACCACTGAAATGTCGTAAATGTCTACGCTATCATTGCTGTCGCTAGTATCGAAGTAAATCTTACAGCCACCCGAAACGAACGTAGATAGAGAGAACAGAGATGTTGTAGTTGAAATTGTTGTGGGGTCTAGTGACATGTTATTTCTGTAAAAAGGTTCTTGCTGCTGTTAGTGCTGCTTCGTGATATTCTTTAGAGTCGTCCATTTCAGTGTGAGTGTATTCTAATAAAGTCGGCTTACATAAAGATTTGCCTCCTTTTAGTAAATCCCCGTCTAGCTGCCACCATTTAGCCTTCTGAATGAAATGCTTGACAACCGACACATTCTTCGGAACTTTAATCTTCCAGTCACAAAATGCCGCCCATCTGCCGAGTATTGTCTTGCTGCGGTACACAGGATCGCACAGAACGCACGTAACGGGGGCTTTAAGGCGTTTTGCGAGTTGAGGCATACCATGACCCCCTCCCCAACTGTAAGCGCATATAAGGACTTCTGAGGGCTTGAAGCTATTGATGTATTTAGCGTAATAGTCCCAGTTCGTATCCCATTCCTTCAGTTCAATCAACACGTCTTTATTGGCGCACAGATCGTCAGCAACGCGCATCTCTCGCCACAGTTTCCTAGACCCAGTGTGCTGGTGCATCTTCTGGCTAAATCCAGAAATTATAATAATGGCTTTTAAAGCGCCCATGTTCCTTCCTTCTTGATGTGATAGTGAATCTCTGGAGCTGGCGCATGGTCTACGCCAATTTCAACTTTTACGTCACTTTCAACCTTCACTGAAAAGCCGTATTTAATGAAAACCGTGGCGACAATGCCCACGACCAGGAGTGCTACGACTAGAACTACTGCAATATATTTCATTTAATTGGAACCTCCGCACTTGTTGAGACAGTCTTCTCAATAACATTACCATCACCGCTAGGGGAATAGATGCTCACGTTGCCATTGTAGGCACATCCCAGCATGTAGCTGATGAAATAGAGAATGTATAGGACTGTGATTAACTTATTCATCAATGGTCTTTAGATTCTGGACATGAGCACCTATCTCGCTGACTTCGCGCAGGAGGAGCTTAATGTCTGCTTGCATCTCGCTTGTTGCATTGGACTGAGCATCCCATCTGCGCTCATCCTCAGCCTTGTGCTGCATTAGGTCATGCTCAACGATTGACACGCGCTCTGCTGTAGCATCCACCTTGGCAACCTTCTCCTTGATGAACTCTACCCCAAATGCACTAATCACCCATCCACAGAGGACTATGATTATTGCTCCTACTGCATATGTGTGACGAGCGTTCATTATTTTTTGCGGATGCAGGTTTTCTTGGACTTCTTTATTGCCGTCTTCTTAGGCTTAGACACTGCTACCTTCTTAGGCTTACGGACTGCTACTCGCTTACTTGTTGATTTCATTAGATTTCGTCGGTTGTGAACCATCCGTCAGCTTTGAGCTGCTCGTAGGTTCGTAGGTTTGGTGATAGTGATGGTGATGCTTCGATGAGTGCCACGATGTCAATGCTGCCGCCCTTGGCTTCGGTGATTGCTGCGACAATGCCTGCTTCTTCTTCCTCG
>Ga0315321_10002919_pt1 | contig 13301 bp, 11 predicted proteins | sample M180m21515metaG_FD_203464 | JGI IMG/M metagenome (GOLD analysis project Ga0315321, IMG submission 203464) | Ammonia-oxidizing marine archaeal communities from Monterey Bay, California, United States - M1 80m 21515 | ecosystem: Environmental > Aquatic > Marine > Intertidal zone | place: USA... | reverse complement strand
CTAAGACCACCCATGACACCCTCAGGCATATCATTGCTAAGAAGGTAACGCTTAACATTGTCACCCTCTTTAACTAGGTCTGGGTCAATAGACTGCAATACTTTCTTTGTAGCAGCTTCCATCTTAGCTAACTTCTTAGGGTCTTTAACCGCTTCTTTAGTCTTAGTTAAAGCAAGAGCAGCTGCTTCATTTACACGATCTGCGTTAGCAACACGCCCCTCATCAATAGTATCAGCTAACTTCTTAGCACCACGGTGTTGCAAAGCAGCACCAGTACCATACGTACCTGCACCTACACCAAAGCCCAGCGCTCCACTAAGAGCGACTGCACCCCTGTCTACCTTGTAGTCCATGTCCATATCGTCAGCAGCAGCTTCACGTATTTTTTGGTTACCGTACTCAAAGCCAGCGCCTATAGCACCATCTGCCATACCAGCAACTAGACTACGCTTAATGGCTTGCTTACCTGCTGTACGTAATGCAAGAAGAGATGCCTGCTTAGTAGCTTGAATAGCTGCAGCACCTACACCAGCAGTACCTAATCCTGCAACAGCAGAGGCATACGTGGTGGGTGCAGATCCAACGCCCTTAAGATAGTCGCCAATCATCTCACCGCCACGATCAAAGATACCCTCGCCCTTAGCGTTATCAAATGCAAACATGAGTCTACCAAAAGACTCACGATCTTTTACATCAACAGAATCATCATTCATAAAGTAAATATCTTTACCTATCGTGATTTCATTGGTAGTTTGATAACGGAAGTGCTCTAATACCTCAGATACTACATCATCAGCAGACATATCTTCGAGGTCACCTGATGTGTAACCCTTACGTTCAGACTGCAGGAAAGTCACAGCATCTTGAAGAAACTCAGGATTAGACTTGAGATCAGACAGCTTCTTGTCTTGCATGTTTTCAGGCGTGTAATAATTCATAACGGCTCCGATTATCGCTTTATAGAGAGGGTATTATCTTGTTCCTGCACTATATCACAAACCCATTTCTTTTTGCACTAGAGCTATGCCATATTTCTCGACTAACATTTCCAGTAACCCTGAGTCCCCGCTTAATTCGTTAGCTTTCTGTGCTCTCTTAAGACGTGCTTTATCACTTGATGTCATCTCTTTTGGCTTCTTAGGTCTGGAAACTAAAGGCTCTACCTCAGTCTCACCCTCTTCTCTGGAGTTACCTATGCCTAACTTAGCTAGGAACGCCTTGGCTGTAGAAGCAATAGATGCGTTAATTTTATCTTGTGTGGAGTGCAAGCCCTCAGAAGCCATCTCAGGCATAGTTGGATAAGGGTCAATGTCTTTTACATCAACAGGTGTACGCTCTGGAAATAATGTAAGAGCAGCAAATTGTTCTTGTAGCTTAGCGAATGCAGCAGCACGATTGCGTTGACCTTCGTTCTGCATTATACGATCTTCTAATGTTCCATCAAACATACGTGTTGTTAAATTACTGATAGCTTTAGCTAGATTGCTAGGGCTTACATTATCAATAACTGTTTCTACAGTGAGATTAGCTTTTTCCTCAAAGTTTTTAAGAGTCTTATTAATGGAAGCCACAGCCTCTACTACCTGTTTCTTGTAGTCGGGTGGCATTTCACCTACACGCTCTGCAATAGCAGCATCAAGCTCTGCTGGTGTATTAATAGATAGAGGTTCAATAGATGTCATAGCCTTGAGAGGTTGTGGGTAGTTTTTCTCATCCGCTAAGAACTGACGATCCATATCTTGAATACGTTTTTTCTGTTCATCAATCGCTATCATATTAGCTTCTAATTCTTGCTCTTCTTTTGTTTTAGCGGGTGTTACAAATCCAGAGATAGGTTGTGGGTAGTTTTTCTCATCCGCTAAGAACTGACGGTCATTGTCTTGAATACGTTTTTTCATCTTCTCAGCGTCAGTGAGAACACCAGATTTTGCTATGTTATTTTCAACATTTTTCTTAACCTCAGCGTATACACCTGCACCAAAGTCATAAGCGTCCTGTAAGGCATCTGTAAATACTGTAGCAACCTCAGCCTTTCTTAGATCTACTTCCTTAGCAGTTACTTTTGGCTTATTTGCAATTCTCTCAGCTTCGCCACTCAACCAGTCACTAATAGATGCACCTGACTCTACACCTGCAAGCCCTCTGAACCAGTCTACCGTAGATGAAGCTGCATTTGATAGAGCCACAGCAGCGGTGTTATTAAAGTTCTCCGCACCTGCTACAAGTTCTGAATCAGAGGGGTAATCAGGGAACATAGTCTTAAGAAACTTTGTTGTTTTCTCACCTGACAAAAACTCTGATGTAAGTTTATTAGCATCTTTAGGTAGTAAAAAAGCGGTATCTGCAGTGATTGTTGTGTCGGGTATCGGCTGACTTCCGTACTCAGCAGCGGGTTCACGCAGCCTTAGCTCCTCGTCACTTAGATTTGTATTACTAATACCACCCGTATCTATACCCTGCTCTTCAAGCATACGAGCTACGATAGGACTTACAGCATCTGTTGTAGTTGATGGACCAGCAGGTAATCCAGCACCAGCGGTAGCAGTGGCGGCTGCTGCAGGGGGTTCAGCGGCAGTAAGTTCTGTAACCGATGTAGCTGCAGCAGCTTCACTAACAGAAGCAGACTCTTCTTCACCTACTACCCCTGAAATAATAGCATCAATGTCATCATCTGTCAGCTTTCCACCTGTACGCTGTACAATTTTAAGTGCTGTACCGTTAGCAACACTCTCTTTTAGACTATCTAATTCTTGTACTGAATCTACACGATCATAGATGCCATCAAGAATAGCCTTACGGAAAGCATTTAGGGACAGGTCTTTACCAAGGTTAGACAGAACAATGTCCTTCTCTAAACGTGCTAGTGCTGTGCCTGCTCCTAATACAGATGCTTTAAGTGATGCCTTATCCGTGTCTGAACTGGATGAATATGCACTGTATTGTACTTGATCCGTTAGATCTGAGCCATCAAACACATTAGTGGATAGCATACTGGAGTAAGTAGTACGTGTCTGCTTAGATGTAGATGCGGTGTAGTCATACGCCAAGCCACCACTACGTGTCACACCACCTACTACATCCTCAGGTGCAAAACCAGCCTCTTGCATTTCAAGTAACTGTGCATATGACATACCGCCTGGTCCCTTGATGTTTTGCATCTTCTCAGCAGCCTGTAGCTGGGGGTCATAAGCCAATGCAGCACGAATAAAGCTACGTGTCTGAGCACCCTCTGATTTAGGATCTGCTTCCTTTGCAAGCTCTGTAGCATTTAGACCCATCAGTTTCTCAATAGCCTGCAACTTTGTCATACCGTTAAGCGGCGCAAGCTCATTTGTCATATTAACGTAAGACATGACTTGCTCTGCGCCTAACCCTACACCACCCGTACTTTTAACTTGAGTGTCTGTTTGGTCAAGCTTAACCTGTAGCCCAGGTAAGTCAGTACCATAAGCCTCAGCAAGAGCTATGGCTTGCTCATCCTTCAATCCATACTTGTTTTGAATAGCCTGTGTAGTATCAAGTATTGTATCTGCTAAACTCTTACGCTTAGCATAATCACGTTTAGCAATACGTGCGTTAGCTAAGTTCTCTTTAATAAGTGCATCTAGCGAATCCTGACGTTTTGCAACATCTTGACTAAACTGTTCACCAAACCCTGACCAAAAACCTGCTGCCATGTTACTATCCTCGTGCCATAAGGCCACTTTGCATTTGCTGCGGCTCTTCTTCTGTTTCCATTATAGAGGCATCCATTTCAGGAGTCTCTTCTTGCATAGTCTGGTACTCAGCCTCTGGTTTATCTAGGATACCTAGTGACTCCATAGCCATTTCATAACCTGCATCTCTACCACCCTCAGGTGTATCCTTGAGCATCCGAGTAGCCTTAGCTAAGATGAACTGACGCTCTTTCTCTTGTGCTGCCTCTTCATCCTTCTCAAAGCCCTCTACATAAGAGACACCTGCCTCCTTAGCCATAGAGATAATATGCTCGTGCATAAAGGGTGCAACAATAAGACTTACATCTATGCTGTGCCAGCCTGCAGCTACACTAGCAGTAAGAATACTCTCAGCCAAAGCACGTACAGGGAAGCCAATGTCCAGCAAGTCTAGCATATTATCTATAACTTCTGGATCATTGAACTTACTCATGTGCATTGCAATGGCTTCCTCAGGATCAGTAATCTCTGGAGGGTTTTCCCATGGGTAATTCTTAGGTTCGTCTGTAAGTGACTGACCGGGAATAGGAGCTTTTAGTAGTTCCATAATAAAATACCTTACTTAGTGAATCCAGCGCCGAAGTAGAGACCTACAATAGCTGATACGATATGTGTGTCGAGGGGGGTGATAACAAAGCCTGTAGCTGACTTCCATTGTATAGCTTCTGCAGGACCAAACAACCAGTTTATAAGACCGCCCTGTACTTCTGTGTAGCCTACATACACATCTACCATAGGATACCACACAGCAACTAACTTAGGCAAGACTATAATAGAAAATACAGCAGATAAAGCAATAAGCCTACGTGTCCAAGCAAAGTGCTTGTCTGTCTTACCAGCATCACGTGCATCTGCTACAGCACTACGGTTAAACTCAGCACGTTGCATAAGCATGGCTTGCTGAGCTTGTTTAGCTTTTGTATTCTGCCCCCATATAGACATAACCCCGCCTAGCAGGGTGGAGAAGAGCATTGTGATAAGTTCTAAAGGAAGACCAAACATTATTTAGCCATTAAGCCAAGAGGACGTGCCTTAGGTCTTGGTGAAACAGCTACACCATCTCTATTAGTAACCCAGTGCTTACCGTCATAAGTAGTTTCACTATCAGCATTGCCAAATGTGTGTCTACCAATCTTCTTAGTACCTCTCTGACGCCCCTTCATATCGTCTAACCAATCAGGTTGACTTACAGACTCATTTAAGTAGTGTGTAGCACCGCCAGTAGGATCTTCATACTTACCAGCAAGAATAGACATAGCCGCTTTGTAAGAATCCTTACTAGGCTTTATTTTCATCATGTCTTGGCCTTGCTCACCCTCAGCGCCACCTGTGTACGAGTTCCAAGGAGAGAACTGACCCTTTTTAAGAATGACGCCTTTTAGGCCTTCTCCATAACTACCAGCAGCAGCCCTGTTAGCAATAGTAGCACCTACAGCTATCTTACCTTTGTAAGGCTCTCCTCTGGTTTCTGCTTCTATTGTACGAGCTAAGATCTCCACATCAGACATCTCATCAGGGCTTTCATAAACCCTGTACTCTGGCACTTTCCCATCTGGGAGCTGCACCCCGCCAGCATCAGTGTTAGCGTTACTACGATAAGCCTCACCGCCACCCTCCTTTAATGATTCTGTAATACCTAAACTACTACGATAAATAGCGTTTTCCTTAGCTGACTGTTCAGCCAACTCTTCCATAGATAAATCTTTATCTGTACGAGCATCCATAGTTTTACCTACAAGACTCTGTATGGAAGCCATAGCATCGCTTGCAGTATCTTTCAAGGCTTCACTTACCCTGCTCTGCGTTCTAGCCATTACACCCTGACGCTCAGCACTCTTAGAGGAAATGCTTTCTGGTGTAGGCGCAGCGTATGTACTACGGATTGCTTCTACTATACTTTTATCTAATACATTCATCTTATTATAACCACTTCTTTAATACCGCATCAAATGCAATAGCAGATAGTTTGCCTTTACCGATGCTATCCTGTAACTTACCTTGTTCATCTGCAGTAAGCTTAGCGATAGCAATGTTAGCAGCACGATCAGCAGAACTCTCAGAGGCAGCGAATGCAAAGCTCATAAGGTCACGCTCACGTTGCCATATCTGATCCATGTTAGATGCAGTCAAAGCATTCATAGTCTTAGCGAAGTCAGAGTTACTCTGGTTTTGTGCAGCTGTGTTTAGTGTAGATATGTTCTGACGCCACTGAGCATTAGACTGTGCTATCACAAGACCATTCTGTGCGTTAAACAAGTCACGCTGTTGTTGTATCTCTGCGTTAAACTCACGTAGAGCATTTACACTATTTACGTTAAACTGATCCATAGCGTTTTGCTGGGATGCGTTAAACTGACCTGTTTGGCTAGTCAGGCTAGCAAAGAACTGGTTAGTCTGATTCTCACTAGCTGCATTAAACTGTGCTGAAGCGTTTGCTGCCGCTTGATCTGTGAACAATGCCTGTACATTCTGCTGTGTCTTAAACATAGCAGTCTGTTGCTCGTTAGACAAGTTAGCCATGTCCATCTGCATAAAGTTCTGAGCGTTCTGTACTGCAGCTTGTTGACGGTTATTCAGGTTCTGAGTGTCAAGTTGTGACAGTGCAGCCGCCTCAGCCATAACCATAGCCTGACGATTAGACATGTTGTTGAGGTTCATTGTGTTAGCAGCACGACTGTTCTCTAGTGCAATGTTCTGCTCAGCAGTGAAGTTCATGTTAGCGATGTCACCAATACGTGCTGAATTAGCTACACGTGATTGGAAGGCTTGGTCAAACTCCATACCAAGGAAAGTAGCACGTTGTTGTGCAGCAAGCATAGCACGTTGCTGTCTGTTAGACAGGTTCTGACCTTCAAACTGAGCCTGTACTTGTGCATCCATCTGAGCGATAGGCAGTGCAGCTTCCATTGTAGCTTGTATAACAGCCTGACCTGCCATGCTAGAAGCACCCAAGCCACGAGCAGAGAGTGAAGCCATAGCTGTACGCATAGAGCCTGCTGCCCACGCAGGTGTTTCACCACCTTCAAACTGCTGCATAAGACCCTCTAGCTGACCTTGTACGGTAGCTTGCTTAGAGGGTGTAGCAGTAGCGGCTTGGATCTGCTCATTGAACTGTGCAGCCTTCTCTGCATCTGCTACACCTGAGATAAGCTCACCAGCTTGGATCTCACGCTGAACTGGGTTGTTCATTAGGTAGGCTGTACCCTGTGCGGCTTCCATGCCAGACACAGACGTTTGCTGCTGCTGAGCTGCCTGTACCTGTGCCTGAGGTGCAACAACACCCTGAGCAGCCTGTAGCTGGGCTGTCTCAGCTTGAATTTGAGGTGTTGCTGTGACAGGTTGCATAGTAGCAGGGGCTGACAAGACAGGCATCTGGGCTTGCTGTACAGTACCTACTGTAGCAGCCTCAGCCATAGGGGCTGCACCTGTAACCATACCCGCTGTAGTAGGAATAAAGTCTTGCTCTATAGGCTGGATCTGTGCTAGAGGGGACTGCATGGGTTGCATGGTTTGTCCTACAAGATTAGCTTGCGCTTTAGCTAATTCTTCAGGAGTAGACAAGCCACCCTCAGCATAGCCTCTACTAATGTATCCACCCTTGTTCGCCATTACAGTGCCGATAGCGTTAAACTTACGCTTCATCCCCTCACTAGCATTAGCAAAAGCGTTAAGTGAAGCATTAGTCTTAGGGCCGTTGTAGCCATTAATTGTAGCGATACGATACTTAGCTTCAAGCATTGTGTCATCACTTGTAGCAGTACCACCTGCAGCATAGCCTTTACGCATCATACCACCTTGTGCAGCACCAGCCGCCTTTGTGTAACCTGGAGGTACATATGTAATAGCCTGACCATTAGTTTCCGTAACAGGGATAGACTGACCATATTGATTAGTGTACTGCACTGTTTGTACACCTACGTTAGCTACACCCGTACCAGGCATAGTTTGTGCAAGCTGTTGAGCAGCAAAGCCTGCCTGTTGTGGTTGAGTAGTCTGTTGAGCAGAGTAAGTAGGTACAGCAGAAAGCCCTGCGGTTTGCAAAGGTGTACTAAACGTACCACTAATAGGCGCTGTGCCATAGGTAGGCATAGTAGTAGGTTGCGTTACGGTTGGCTGTTGTGTAGTAGGTGCAGTAGCTACAGGTGTACCTGTTTCAGTTGTAGTAGCTCCTACATATGTAGGAGTGCCTTCTGTGCCTGTAGCTACTCCTGTATCTGTAGCTACTCCTGTATCTGTAGCTGTTTCTACTGTAGGTGTTTCAACAATAGGAGCCATAGTTTGCTGTGTTTGCTGTTGTGTACGCTTTGAAGCATTATACTGTTCAACACCATCAAACTGTTGAGCAGTCTTAAACATACTACCTTGACGCTCATTTAAGTTTTGTACACCTACCATTGCACTAAGTGCGTCTAAATTATTAAGCTGTTGACCCCATGTTGCACTTGTACCATCAGCAAATGTATACTGCAACCCACCCTGACCAAATGTAATATTATTGTTAGGTGTACCAAAAGACTGGTTTAGTGTTTGTAGGTACGACTCTTGTGTCCAGCTAGGGCGATAGTCTGCTGTATCTGTAATAATGCCATAGGCTAAAGCACCTATAAGAGCGTTTTCAATGCCTTTCTTCTGTGCTGCTAGTAAATTAGCATCGCTTGTCTCCTTAAAACCAAACCCTTTATATCTTCCCGTTTGTGCATAGGTTGGTAGTTGTCTTGTAGGCCCACCTCCTGTAGAGATAGTACCACCACCCGCAATCATAGAATCCTCTTGTATGCCTTTTAAGTAGTCGCTACCTGATAGGTTGCCTTTAATGGCATTGTATAACTTAGGTGCATAACCCGGTATATTACCATTAGGTTTAAGTGACCTGTACTTGTCTATAGCAGACACATATTTATTTTTATCTAAGCCAAACGAAATTAGATCTTTAGCATCAAGGAATGTATCAGTGAGCTTAACACCTTCAGGCGATACAAGTACAAATCTATAATCGTCTTTATTCGAATATCTTTCAAGTTCAATATTAATATCTTTACCATAAGACGTGTAGACTTGTCCGTCTTTAGATACACCTACAGCAGGACGAATACTAGTTGCAATACCCCAAACTTCACTGCGGGATATTTCTGGCATAGCTTGATGGATTACGTTAGATAACTTATTAAGATTAACTGAACTACCACCAAACTGTTTAGCCTTAGTAGCTAGAGCTAGTAATGCAGCACGTTGTTCTGCAGTCTCAGCAACTTTATTGTTTAACCCAAAGTGTTTCTCGGTAGACGATATAGCTTCTTCTTGTGTGTCTCTACGTGGTCCCATCTGACCATCTTTAGTTACAGCACGATAGCCATCATCATAAATGACGTTTACAACTTCATCTGGGTTAGTGCTATTGCTGTCAGCAAGAATGCGATCTGTCTCAGCTTGAAGATAATCTTCTACAGAGTTATATTGCTGTTGAGTAGTAGCTGTTTGGTTCTGAACCTGAGTATCAGCAGCCCTATCCGTAGTATCCACAATAGCTTGTGGTGGTGGTGGGGGTGGAGCATTGTTAGCTGGGGGATTGCCGGGTTTGTCATTGTCTGTTGCGTGAGACCCTCGTGACTCAAAGCCGCCAGAATATGTATTTTTAAACGTAGTAGCCATTACAATGTACCCTTACTTACCAAAATTCATCCATACTGCACCTGCTATAAAGGTCAGTATAGAGACTGTTATTACTTTTGTTACTGTATTCCAGATAGACTTACGAGTATCACGCCAAGCCTCTAATAAGCTACGCATCTCAGTAATATCTTTCTGTGCGGAGTCATCAAGCAAGCCAATAGAAGCCAATGCCTCCTTCGCACCCTTACGGGCTGCACGGTCAAGCATAGCTTCAAGTTCTTCATTTGTGATTGTTGTTTGACCCATGCTCTTTAGTACCTATAATTATTGAGTAAAGGATGTTTGAGTTATAACAGTTTTTAACTTACTTGTCAAGCCTTACCACTTGCCTTGTTTTACACCTAAGAAGAATAATAGTATTACTAAAGCACCTGCACCTGCTAGTAATACAGCAATACCTACAGCCCAGTTAATGCAGTTATCTATGAACTCTTGCTTCTTATAGACTAGTTCACGTTGTTCTTTACGTTGCTTTGCTTCTATACGTACTATCTCTTCCCATGCACTAGGGCCGTACGTCCAAGATATATGCGCCCTAAGTTCTTCTCGCATTTCTTTAAGCTTCTGCTTTTGTGACCATATCTCCAGTGCGTTAGACTGGTTGTCACTAAACATCTTGTACATGGGAGGGTTCTTAGCTTTGTCTTCTAAGAAGTCTAGGTCACTCACAGCCTTAGACCACTGTGACACTGCGCCAGTCATAGCACTGATCTCTCGCCCTACAGATACAGCTTTCTTGATACCATTGTAAGCTGTAGTAGCAGCCGCCATAGCTGTAAAGGGATCAACCATCTTACTTAGCCATATCCCTATGGTCTCTGTTGATGTAACGTAGTTCACTCTCCATAACGGCTATACGTTGCTTAAGCTTATTGATCTCATTGATAGCTAAGGTCATAGAGGCAAGTTCATCCCACAACTCTTCTATGTCACCCCACACATACTGTATCTCTACGCTATTGCTTTTAACATCACGCTTAAGGTTAATGTTATCCTCAATAGCCATACGTGAGCCAAGCTGACTGACAGTCTCTTCTAAACTAGAGATGGTAGATGCCTGTTGAGACACCCACCATACACCGCCTGCAAGCTGTACAGCCATAGCTGCAACAAGAGCAATAGGAAGTTTAATGTTTTCCATAGATTCACGGGCCTCTAATTAAACCTGTACGTTATTTTTCAGTAGTAGTATTATTTGTAGTCGTATTCGTAGTTGTAGTAGTGCTTGTTACTACTTCTGGTTTGACGATAGTCACTCCTGCTATAGACTCCATTGTTGAATTAGTATCAACGGCAACTGCTGTGTTGTTATTGCTATTTACTATGCCTACATCTTTGTTATTATTAGATTGTGTACGAGCAACAAGGCCATCTACTGCAATTCCAGCAGACTGTACAGTTGCGGGTACAAGAACCTGCGCCCAAGCTAGTGCAGTATCACCTCCAGAGCGAGGAGCGGCATGGTTAGTTTTACCTTGGTTTTGCATCATCATAGCTGCCGCTACAGCACCTGTTGGCCCCTGTTTTGCAATCTCTTTAATTGCATCCATACGAGCCATTTCTGCACTTGCAACAGAGCGTTGATAAGAAGCATTCATAGCTACATCATGTTCATTAGAGCAAGCTGCAAGAGCTAAAGAAGGTATTAATAGAAGATATTTCATTGTATCTCTTCCTCTAGGGTTTAGTAGGCCAATCGGCGTCTTCCAGATTAGGAAAGTTTGTATTAGTAGTAATGTCACGTAGTGCTTGGCGGTATGTAGCCCAAGCTGTTGCATCTACAGGGGCATCAGCTACTTGTGTCCAATCTGTTTCAGTTAGAAGTGTATTGCGTTTGTCTCTATTAACCCCAGCCATAGTATTGTCATACTCTGTAGTCTCTTCTGAGGTTTTAGCTGTTACAGTCCAGCCTACTGTCCATACATCGCCTACAAGAGAAGGGGTACTTTCTTCAGTAATGTTTTGTGTTCTAGGTATGTAACTAGGTTGATCTGCTTCACTTACAGAGTGAACACCATAGCTTTCAAGCATATCTGTTGGTATTTGCTTTGGGAATGATGTATTAGGATTATCACGGCGTAGTTGCCCTACGGAATAGGGGTATGTATCTACACTGCCGTTTGTGATTTTAACGTACATTTAGGTTTTCCTTTTTAAGTTATGCAGGGCTGAATCTAATTAAGAAGTCTACCCCATTAACACTACCACCAGAATAATAGATTTTACCTGATTCTGTACCACCTTCAGATATTTTATAACCAAAAGTAATAACTCTGTCGTATTGCGAATTATTGTAATATAGTGTACCCCCTTGAGGGTCTTCATACCCAGAAGGTAAAGTATAACCTGTTAGAGTATCATTATATGGTCCTCGAACCATACTTACTACAACAATTAAGTCACCTGCATTTGCTGATAGACTGGGAGTACCTGATGTATAAGTAAGATAACTTGAACGAAGCGGTGGGAAATCTATATAATTATTATTAACTTCTTCTATATCCCAACTACCTGCAAAAACAGGCAACATTACACTAGAATTCCTAGCAAAGAATTGGTCCATACCAGAAGAATTAAATATATGTGTTTCTGTGCCATCTAAATATGAATCACCTGAACCATAGGGTAATGTAGCAACAGTAGCATAGGGAACAATAGGATTAGCCCTAAAATGTATTGTCATAGGATCACCAGAAGTGCTTACATAAGGGGCAGAACCAGGGTTTCCTGTATAATCAGATATGTTACCATCAGAAACGTGTAACCATAAAGGTGTGTCACCTGATTCAATACCTATATTTGTAAGAGGTGTACTTGGGTTTGTGTCTGATCCATCCCACTCAAACCCCCTAAGCACACCACCTCCAGCAGCACCAGCAGCAGCTTTAAGTAATTTTTTGCTCGATCCTATCATGCCACTGCTGCTCCAGATAAGAAGCCGTACCAAGTTGAACCCGAATTTATTGTCATAAAGGTATACACATCTTTTACTCCACTTGCAGGGGCATCAGGTGCCGTACCGCCAGCCCAATCTACTGAGCTAGGCCAAGTTAATGTGTGAGTACCACCTGCTGTGATGATTAAGCTGAACGTACCTACTTGAGGTGCGGCAGGTGCGTTTGTGAAGCTAAACGTTGTATTTCCGCTTGTGGTGAGGGTATATGTGTCTCTTGCGCCTACATCTACGCTAGGAGAAGTACCAGATAGTGCGGCACTTGTGTTGTCGATACCTGCACCGGGAATACGGAAGCGGTTGATGCTGGTGTTACCAAGTGTGATCTCATTAGAAACTGTGGTTGTTGAACTAGTAGCCCCTATACCAATTACAACAGTATTTGTTGCAGTAGTTGCATTATGATTAGCGTTATACCCAAGAAGTACGTTATTGGAACCTGTTGTTAATGCTTTACCTGCGTGTCTACCTACTGCTGTGTTATTATTAAAAAGACTTCCAGAAACACCATAAAGAGCTTGCCAACCGATTGAGGTGTTATTGGAGCCAGTATTATAATATAAAGAACCTGCACCTACTGCAACATTGGTATTACCCGATCCAGCTGAACCTGCCTCAAATCCTAATAAGACATTACTATAACCCGTAGTAGTTGAGAGACCTGCATCAGTACCAATAACTACATTGTCTTGTCCAGAGGTAACTGCACTACCTGCGTTCTTGCCACCAAAGAAGTTGTTACTGCCTGTAGTAATACCATAACCAGCTTGGTAACCAATAGCGGTGTTGTTGCTGTGTGATTGATTATAGACACCTTGCAGAGCTTCCGCACCAACAGATACGTTACCTGTGCCTGTTTTGTTGTAACGTGTAGCATAAGACCCAACGCTAACATTGCTGCTAGCTGTGGTATTATCATAACCAGAGTTTTGCCCTAAAAAGGTATTAGAAGCGCCTGTAGT
>Ga0315321_10002915_pt1 | contig 13314 bp, 15 predicted proteins | sample M180m21515metaG_FD_203464 | JGI IMG/M metagenome (GOLD analysis project Ga0315321, IMG submission 203464) | Ammonia-oxidizing marine archaeal communities from Monterey Bay, California, United States - M1 80m 21515 | ecosystem: Environmental > Aquatic > Marine > Intertidal zone | place: USA... | reverse complement strand
AAAAGTCCGTTGGTACCAAATCCAGAAGCACGCTACCAATAGCATAAGTGCCATGCCAAATTTATACCACCTTGAGTCATACCAAAGTGACTGATCCCAAGCAAGAGAACCTGTTTCTTTAGCTACCGACCCAGTTTTCTTATATATCGCGGCCATTTTTAATTCCTCCTTGATATTTTTTTCTCAAAACAATAATTCTTTTACATCACGATGCATATTATGTAATATTGTTATTATAAATAATAATCAATTCTTATTATCGGTATCATTGGTATAAATCTATACATAGTAGGAGCACCTAATGCGCCATAGTACCTTACGCCAACTTGAAGTATTTGAGACTATTACTCGGTTAGGTAGCTTTACGCGCGCAGCAGAAGAGCTATGCGTGACTCAACCGACGGTGTCAATGCAGATTAAAAATTTAACTGATGCTATTGGCCTGCCGCTATTCGAACAAATTGGTAAAAAAATGTATCTAACTGAAGCTGGGAGAGAGTTACATCAAGCTTGCCTTGGTATTTTTGAACATCTAACTCAGTTTGAGATGATTGCGGCAGATATGAAGGGTCTAAAAGCCGGAAAATTAAGACTTGCGGTGGTAACTACCGCAGAGTATTTTGCCCCACGCCTACTTGGAATGTTTTGCCAGCAATATCCAGAAATTGAAGTATCTCTAGAGGTTTCTAACCGGAAGCATATATTAGACCGCCTAGCTAATAATATGGACGATCTCTATATTTTAGATCTCCCACCAAAAAGTGAAGAAGTAAAAGTCCAGAGTTTCCTGCAAAACCCTCTGGTTGTTCTTGCATCTGTCAATCATCCACTTGCCAAAGAGAAAAAAATTACACTAAAGCGTATAGCTGAGGAGCCATTTATATTCCGAGAAAAAGGTTCGGGAACACGTATTGAAACAGAAAGTTTTTTTACTAAGCAGAATTTAAAACTAAAAACAAAAATGACCCTCGGAAGCAATGAGGCAATCAAACAAGCTATGCTTGGTGGTTTAGGAGTTTCAGTATTATCACGCCACACATTAACTCTTGATTCACATAAAGATCAGCTAGCCGTACTTGATGTAAAAGGCTTCCCTATTAATTGTCAGTGGCACTATGCCTACCCATCAGGAAAAAATTTATCAATTGTGGCGCAGACATTCTTAGCATATTTACAAAACCCACCACAGCTTATAGTAGATCTTGCGCTAACAGGGGTCGGCATTATAACTTTCCCTGAGCGATAGTATAAAATCTTAACCCACCTACTATGCAGTTACAGGCGCCTATTACAAACAGAACAATAATCCTTTAAATCTGTCTTTCTGAATCAATTTTAACAATCCAAATTATTTGAGAAATTTATTTTTAATACGACGCGTGATGCGCCAGACTACAAACAATACCAATGGTATCATCGCTCCAGTAACTAGCTCAGGATGGTCTAGCAATCCTGCGGCCTTACCAGCTTTTGTTAAATACAATATTAGGCTAACTACATAATACGAGATGGCCGCAATCGACAAACCTTCCACAGTTCTCTGTAGCCGCAACTGTAGTTCTTGACCACGCGTAAGTTTCTCAAGTAATTGCTGATTCTGTGCTTCAGTCAGTATATTGACCTGCGTGCGCAGTAGTGCACTCGTATGAGAAATTCGTTTAGAAAGTGAGCCCATTCGCTGTGCTGTATCTTCTACTTTTGCTATAGCAGGAGAAAGACGATGCCACATAAATTCACCAATGATTTGCGTGCCAGGTATAGCCCTCTCTTTTAATTCAGTAATACGTTGGGTTATCATCTTGTCATAGGCACGTGTAGCAGTAAATCGGTACATGTGTTCGATAGTAATACGTTCCATATCCACTGCTAGAGCAACTAGTCTATCTAGCAACTCTTGCTCAGAAGTGATTTTATTTTTAAGCTGGTCTGTGATACTGGCTAATTGTTGCTCAGAATTTGCTAACTCAGAATCAAGTTTCTTAGCCACGGGTAGGCCACGCAACGCCATGACACGGTAAGTTTCTATTTCTAATAGCCGCTGAGCAATGCGCCCGGCCCCAGTCACCGATATTGTAGGTGGCGCTATCACCAACATTCGTTCAAAACCACTGTCTCGAAGCATGAAATCTGTTACAACAAGCGAGCGACTGTTTCTTCCGACCAGAGATGCCACTACAGGGCGTTCACCAAACCAGTTACGTGCCGACAGCAATAACTCCTCCGGACTCTTTAGGTTTCCATGCACCATAGCCAGTTTAATAGCAGCAAATGTTCTTCCAGGAATTCCAGTTAACCAACCATTCGGCAAGACTAAGGATGAAAGCAAGTCAGGATCTGTCGTACCCAGCTGCGCGCTCTCTGGCAATTGTTGTACAAGCGTATAACTTGTAAACTCAGTGTGGCGCTCCCACCTCAAGGCATATCCCTGCAACCGTAGGCGGAGGAAGTTATGCTGTAGATGATCGACCGTGAGCCCCTCCTGCCCAGGTAGGCGGCGCAGATGTTCACACTCTTGCTCAAGGGTAATATCATTACTAATTACTGCGATATAGACAACTAGTGCAGGCAAATGAATGCGCTGGCTTTGGCGGGTATGCACCACGTTATGTAACAGCGCACGCTGTGGGTCATCAGGAGGCAGCCAGTTACTCTGAATAAAATCAGTATTCTGATTCATACGTATAGTATAGAAGAATAAATTATTGCAATTCTATGTTTTACAGTCTCGCGCCATATTTTGTGCCTCATCTATTTGGGAAGATGTCATTCCTTTTGCTATTTTGTCTAGATTATCTCTCGCAATTTTGTGTCCATTGCTAGCAGCAAGGTTGCACCACATGTGAGCGCAAACATAGTCTTTTGTTACACCTTGACCAATAGCATACATAAATCCAAGGTTAGATTGCGCTTTTGCATGCCCCTGCTCCGCAGCAAGTCGATATAAATTTACTGCTTCTTTATAATCTTGTATTAGACCTTCACCATTCTTATACATCAAGCCAAGATTATATTGCGCTCTTGCATGCCCTTGATCACTAGCTAGTCGGAACCATTTTGCTGATTCTTTATTATCTTGAACCACACCCTGGCCATTGTCATACAATAATCCCAGGTTAAATTGTGAATCCGCATCCCCTTGCTCCGCAGCAAGTCGAAACCACTTTACTGATTCCTCAAGATCTTGACTCACTCCTTTGTTATTCTTACACATCAAGCCAAGGTTATATTGCGCTCTTGCATTTCCTTGATCGCCAGCTTTTCGATACCACTTCGCTGACTCCTCATGGTCCTGAAGCACACCTATCCCCTCATCATATTTCGCACCAAGAAGATATTGCGAACTTGAATCTCCTTGATCACCTGCCTTCCGATACCATTTAGCTGATTCCTCAAAATCCTGAGTTATGCCTATGCCCTCGTCATATATCATGCCAAGCTTATATTGCGCCCTTGCATGCCCTTGATCAGCAGCCAGGTGGTACCACTTTGCTGATTCTTTATTGTCTTGAATTACGCCTTCACCGCTCTCATACATCTGAGCAAGGCTAAATTGTGCTCCCACATCTCCTTGATCACCAGCCAAGAGATACCACTTTGCTGACTCTTCATAGTCCTGAGTTACACCTTCACCATTCTTATACATCAGAGCAAGATTAAATTGCGCGCCTAAATCACCTTGATCACCAGCTTTACGATACCACTTCACTACTTCCTTATAATCCTGGGTTACTCCGTCGCCAGCAGAGTACATCAGACCGAGGTTAAATTGCGAACTTGCATCTCCTTGATCAGCGGCCTTTTGATACCACAGCGCTGCCTCTTTATAGTCTTGTATTACACCTTCACCATTCTTATACATCCAACCAAGGTACCACTGTGCAGCCGTGTTTCCTTCAATTGCTAATGGACGAAATAATTCAATCGCTTTAGTGTAGTCGCTTTTATTGTATGCATCTGTCGCATCTTTGAAATTATCAGTTTTTGCAACACTATTTTTTGGCATCAAAATAGAGGCTAAATAGGAAATATATTTCTTCATGTCGTATTTCTTCTCATCTAATAAAAAATATCATGAGGCAAGGTGAGTGGCGATTTAGGTTGAAATCCGCATGCAAATTCCAGCATAGCTTCTACCAAACTACCTCGTGGAGTTTCTTCCCAGCCACCTCTATCATTATGGATCAAGACCGTTTCACCTTTATTCATGTGTCCAGAATAAAAAACTATAAAAAGCCTCCGTTGCTTCCTTTCCTTGCAATCATATTCATCTTTTTGCCTTGCTGATGCGACCCCATATTCCTCATTAATCATTTTGTAGTCAGCAAGAACCCACAATCTTACTCTATCACCAGTTTTTCGAATGGTATCAGGGTCAGCATAAGCGGTCATGGTGGCTTCTTCTCCCGCCTCTCTAGCACTCACGGCAACTTTCACCCACTCTGCCATCGCACTACTACTCACAGAAACTAACAGAATCATCAGTATGGCTTTATGCATTGAAATCCTCTAGACATGTGCTACCTAGCCTCGCATCCTATTGTTAGCAACAAATTTATCCAGATAGCTTATCTCTACAGAATTACTATACTCTTTTTTTAATTAATTGGTTATCAAAAGGAAAAGCCTAACTTAAGCTAAATTCTAACTACACTCTACTGATGAATTAGCACTATTATTTTTTATTTGCCAAGACTTAAGAGTAGATTCATTTTTGCTAATAGTTCATACTAATCTTGCGATTGCTTCCATTTTTTATATGCTTCATCACGTGTATACCCCTCAAAAATACAATTCAACTCATACGTTACACGAAGAACATTTTTACGTGTGCCATGATGAAGCCAAATACAAACCAACCAGGTACTAAAGATTAGAAAGAAGCCTAACCAGCCCACATAAATACCATCATCAAATGCAGCATCAACGAAAGACATTAGCGCCATAAAGCCCACAACCCAACCAGCTAAATAAAAAATCCAAGCAAACGATTTAGCAACCATTAATCCTTTAAATATATTTTTCTCACTCTCATTCATTTCATTATATTTACGGTTTAATTTATTCATTTGATTCGCTTTTTATACCTTGCTAAGACTCACTGAGCCTTTCATTGCTTGTCTCTTTTATTCTCCGGACGCCGAATGTAACAGTTGGAGGGACTCCCATACCCAACTCAATATCCGCAACACGGTAATTAGATCCTTTTTGCCTTAGAATTTCATTAATTTTTTCTTGTTTCCCAACCGCCTTAATAACGGTGTTAGCTATTACCTCATCACTACTAAATGCTGTAATTGACTCATTAACCTTGCCACCAAGTTCTTTTGCTTTATCTAGGATTCCCATTAAATTCACTCTCATTAAATTTAAAATAACAGTTTATTAAAAGAACCGCTTTTATAACGCTAGCGCTTCACACGAAAATAATTATTTCTTGATAATGCGACTTTGTATTCCTCTTTAGTATTGAATGCCGACTTTCTAAAATGCTCATACAGTAACTTTAATTTCTAGTTATTAACCTTATAGCCTGAACCTGAACCAGATGAACTATCTCTAGGCTCAGGATCTTTTCTATCTTTCTCTTTATACAGACTGTCTATTTCCTGCTCCCGATCTTCTGTTTTTTGATCAGAACCAGAGCTCCAATCAGTATAATTCTGCCCTAGCCCATCACCAGATCCGTATCCTCTGGCTAGGACGGTCCCAGCAAAAATTGAACTAGAAGCTAATAAGGCCAATATTAATTGTTTGGTCATCATTTGCCACCTCCGCACGCATACTTGAAAGAAGCCTCATTTGTACTTCCAACAATGATATTTTTCCATGGTCTCGTGTCGTTATTAGAATAAACTATAGCGCCCTTACCCATATTTTTAGAATAAAAAATTACAGATAACCCTCTATATTTTTTTCCCATACAATCATGTTCTTTTAAGTTCTTAAATGATAAGACCTCCTTACTCCCTAGTTGCCTAACTTCCTCATAGTCAAGCATCTCCCACAGCTTTACTTTACCACCTAATTTTTGGATACTAGTACCTTCAACATATATGGTAGAAGAGCGGTCCGCAGCCCGAGCTATATAGTTCCACTCTGCCGATACGCTGCTACTGGTTGGTTTTGATGCGCAGGCTGATAGTATTGTAAGAAGCGATAACCAGCATAAAATTTTCATGTGCGCGCCTTATAAATAATTAAAGAATCAGGTTAATTCTAAAGTGTTTTGCATGAAGAAGAGATTAACTTTTTATTTGCCTCTAACCCATTTTCAAATTGACTACCCTGACCAGGCCCTTCCAATAACATCTTTATCCTAACTCTTCCTGCACTAGGCGTTATATTTCAATGGATAGGAATGAATAACAGGAAACAAAACCCGCTAACCCCTCCGATTAAAGCGTGCTTTATATGCTTCTAAATAGCTAATAAAAGCTATCCCCATAACCGCTGCATAGCATCCATTATGAATCGCCTCGATGCCATCTAGAAATGAAGCAGCCCTGACAACCCTACTACATAGCACCAAATAACAGCTATATATAAGGCTTATATATTTTATTTCCTACAGGCGAATTCAAAATGAGTTTCTCCCGCGCTCCCAGGAACTACAGCCCTCCATTCTCCAGGCTGATCAAAGGTATGTATTATTTCACCCTTACCCATATTTTCAGTATATAAGACTTGGTAAATTGAGCGAGTTTGCCTTTCTTTACAACTGTATTCAGCTTGATCTCTAATTGAAGAGTTTATTACACTATTTTTCAATTCTTTAGCTTTAATGAAGTCACCGAGAATCCACATTTTTACAGTATTGCCAGATTTTTGAATAGTCTCTGGATTAATATAATAGAAAGTATCAATAGACTTGTTAATGTAAACCCACTCCGCCATTGCACTATTACTAACTACAAACAGCAATAAAGTTAATAGTATCTTTTTCATTTTTTTTCTCTTGAATATTTATCGTAATGCTTATATTTTTCTTTCTACATTCTCCTGCCATATTTTGCGCTCTACAATTTTGGAAGCTGTCACCTATTAAACCGCTAATTCTCGGTTATTTTCCCCAGACCAATCTACATTACTAACAGTATTATCTAATAAAATAAGTTCCAGTTTTTTAGCTCGCGATAGGGACTTTATCGATGCCTCTCTCCTTGAAGCTTCAGCTCGGTTATTACAGTACTCCATATACTTCAAATTTAACGGCCCACGACCTCTGGTATACCGAGCGCCATTACCTTGCTCATGTTCTGTAATTCTACGTGCTAAATTTGTTGTAATCCCAGTGTAAAGACTTTCATCACTACACTCTAAAATATAGACTACCCAGCTAATCCTTTCTGTCATTTTTTTGTTAAATAATTTCATGAGTAAAATTAGTGTTCCAACCTATTAATCTATAATAGGCTCATATCAATATTATTTCAGATAGATCTTAGTTAGCTACACTACATTTTCGGTTTAAATACTACCTATCTCCTATGAAACCCTACTCCGAATCTTGCGAAAGAAACCAAAGGCCTATCCTCAAAGTTCTACAAGAGACACTTACCAATCAACAACATGTATTAGAAATAGCCAGTGGAACCGGCCAGCACGCTGTCTATTTCGGACGGGCACTACCTCACCTGTCCTGGCAAACCAGCGAATTAACGCAAAACCATGAGGGCATCCTAGCCTGGCTGAACGAGATTAAATTGCCCAATGTACTTCCACCTATAACCATCAACGTAAACGATACCAAATGGCCTGTTGGAATAGTAGATACAGTATTTAATGCCAACACGGTGCACATTATTACGTGGCCAGAAGTGGAACGACTGTTTGCAGGCATAGCACGTGTTTTAAACCCCAGTGGCATCCTGTGTCTATATGGGCCGTTTAAATATAAGGGGGAATTTACCTCCGAAAGCAATGCACGTTTTGATGCATTACTCAAATCACGCAACAGGAACAGCGGTATACGAGATTTTGAAACTATTAATCGACTCGCCGAAACCCATGACCTGCTTCTGGTGAAGGATGTGGCCATGCCTAATTACAACCAAACTCTGGTATGGCAACGCGCTCCCAGAATTCTTAAAACACCATAACCATAAAAAATTGAACCAATAACGAACATTAGTTGATATAACAATATCATGTGACGCCTCTGATTCACTCAGGAGCAAAGCAAATAGCAGTAATCTTGTTTCCATCAGGATCCCGCAGATAGGCTGCATAGGCATTTGGAGCAAAGTTGCGCGGACCAGGTTCGCCTTCATCGATGCCACCGTTGGCAAGACCGACTTCATGAAACTTACGTACTGCATCTCGACTAATTGCTGCAAATCCTACAGTTCCACCATTCGCACTGCAGGCAGGTGCCCCATTTGAAGGTGTAAGAATTACAAATTCAAATGTTTTTTTACCATAGGTCATAGCTGTATCGTGAAGCTTACCAAGATTATTGATGCCCAGCGTACCCAACACAGAATCGTAAAAAATAACTGCTGCATCAAAATTGTTTGTACCTAATGTTACGTGAGTAAAAATTGTCATGGTAGTTTCCTTAATTAAAATAGTGTCTAATATACTTTTTATTGATTATTCCTTTCTGCCTGAGCATTCTCTTCATTCGGCCACCCAGCCCATACTCTTAAGTCTTTTCAGTAATTCCGGATATGACAGAGACTTTAAGACAAAAAATTTAGTGTAATTCGTTATTATATAAAATACCCCTATTTAATAGGCCATTTTCCGTAATTTTTTTTTCTGCCATTCTTCAGTGTAAAAATGTTAAATTAGCTCCTGTCTACTCTGTGAAAGAAATCCTATTTTATTTATCGGGTGGGTGGACAATAATTATTTTTTGTTTTATCGAGCTAATTAATAAATAGCGGTGGCTTCTTCATATAAAACTAGTTCTAAATTAATCTATTCACATACTTGATAGTTTTGTTAATGAAACTTTAGAAGGTTATTAAAATGAAAGCAGTCATACTAGCAGGTGGTTTGGGTACACGTATCAGTGAAGAAACGTCAATCCGACCAAAGCCTATGGTTGAAATAGGCGGCAAGCCAATTCTTTGGCACATCATGAAAATGTATTCCTTTCATGGAGTAAATGATTTTGTAATTTGCTGTGGCTATAAAGGCTATATCATTAAAGAATATTTTGCTAACTACTTTCTGCATATGTCAGATGTAACCTTCGACATGGCGAACAACAAAATGGAAGTACGTCAGTGTAAAGTAGAGCCGTGGAAAGTGACGCTAATTAATACTGGCGAAGATACTATGACGGGCGGTCGTTTGAAACGTGTGGCTGATTACGTCAAAGATGAAGAGGCTTTCTGTTTAACCTATGGTGATGGTGTAAGCAACGTCAATATTACTGAGCTTATCGCTTTCCACAAGACACAAAAAGTAAAGGCAACGGTAACTGCTGCCTTCCCACCCGGGCGCTTCGGTGCGCTGGATATCAACGGCAACAAAGTTAACAGTTTTATAGAAAAACCCAAGGGCAAAGACTCTATGATTAATGCTGGTTTCTTTGTTTTATCTCCACAAGTTATTGATTATATTGAAGATGATCGTACGCTCTGGGAACGTGCTCCACTGGAGCGCTTGGCTACGGAAGGCGAGCTTTCTGCATTCCATCATTACGATTTTTGGCAGCCGATGGATACGCTACGCGACAAGGTATACCTTGAGGAACTCTGGCAATCGGGCAAAGCGCCGTGGAGAGTATGGAAATGAACCAAGTCTTTTGGTCGGGTAAAAAAGTATTTGTTACAGGGCACACAGGTTTCAAAGGAAGCTGGCTATGCTTATTATTGCAGCAATTAGGTGCAGATGTGACGGGTTACGCACTACAACCGCCGACCAACCCTAGTCTGTTTGAGGTTGCTAGGGTTGCGCATGGTATAAAATCTAATATTGGCGATATTCGTGATGGTGAGACCCTATCCAGCGCAATGCTAGCTGCGGCACCTGATATAGTTATCCATATGGCCGCCCAACCCTTGGTCCGTTATTCCTATATCGAACCGGTAGAGACCTATTCGACCAATGTAATGGGGACAGTGCATCTGCTTGAAGCAGTGCGAAAAACACCAAACGTGCGTGCGGTAGTCAATATAACCAGCGACAAATGCTACGAAAATAAAGAGTGGGCTTGGGGTTATCGTGAAAATGAGGCGATGGGTGGATATGACCCTTATAGTAATAGCAAAGGATGTGCTGAATTAGTTACATCAGCGTATCGCAATTCTTTTTTTAATCCTGCTAAGCACAATGAACACCACGTTGCGCTTGCCAGCGCAAGGGCCGGTAATGTTATCGGCGGCGGCGACTGGGCGGATGATCGATTAATTTCTGACATTCTACTTGCCATCAGCGATGGCCGCCCTGTTGTTATTCGTAGTCCTCACGCCATTCGACCCTGGCAACATGTCTTGGAACCACTCAGCGGCTATTTGCAACTTGCACAGAAACTTTATGAAGAAGGCACTACTTTTGCCGAAGGCTGGAATTTTGGCCCTAATGATGAAGATGCCAAGCCCGTGCAATGGATAGTTGAACAGCTCACGGAGAAATGGGGTGAGGATGCAAGCTGGAAATCGGATAATACAGACCATCCACACGAGGCAAATTACCTCAAGCTCGACTGCTCCAAAGCCAAGATGCAACTCGATTGGCAACCGCGCTGGAGTTTAACGCACACTTTAGAAATGATCATCGCTTGGCAACGTGCCTATATGATGAAGGAAGATATGAAAGTGAAGACATTAGAGCAAATTGAGGCATATATGAGAACAAAGGCTGAAAGAGACTAACTTTGTAAGCCACAGCGATATAATCACTTAGGAACGAACCCTCCATAACTTATAATAGATGCAAATATAGCCCTGAATGAGATTCAAAATCAGTTTGTTTTTTTGCCAATATTACGCAAAAGAGCTCTATTATTCTCCCCCGTTAGTCTAATGTTGGAGATTTAACTCATCTACAATTTATCAGTACTATTATGAATAAAGAACAAATTAAATTACAAATCGCAGACCTAGTTGCTCAATATGCAGAGCTTGCTACGGCACCATCTTTATTCAAACCAGGTAAGAGCGTAGTCCCGCCTTCTGGCAAAGTCATCGGTGTAAAAGAGATGCAAAATATGGTGGAAGCATCACTCGATGGTTGGCTTACCACGGGGCGTTTTAACGAAGCTTTTGAAAGTCGTTTATCAGATTTTTTGGGTGCTAAGCATGTGTTGACAACTAATTCGGGTTCATCGGCGAATTTATTGGCTTTTTATACTCTTACCTCGCACAAACTGGGAGATCGCGCCGTCAAACCCGGTGACGAAGTAATTTCCGTCGCCGCGGGCTTTCCAACTACGGTTAATCCAATCTTACAATTTGGTGCGGTCCCTGTTTTCGTCGATGTACACATTCCGACCTACAACATTGACCCCGCTAAGATCGAAGCAGCGATTACTTCAAAGACCAAAGTCATTATGCTGGCACATACTCTGGGCAACCCTTACAATCTCGAAATAATTGTAGCATTGGCTAAAAAGTATAATCTATGGCTTATAGAAGACTGCTGCGATGCACTCGGCTCGACTTACAAAGGAAAATACGTCGGCAGTTTCGGCGACATTGGCACACTCAGTTTCTATCCCGCTCACCACATCACCATGGGTGAAGGTGGCGCAGTATTTACCAGCAATGACGAACTCAAAACGATTATTGAGTCATTCCGTGACTGGGGTAGAGATTGCTATTGCGGCCCGGGGAAAGATAACACCTGCGGCAAACGCTTCTGTTGGAAACTCGGTGACCTGCCCAAAGGTTACGATCACAAGTATACCTATTCACACCTCGGCTTCAACCTGAAGATTTCCGACATGCAGGCTGCTTGCGCATTGGCGCAGATGGATAGGCTAGAAGGCTTTATCGAAGCACGTAAGCATAATTTTTCTTATTTAAAAGAGCAACTTAAAAGTTGCGAAGAATTCCTACTGCTGCCGGAAGCTACGCCAAATAGTGATCCATCTTGGTTCGGCTTCCCCATAACCATCAAGCCGAACGCAGGCACAACGCGAGTGGACTTTCTACAATACCTCGATGAAAAAAATATTGGTACGCGCCTTTTGTTTGCGGGTAATTTGACACGCCAACCCTACATGAAAGGGAGAAATTTCCGCATCTCTGGCGAATTGACTAATACCGACATGGTAATGAACGATACTTTCTGGATCGGAGTGTATCCAGGTTTAAGTAAAAACATGCTTGATTACGTCATAACCAAAATCGAAACGTTCCTCGGCGTCAACTTTTAACAATAGGTGTAAGAATTATGATTAAGAAAAGTTCTATCAATTTATTTGTACTGGAGATGACGAACAACAACATTGACTTCAATGAGTTCTCCCGGAGCGAGAAATAATGCGTGTCGCCGACTACGTTGCTGAAACTCTTGCCGATCACGGAATCCGGGACGTCTTCCTCGTAACGGGGGGCGGTGCGATGCATCTCAACGATGCAATCGGCCGCTGCAAGCGTCTTTCCCATGTCGCTTGCCACCACGAGCAGGCGTGCGCGATGGCTGCCGAGAGTTACTATCGTTTAACCAACCGCCTCGCCGCCGTCAACGTGACCAGTGGCCCCGGTGGAACCAACGCCATCACAGGTGTCTGGGGCGCCTGGACCGACTCCATCGGCATGATCGTAGTTTCTGGTCAAGTCAAGTTTGAAACTAGCGTGCGCAGCTCGCAGCTGCCCCTGCGACAACTAGGCGATCAGGAAATCGACATCGCCCGCGTTGTTACGCCGTTCACGAAGTACGTGGAAATGGTGACTGATCCGCAAACTATCCGCTACCACCTGGAAAAGGCCCTTTATCTCGCAACCGCAGGCCGCCCAGGCCCGGTTTGGCTGGACATTCCTATGAACGTCCAAGGTGCACAAGTCGATCCAACAACGCTGCGTAGCTTCGACCCTGAGAAAGAGGGCTTCGGAAAGCCTGCGACCGATGTTCCAGCCGCCTGTACGGAGATACTGCATCGCCTGCGCGAAGCAAAGCGACCCATAATTTTGGCTGGCTCCGGCGTGCGCCTGAGTGGCTCGCACGATGATTTTATTTTGCTCATCGAGAAACTAGGCATTCCCGTGACCACAGCCTGGAATGCACATGATGTTCTTTGGGACTCTCATCCCTGCTACATAGGACGCCCTGGCACCGTAGGTGACCGCGCCGGTAATTTTGCTGTACAAAATAGTGATTTTTTACTAGTTCTGGGCTGCCGCCTGAATATCCGGCAAA